>JAANMX010001682.1_pt1 | contig 24340 bp, 19 predicted proteins | sample 7279681 | NCBI WGS metagenome assembly JAANMX01 (sample SAMN14094542, study PRJNA606508) | bioreactor metagenome | isolation source: A lab-scale SPAN reactor treating ammonium-rich wastewater day 351 | place: Ireland: Galway | collected 2018-01-01
GCGGTACATGGGTGGCCTCCTTCAGGAAACCTCCCATCTCGCGAGAAGGGATCTACCCTCATTATAGGATCGATACCAAATTGTCAGAAACGACCTAGTAGACCACGCCCACCGCCAGGGCATGGTTCATCGGGACATCAAGCCGGCGAATATACTGCTCGACGCCCAGGGCAAGGCGCTTGTGTGCGACTTCGGCATCGCCGTCGAGCAGGCGCCGACCGCCGCTCCCACGGACCGGGCCGGAACGCTGCCGTACTGTTCGCCGGAGCAGGTGCAGGAGGGGCCGCTGGACGCCCGCAGCGACATCTGGGGCCTCGGCGTCGTCCTTTACCAGGCCCTCACGGGCCGGCTCCCCTTCGAGGCGGACAACCCAGCCAGCTTGCGGGAGAAGATCATCAACCAGGCTCCGACGCCCCCACGGGTCATCAACCGGGCAATCCCTCGATTTCTGGAGCAGGTGTGTCTCAAATGCCTGGCGAAGAGGCCGGAGGATCGTTACCCGACCGCCGGCGCCCTGGCTGACGACCTGGAGAAATATTTGCGCAGTCCGGCACGGGGGCGCTGGATTGCGTTGGCCATCTCGCTTCTCGTCCTTGTCATCGCCGTTGGCGCCTTCTACCTGGGCGGGACGTTCAACAGGGACAAGGCGAGCCCCACCCCCGATCAACCTGCGACGGGCGAGTTGCCTGTCACTCAGGCTCACGCCCAGGCGGTTCGGTGCGTCCAGTTCAGTCCGGATGGTCGTCTCCTGGCCAGCGGCGGCGCTGACGCCAAGGTCCGCCTCTGGAAGGTAGACACCGCCCTGGAGGAGGTTGCAATTCTGGATCAGATTGCTCCAGTTAGGTCATTGACGTTTTCGAGGAGCGGCAACACCCTCGTCGTCGGCTGCGACAACGGGACCACCCGCTTCTGGGACGTGTCGGCGGCCAAATCGAAAGAAGGGCTGGTCATTCCTGGGCACACAGGGCCGGTGACCTGCCTGGCCTCCTCGTTCGACGAGAAGATCCTGGTGACAGGCGGCGCCGACGGGACGATCCGTGTGCGGCAGATCACGGCCGACCAGACCCCGGCGGCCGTCATCCCCAAGGCCACGGATACGGTCATCTCGGTCACGTTGAACCCAGCCGCCGACAAGCTGCTCGTGGGCCTCGGGAACGGGAAGAAGCCGGCGGAACTCTATCTCTGGCTCATCAAACAGGAGGCGGGCAAGACCAGCCTCCTCAACTGCGGCCGGGCCGTCTTGAAGACCGTCGAGGACGTGCGAGCGATCACGGCATCTGCCGACCATTCGCTGATCCTGGCAGCCACCCCCCGAAAGATCACCGTGTGGTCGGACATGCGGGTCGTCGGCACGTTCGAGAAACACATGGCCACGATCTCCTGTGTGGCCCTGATGGCGGACAAACTGCATGCCGTGTCTGGGGATGAGGAGGGCAACGTGATCGTCTGGAACGTGAAGGAACTGCGACAAGTGCAGCGGCAGAAGGGTGCCGGTGTCCAGTCGGTGGCTGTCAGCCCGGATGGTTCGCAGGTTGCCGTCGGTGGCGTCGATGGGTCGGTGCGACTGTGGCGGCTGCCTCGACCGCCTTCATGAGCGAGATAGGCTCGGCGCAAGAGCCGAGTTCTCGACCGTCGGCCCGATCACCTGCCTGGCGCTGTCCGACGAGAAGACCCTGGTCACCGGCGCCGACGTGACGACCTGGGTGCGGCAGATCATGGCCAACCAGACCCCGGCGGCCGTCATCCCCAAGGCCACGGAGCCGGTCACCTTCGGCCTTCCACGTTACCGCCGCCACTCCTCGTCACGGAGCAGGTGGTTTCCCTTGTTCCTCCTCCGTCCGGTGCCGCCCGGAGGTGTTCTCGTTCCGCTTCCTCGCCCCGAAGTCGGCCAGGCGCTTCATTGCCCGCTGGCAGTATTGCTTGCTCAGGTCGCAGCCGATCCAACGGCGACCAAGCTGTTCCGCCGCCAACAGTGTGCTGCCCAGACCACAAAAGCAGTCCAGCACGATCTGGCCATGCTTTGTCAGCACGTCGATCATGAACGCCATTTCCTCTACCGGCTTGACGCATGGATGGAGATTATGCTCCCGCAGCGTCATTGCATCAGGCGCCGCAGACGAGAATATCGTCTCGAAGGAAATCAAGCTGTCACGGTGCGGAAACTCAACCGGCTTCTGCTCTCGGGTCTGCACGATCCAGACGTGGCCAGTCGCATTCCTTCCACGCTGCCGGTAGCGAGTCAACGTCCAGAGCCGATGCCCGCCGAACCAGACGGAGAAGTAGTTGTGAAACTTGGGGCTTTGTGCCCACGCCACGGCACATCCCGCCTTCAGGACTCGACGACACTCTTGATACATCGGCTCATGGTAGAACCAGTGCTTCGCCGGGTCACCACCCGCTGGGTCAGGCCCCCAATCGTACTCGACCTTCCTCCCTGTGCCGTACATCGGGTCCGTGATAACGGCATCCACCGAGGCAGTCGGCAGAGCTTGCAGCAGCATCAGAGCATCCTCGTGGAACACCTTGTTGATGAAGCGGTCTATCACGGCAGCCTCTCCGGCTCAAACTGGTCCAGATCGTCACCGGCCGGCTGCTGCTGCATCGGGAAGCAACTGAGTCCGGGCTTCCGTCTCAGCACCTTCTTCTTCAAGTAATACCACTGGCGGCGCTGAAGCCCGGTCCTGGACGTGAACACCGTGATCCGCTCCTTGTCGGTTTCGTAGCGGGGATCGGCCAGGATTATCTCCACCGCCTTCTCCGGGCCGATCCCGACCGGCTCGGTGCGCCAACTTTCGAGGAGGACTTGCTGCCAGTCCAGATCGTTGTTTTTGAGTTCCTGGGCGATGACGTAGTATCGGAACGAGTGCTGAGGTATTTCGTCCAGGTGGGCGCCAATAAAGGCGACAATCTCCTCGTCCTCGAACCAGTCACGCACGACGGTGTGGATTTCTTCGGGGGGAGGGTCGAAGAAGAGGACAGTGCCCCGGTCCAGGAGGGCCTGGAATCTACTCAGGAGAATGTCCCAATCGTTGCAGACCAGGCAAATGCGGCTGCTCGTCTTGAACTCCTGGGGGATGCGGACGAACTTCTTGCCCTCGCAGACCTTGAGCAGTGACTCACTGCCGAACCAGGCGACCGTGCGTGCTTCTTCGTCTGTCTCGCACAGGTTCATGAGGATGCGAGCGGTATCGACCCGCTTCATGGCGTCCTCCACGTCGTCGAGGATGATGTCCCTGTTCCGGTGCTTGAAAAGCAGCTTGTACAGTTGGAAGGCGGTCAGACGCCCGCACTTGATGTAACGGTGCCGATCCGGATCGAGCCGTGCCCTGATGGCCTGAGACTTCGCCGTGCCAGGGTTGCCCACCAGGAACAGCAGTCTCAGCCCCTTGTCCTTCATGAACGCATCGACCCACTGGTCAAGCTCGGAGAAGCTGCTGATAGTCTTGGTCATGCTCACTGCTGCGCTCCGTTGCACTTTTGCACCACTGCACCATTGCCTGCGTGGTGCAAAAGTGCAGTGGTGCAGTCCTCGCTTTCGGGGGCGCCACGTCTTGCGAGCCTCGTGGTGTGGTCACGACACCATCCAGCCGGCAAGTATATCCCTACCCCGGTTTCCGAAGTGTTGTGCTTGGTTTGGTGGCCATATCGGCAGGAAGAAAATGTTGCCGAAGGCACGCTTGCTAGGTGTGAAAAGCTGAGTGGTCAATCAGTCGCCAAATGGTGGCAACTGGTGCGCCCCACGGCGCAAAGAACAAATGAGAGACTGTGAGCGAGGAGACAACTCGCCTCCCCACAACAGGATACCAGGTAGCGGGAAGCTGTCAACAGTCTGGGCGCTCGCTGCCTGCATGAGGGGTGGGCCGCCCCACTCCGGCGTAGGCCGTCCTGGGACCTTGTGTGCCCTCCCCGTGAGCGGGGTCGGTCAGGCATCGGGGGTTTCCTCTCGCAGCATGCGGTCGATGATTTCCAGCGCCATTGCCCGGCCTTGGTCGAGCTTCCCGCCGAACCTTTTCCGCAGGAACTCCACCATAGCCTTGATCTGGCGCCGCAGAATATGAGGGTTGTACTCAGCGCCGTCGCTATTGCTGAAGCGGTAGACGAAAACGTGGTCGTCAGGCATTAGGGTTTTCCTCCGGGTAGTGGCGTCGTGCTTGGTGTGCCCGAACCTCCTGACAGCCTTCCTCGCCAACTCCTTCACCCTGGTAGGAGAGTAGGATGGAGCGCAAGATCGTTTGCTCTGCCGCTCAGGTTGAGTTTAGTGCCGAGGTTCCTGGAGGGAGGCGAGGTAACGCAGGCAATCCTCCCTCGAAGGGAGTTTGCAGTCTTCTTCAACGTGCGACTGGAGCCACTCCCACGGCGGGATGCGGTTATCATGGATACATGCCTGGCAAATCCCGAAATCCACCATCGGGTCAGCGATCCCCCAGAGTTCAGCAATCGTCGCCATGTCCTCATCACTCAAACCATCTTCCCCAATCCACGGGGTGTAAAGGATGTCTCCATTGAGTAAGTCCGGGTCGGGCAACGACCGTTCGCAGATGGAACAGGTGAAGGGACAGTCCTCGCTCGCCTGAAGGTAGTTCCAAAAACGCATTTCTATCCTCCCGAGAAAGGGCGTGATGATGTCCGGATGCTGTTGCAAGCCAGCAGTGTCAGGGGCAGGACGCCGAGAAAACCCCTGGCCGAGGATGAGGCGGCCAGGGGCGCAACACGGCCCAACTGAAATCTCGCTATTGTCGTGCGTCGGCGGGGGACAATTCACGCCACGTCCCTCACCGACGGGCAGGGGATCGGGTGCCCATCCACAGTCACATTCGCATGGAAGTTGACGCTGAAGTAGTCCGTCCAACTGTCCCCGTGGTCGAAGTTGTACTGCCGCACCAGCTTCTCAATGCGACGGCCCAGGGCCAGGCCCTCGGCGGTCAACCTGTCCTCCTGGTCCGTCAGGGCGTATGGCGCCTTCAGCACGTCGAGGGACATGGAACTGGGCCGCCTGGTGCGGATCGACACCTTGACCCCCGGCTCGCTCCGGCGAATCTCCTCCAGGACCGCTTTCTTGATCTGGAGGATGTCCAGGTCCGGATCGTACTTCTCGCCGGTATACTGCTCCTGCTTGATGGCCTCCCGGTGCCGCTGGTGCCAGCGGTCCTGTCCCACGTTGGTGTCCAGCGTCTCCTGGAACTGCTGCTGGGCCAGGACGAACGTGCGGTGCAGCACGGTGTCCAGCAGGGTGTCCGACTCCAGGCCCTCGGCCAGCGCCCGCTCCTTGATCTCATTCAGAAAGCTCATGGTATTCAGTCTCCTGGGCGCTCTTCGTCTTCGTACTCTTCAGTCACCTGGCCGTAGAGGTAGACGACGTTGAGCAGGTCGTCCCCGACGCCAAATGCGGGCGCTTTGTCGGGCAGGACGCCTTCGACGATCCGACCGTCCTTCCCGGCGAGGTGGACCAACACCTTCGCCTTGCCCTTCCTGTGTGTCAACTCGGTCAGCAGTTCCGCCACCGTCATCGTCTCATCTGCTTCCACTGGTTGCCCTCCGGTTGTTTGTGCTGTGCATGCTGGGCGAGATGGAAGAGGTTACCACCCTTTGCTGGCAGCCCGAATACCAGTTTGGTGGGCCGCTGGAGGCCCTCCCGGGCTCTCTGATAGGTGGCCCGCCCCTCGGGGAATCCGACCCGCCTGCACCCCTCCTGGAGCTTTCTGGGGGCCTTGGCGGGCCTGGTGGCGGGTCGGTTACCCGCTCACGCAGCCAATAGTTCCGCCAACACTTCCGGGTCGGCGCCGTCCCATCCCTCGATGACCCACACCAGGGCCTCTATGGTCGGTTCATGGGCGAAGGCATCGAGGTGAATCGTCCCGGCCGCCAGCCCTCCCTTGACACAGAAGTCGTTGCACAGCCACACCAGCTTTGCCATCGACTCCTGACCTTCGGCGGTAAACTGCACCCGGAACTTCAGGTAGAAAGTGCCGCCAGGCCATTGCCCCGGACCGGGTTCCTTGTGGCCACCGCAACTGCCGACGGTCGTGATCCCTGGCAGCCTGTTGAGAGAGGCGACCAGGCGCACCATGTTGGCGTCGAGGTTGTCTGTCACTTGTCCTCCGTCTCGTTGAAGTAGCGCTCAAGCACGTCCTCGGGGTAAGAGTTTACCTCGCCCCACCTGGGATCACGCTGCGTGTAGAGCGGGAGCCCAGCCGCCCGGCAGATCTTCGAGAGCTTACGACCGTGAATAGAGGCCAGCTTGATGTCGCAGCTATATCCATTGAGCCGACACCAGCCCAGGACGGTGTAGCGGCCGGAGTTGTTGGTGTGGATGTCCACGGCGGCTTTTGCGAGCCGATTGGCCTGCTCGGAGTTGGCGTCCGTCAGCCGCAAACTGTCTTCCACGGCCACGGCCTTGGCCAACGCCATGTCGGCAGTTTGGTTGGCCAATCCAATGCGCCGCTCCTGCTCCTCCATGAGCCGCACCTGTTGCTTGAGTATGTCCAGGGGGCTCAGCGTGGCGATGGACACCGTGCCGGTCGTCAATAGCTCTTCGACCCAGCGGGTTACCAGGACGGCGAAACGTGGCGAGAGCCACTGACCCAGATGGAGGGCTACCTGCGGGTGGACCCAAGTGCCTTGGTCCTGCGGCATTCCGCCCTGGCGGGTTTCGACCAGGTCCGTTATGGACATTCCCATAACGGAACTCAACTCCCGCACGAACTCCTGAGTGGACTGGTTTCGCCAGTAGTCGGCCCACAGCCTGCCGTTCGCCTTACACATCGAGGTGGCGTTGAGATAGCGGTCGGTCCGACGTTGATAGACCGCAAAGCCGTCGTAGTCTCGCACGATGAGGTCGCTCACTGTCTTGCTCCTGGGGCGACTGTTGGAGCAACGAGTCTACCCCAGGTCGGGCATGGTCCGAAGACCAGTTTTGCCATGTTCCGAGATGGGTCGCCCTTCTCCTGCGAAGGTGAGGGCTTGCTTGGAGGTGGTACTGAGGCCAGGGGGTTTCCTGGCCCAAGTTTCCGGCTTAGGACTCGCCCTCTGGTGGGACGGCACGAGAACGTCAGCCTGGCACCAGTAAAACATCTGGTGGGCGGATTGCAGGTGGCGAAATTGCCAGCAATGAGGCGCCCGCCTGCGCCATCAGCCGGCCGCACTATTTCGCTACTGGCGTGCGACGGTGTAACCAGGGGAGAGGAGGCTAAACCGCTCGCTCCTGTTCAGGAGGATATAGTTCTGGCCAGCGGGGAGTAGCCGGCCGCCCATCCCAGTTGGAAGCGGTTTTTCGGAGGGACTGCGGTTTCTGGTGGGTCATGGGCCGAGAAATATTACGTCCACGAACGCCGGGACGGAAGTCTCAGCGGGAACTCTGGTGGGTGGGGTATGGACCGGGGCGGCAGCGGCGGGAATAAATCGTCCACGAACCCGGGGCGGCCGCCCGAAGAAAAATGGCTCTGGCGGTCGGGGCGGCAGTCCCAGTAGTGGCTCTGGTGGGTGGGAATCTGGGCGGGTCAGGAGCCGGGGTGGCGGCCGGGTAACGAAAGTCCTGGTGGATCGACCGCCGTTCCCGGTGGACAAGATTCTGGTGGTCGGGCGGCAGCCTCAGCGGCGTTTCCGAGCCAGCCAGCGAGGAAGTTTCTGCGGCGGTCGGTCACCGGACGGGACGGAATGAGACGGTCGGTTCTCGTCCCAGGCGCTGAGGATGGCGGTCATGTCAGCCGCTGTGTGGTAACGCCGGCGAAGATATTCAGCGAACGCCGCACAGGCGGGGGAAACTCCAGCGTCTCTCTGTCCGACGTAGTCCAGCTTACGCCGTAGGTCTTCGATTATTGAGTCAAGTAAGTGCCTCTCTTCAGACATCCGTATTACCTCCTGGTTAATTCTGAAAGATTATCGGCAGTGGTATTGGTTCAGTCAAGGCAGGGGGTTTACAATCTTTCCCCATGAGCTACAGCAATCTGCTTCAGCAGGTGATGTCCTCCCCCAGAACCTCGACCCGAAGGGTGGTCCCGCCGGATGGCGGTAGACGACGTTAGAGTCTGGTGCTAGAGAGGAGTAGCTTGATATTAGTGTGGTAACAAACTGAAGCACTTACAGTGATCAAAGTGAAGCGCCCAACGGGAACAAAGTGAAGCGGACCCTCTGGAAAAAACTATAGCGCTCCAGGGAACAAACTGAAGCGCCCACATATTGGTGGAGCTATGTGCATGCCAACCGAGACGAAGGAACAAACTGAACCACCGCCCGATCAAACTGAAGCACGACTCGCTCAAAGTGAATCGCCCGAATTTAGGTGGATTCCGCTGCTGATGCCGGGGTCAGACTGCGATCTGTCCTTGTTGGAGAGGGTGGTCTTGTCGGCCGTAGCCCAGCGGGAACAGTCCCGGCGGCGGATTGGTCGCACTATGGGAATGAACTGGCGCACGGTGAACAAGGCGGTGAGGAAGTTGGGGGCGATGGGGATGGCTGTCAGCACGGATAAGGTGCGTGTCGCCTCGAAGCTCCGGGAGTCGTTTGTGACCTGGTTCCGACCGAGGAAGGGCGCCGGTCCCGGTCTGCCCTGGTACAAAGGTGCCCAGTACGTCCGCCTCTGGGTCCGGTCCCCGAATTGCCCGCTGACGCTCTCGCAGGTAGCCGTCTATTGCCTGCTGCGGCGTGACGATCTGCGCCAGCCGGACGGGTCGGGCTCGGTCAGCAAGAGGAGGGTATCCCTCTATCTGGGACTGTCGCTGCCCACCGTCAGGCGTGCCTTTCTCGCCCTGGAACAGCACGGGCTGTTGGCCTGGAAGGGCGGCCGGAAATATGTCGTGAAGAACCCGCCGGAAGGCTGGTTCCTCGCCAAGGGCAAGGCGGTGCGGGAGAGGCCGAAGGAGAAACCGCCGGCCCGGTTCTCGGACGACGTGATCCCGTGGGAACTCGAAAGTAATGTCGAACGCTTCAAGAAGCAGAAGGACAACCAGGCGTGCGGGTGGGAGCGAGAGCGGGACTGGGCCAAGGCGCTCCTCGATAGGCTCTGGGAGCAGATGCAGGCGGTTGGTTACCCCAGGGATGGCACAATTGAACTCTTCCGGGACATCATTCGCAAGTTGACCGGCCCCAACCTGAACAAGCTGAACGGGCTCCTCCTGACCATTGAACACACCTGGTTTCCCCGGGCGGAACAAGACACGGGCAGGAACCAGCGGTCAGGTCGCTTCCGGGGCAACCACAGTCTCGGGCTCCTCCGGGACATCATCGCCAAGAAGAACCCGCAGTTGGCGGCGGAAGGACGGGGGTAGAGCGACCCGGCTGAATCGTCCTTGGCGGCGTCCAGCGGGGTTTTTTCTGCCCTGACGAGCCGGCTCTCGGGGATGGCGGACTGGAGTACGAGCAGGACATGGGCTTACGGCCGTGCGACCGCCTGTCAGGGATTCAGGAGTCGCCCCCGTGCCACCTCGTAGTGCGCCAAGTTGACCTCGGTGCCGACGTATCTCAATCCGAGTTCGACGCAGACTGCGCCGATGGGGCCGCTGCCTGCGAACGGGTCCGCCACGAGGGTGCCGGGCCTGGTCAACTTCGACAGCCAGCAGTGACACGGCTCGACCGGCTGCTGCCACTCGTGCAGGGGCTCCTGCGGACGGCTGCTGAAGCTGAACATGAACGCCATGCTCCAGCGGTACTGAAGCCGGTCCCCCAGGGCCGCCATCGTCCTGGAGTGGTTGACATGCGGCGCCTGCATGAGAGCCAGCCCGCCCTCCCGCAATTGTTCGGCAGCCCACTCACCGAGCCAGCGATAGGCGTCCAGGCGTCCCCACCTATGAGAATTATATCGCCTGCTGGCGAAGCTGTAGCCCGGTAATAATGGCGTTGTGAGAACAGACGCAAAGATCCTGCCCCTGCTGGCGAAGATATAGCCCACACGAGGATATAGCCTCGACGCCTTCTGGCTCTTCCCTGCGCATCGTTTCAAACGTGGCGACTTTTGCAGCGTAACAAGGATGTCGATGGGAAACTGGCGCCGTGCCGTCCAGGCCGATAATATTTCGCCACTGCACCGCCCGGATCGTGACTTCGGGATGGTCGGTGGGCTGGATTGACTACCGGCTGGCTGCCGCATCTGCGAAATAGTTTGCGACCTCTTCCCGGCTGTCTTGCTGTTATTGCCACCGCCAGGCGCTGTTCAGAGGAGTAATAGAATGCCCTGCCGACCTTGGCTAATAGCGATATATTTCACGACCGAGCCCAGGTTCGGCGGCCCGCTGCCCTCACCTCGGACAGTTCCCCCGAATTGTTTCTCGTCAAGACCTCGGCACGACGGCGGTCGAAGACCGACATTGTCAAGGATGGCGCCGGCAACGGGTCAAGGGTTCAGCGTTTGGTCGGTGCGACCAAACGCTAGGATAGTTGTGATGCCTTGAGCCTGCGGGCGCCAGCGTCCAAAGGTGTGATGGCCTGACGTGGGGGATGCGACGGGCGGCAACCAGCGTGTTCATGCTGACTCCTTCCCGCTGGCCCACTCGACGGGCTGCATGCGCCGGGGACGAGTATCACAAGCGGTCAGTAGCCGGCCGCATTTGCCCCCTTGACCTCCTGGCGTCAACTTTTTTCCGGGCTGAAGATGCAAAGGAAGAAGACCGAAAACAACTACTTTGAAATCCTCTCCAAAGAGTCTCATATCTTGCCCCGGCACCTATGCTCTGCCGCTGTTTCTCTTTTTGCGAACCGCAGTTGTCCCTTCCTTGAGTCCTCATCTGAAAGCTCGCACAAATCGACTCTGGAAAAAATCCGGCCGATCCAGAAATCGGCCCCATAAAGGCGCCGCCTCCTGCCACTGGAATAGCCAGCCTGCCGAGCCCTACGGACATATCAGGGGCAGAAGGTGGTCACGCCGAGAGCCCTGAGTCTCTGGAACTATCTCGGTGCGGTTCACGATGTGCGGGCCAGGCGGTTGTCGTTGCCGTTTGAAGTGGAGGGCGGCCCCGGACGAGATGGCCGCCTTGGAATCCTGCCTTTCACTTCGATCACTTGGGCTGTTGTAGAATGTCAATGGTGCTATTTTCCATCGGGTGAGTGGGCTCCGGCCCATATTCCCACTGGTCCTCGAACCAACCGGCCTTCTTCAGCGTTTTCTTCCGGTAGGTTCGCACGAAGTTGAAGCGAATGGTGTAGTCCCCTGGTTTTGGCAGCTTGATCGTGAACTTCTTTCTGTCCCCGACATCGGTGTTGTAAAACCAGATCACTTCCACCACATGCGTTCCGGGCGCCACCTCGAACTGACTGTCAAAGCCCCTTTCGCCGCCACCCGTACCGGACTCAGTCAGGAAGTTACCGTCGATGTAGACCTTGAAGCGTTCCTGTTTTTGCTCTTCGTACAGCCTGACCTTTGCCATCGGCATTGGGGGCGGCGCCGGGAACAGGTCCGGCACCTCACTTGCCGGCACCCAGGACGCCATCCCGTTTGCCCATACGAGGTCCGTGGGGACCAGTTCGCCCGTCTCGGTCATCGCCTTCAGCTTGTCGAGGGGCACCGGACCGGCCTGTTGCCCCTCATGTGCGTAGTACCACAGTGTCGCCATTCACACCTCCTTCAGGGCTCGAAACTCGTGCAGTAGGGACAGCGGGTGGCGAGGGCGTCGATCTCCTCGCCGCACCAGCTACAGATTTTTCGCCCCGTAGACACTTCCACAAGTCGGTTGCCGACGAGCAACGCACCGCAGGCGAATGTAGCCGCAGTCACCGCTGCCCCCCAGATCTTTTGCCCGAGGGAGGGCTCGCTGGCGGCCTGGGCCGCAGCAGCGGCAGCATGTTGTCGTTGCGCTTCGGCGGCCCGACGACGTTGTGCCTCGGCAGCCAGTTCTTGCTCCCGCCGCCTGGTCTGAATCGCCTCCAGGATGGCCACGGCCTCGGGCCGGCGGATCAGGGTGCCCGGGTGTCGTGCATCAAGTCGCAGGATCTCGTCGAACGCTTCCTGGGCCAGGGTGACTTCCGTCTCGTCGAGCTTGCCTTCCTCGTAATTGGTCCTGGCGAGGGCGAGGAAACGCAGGGCCTCCTGGAACTTCCTCGCCTTCTGATGCACCGACGCCGGCACGGGCAGTGGAGGAGGCCCGCCGTTCGATGGCAGAGAGGGGACGCCGGCATTCGGCAGGGGAGGCGGGGTAACCTGGACTGGGTCAGTTGTTTGGGCCGGCAACGACACTGGCTGCCCGCACTTCGAGCAGGTCACCGGGCCGGCTCGGTCGTCAGGCGTCTGGAGGACGGTCTTGCAATGCGGACAAAGGATCTCGCTCATGGTTGCTCCACGAGGCTTGTATTGGCGTCTTGTTGGGAGGTCGGTCGAAGGGTCGGAGATCTGCGAACGGCTGAGGTGAGGGGCGGGCTGCCGAAAAAAACGGAGCGCACACCAAGGCCGCTCCCGCAGCGCCCGCCAAGGCGCACCGATGAACAGCGCTTGGCGGCGCCCCTTTCGGGGCACGCCAAGCTGCTGCTTCATCGGTTCAAGGCCCTTGCGGGCCAGGTTGGCGGTTTTGCGGGAAGCAGTAACTCGACGCACTTCTAATGCGTCAACAGGTTGTAACCGCAGCCGTCGTTTCGGCCACGGGCTGTTCTGCTACGTTCCTCCTCTTCTTTTGGGCGACGGCGTTGGCCCGGCACCTCGCCGGACCTCGCTAACTCGTCAGTTTAACCGGCCCGCTGGCGAAGGCAAGAGGCCGGAAGCGGGCGGCTCCAGCGCACGGTGCAGGGTGCAGGTTGGCAAGCGCCGTCTGTGGATTGCCGGGCGTTCATCCTTTCTGCTCTCCGTCCGTCCCCGGGCTGCCCGTCCACTCCTGGAGCGCTCGTTCTTCTCGCTCCCGGCGTTCAGCGTCATCACGCTGGATGATCTCGTCGAGAACGCCGTGCAGCCGGCGCAGATGCTCCATCGTGGCAGCCGATGCGAGGCCCAGGCGCTGGCCGATCTGGGCGTGGAGGTCCGCAAGCTGCTGCTCGGTCACTTGGTAGATCCGCAGGATGTCGTCCCCCTCGCCGTCCTTGAGGACGATCCAGGTGCTGCCCTGGTACTCGTGCAGGCCCAGGGTGTCACTATATTTGGCCGGCATTTCGTTCTGTCGCTTCCGATCCAGCTTGTTTCGTGGGTGAGACAAGAAACACCTCCTGTGTCGTGGTCGTAATTGAAGCTCTCGTCCTTGTGCGGCACTACCCGAGGGGGACACCAGCCAGGCGAAAGCGCTCCCGGATGGCCTCGATCTGGGTGGAGTGCAGACCGGCATCCGGCAGCCGGCTCAGGTAGTCGGTCACCGAAAAATAGGGCAGGCTGCGGGCCAGCACGTCCCACGGGATGGTCACGATGCGAGGGCACACGGTGTCAACGAAATGATCGTAAAGCCGCATCCGCTCCGAGACGACCCTCTCCGGATAACGCCACTGGATGAACTCCCGGTAAAGCCGGAGATGCTCCCGTGGGTCCGCTACGAGGTGGGTGTAGTGGGTCATCTTCTTGTCGAGGACATCCCCCGGCGCCACGATGACGTACCGGAAATCCCACTCCTTGCGGTAAGGGCTCTCGTCCGCAGCGGTCAGGAAGTAGGCCGACTCCAGGGCACGGACAAACTGGTTGACGAAGGGCCACTCGTCGAGCGTCAGGCCGATGTCGCTCCCCAACTTGCACTCGAAGAAGATGAACGTCTTTTTCGGGAGGGTCTTCGGCAGGATCAAAACGGCGTCGTAGCGGTGTCCCTTCCCGGATTCCCCGAGGTCGAGAAAGGAGTAGGGCAGGGGGACACCGGCGTCTGGGTTGAAGGCCCCTGCCCCGGTGTCGAACTCGAAAAGCAGGGCGCTCTCATCCAGCGAGACGCTGTTGACGTTGAGAATCTGCGGAAGGTGCTGCCCCCAGGACGAGAGGAGCTTGCTGTAGGTGGGTGCGGGCCGATAGTTGGGCCTGCCCGCCACTATGTTCGAGAAGAACTCGGGGTTCCACCCCTCTTCGTGCCCGTCGTCCAGTCGAGGAAGGCAGTCGAAGCAGGCGACCTGTGACCAGTAATCGAGGCGGCCCAGGATGAAGAACGTGAGCGCCCCTTCGGACGGGGTGTGGAAGAAGCTGAACTTCTTCTTATCGTCCCGCAGAATGGCTTCCCAGAGATTGGTTCTCACCCCGTAGGCCAGGTGCCAACCCGGGTGGATGTAGTCCAGGCCAAAGACCACTTGCAGGTCAATCGTCGCACACATACGGCCGCCTCGAACTCCTGCATCACGTTTCCCTGCTCACAATGATGAACAAGCCAGAGGACTCTGCCCTGGCCAAGGCACCCCGAGGGCTGTTCCCATCAAACCACGCCGAGGGCCTTCATCGCCGCAGTGGTGGGGTCCGAGAAGAACACCGGGTCCACCCGCTCAACGATGTCGCCGGAGACTTCGAGGAAGTTGCGTTTGTTCTCCAGCGGGATCAGCGCCCGCCGGGCGCCGTTGTCCATGCCGACCTGCAAGGGCTCGGCCAGCGACCGCACGGACTTGATGTTCCCCTGGATCGACAGGTCACCCAGGACGAGTAGCCCGGCCAGCACCGAGTGCTTCTTGACGGCCGAGTAGACGGCCACCACCAGGCCGATCCCGGCCTCGCACGGCACCTGGTTGCTCAGGAGGTCGATGGCCTCGACGTGGAAGTCGGTGGTATCCAGAATCTGGGCGATGCCCATGCGGCCCTTCTGCCCGTGCAGGTAGGCGAAGGCCCGTTGGATCGACTCCTTCATCGGCCCGCTGATGCCGCCGGCGACCTTCAGCTTCCCGGTCCCGGGCGAACAGCCCACCTCCAGACGGTACAGGCCGACCTTGCCCTGGTCATCGACCGACGCCGTGTAGACTGAGCCCGGCGCCAGTGGGTCGGTCGAGATGAGATCCCGGCCGCCCTGCTCGGGGACGCCGACGAAGCGCTCCTCCCGGCTCTCCTGGTCGAGGTAGGAGAAGCTCGTCTGGTGGTACTCGAACGAACCCATCTTCTTGAGTTGCTCCTTCACCCGCCGCCGGCCCTCCAGCGCCACGGCCAGCAGTTCGGCCAGTTCCTCCTTGCCAAACTCCCCGTGCGGGTAGAGCAGCTTCACCAGGCCCGAGACGGTCTTCCGCACCGCCTTCACGTCCCGGGCGTTGAGGTGGGCGCCCAGCGAGAAATAGCGATCCAGGGACTCCGTGAAATTGTGGCGCCGCAACTCCCGCAGTGCCTCGGCCAGGTAGTCAACGACGAACCCGTAGTGGTCCGTGAAAAACTCGGTCCGCATTTTCGGCACCTCCCACCCAGGGAGGTAAAAGTGGATGCGGTCGAGGAAGGCCATGTCCTCCCGGATCACCTCTGGCAGCGGCACGAACAGGTGGCTCGAACGGACCATCACCTCGACCGGCTGGTTCGTGTTGCCGAAGTAGGCGATGGACGCCATCCCCGATAGCGAGTCCTTGCCCCGGGCGAAAGTGCCCGACTCGCAGTAGGTCTTCAGCGTCGTCACCACCTCCTGCGGCATGCGTTCAAGGTCGGCCACCTCGTCGAAGGCCACGGCGTCCCAGATGCCGACCAGTCCCATCTTCCCCGTGGCCATGTTGTAGAACAGGTTGGCTACGGTCGTCGGCCCGGTCATCAAAATGGCGTAGGGGGAAAGCTCCTGGTAGGCGAAGCTCTTCCCCGTACCCCTGGGGCCAAGTTCTGTCAGGTTGTAGTTGTGTTCGCACAGGGGGATCAGGCGGACCAGGAACAGCAGTTTGACCCGGCGGTCGAAGTGGGCCGGCTCCAGGCCGATGGAGCGCAGCAGCAGGTCGATCCACTCCTCGGTCGTGAACTGCTGCCGGCCCTGGCGGTACTCGTCGAGGTCGAAGGTGGCGATCTGGATCGGCTTGAGGGCCTCGATCCAGAACGGGCTCCGCTTGCCGGTCGCCTCCTCGTCGTACTGGTGCCTGATGTCCACCTGCGCCCAGATCCCGCCCATCAGCAGGCGGTCGAAGTCCCGCAGGTAATGCTCGGGGACATGGACGTACTTGTGCCCGAAGTTCAGCAACTCGGCCCAGTGCTTGTCGTCGTCGGCCAGGTAGCGCACCTTCACCTTGTCGATGAACGTGTGCCGCCCCTTCTCCTTGACCAGCGACTGCGCCTTGTTCGACTCGTCGGGCCGCACGAAGTTCTGGGCCAGGGTCGTGTTCACGACCCGCAGTCCGGCGTCGATGGCGGTCTGGTCGTCCGTGGCGCAATACTTCCCGAGCAGGTATTCGAGGACGAACACCGGCACGTTGGCGCCGACCTTGACCTTGCGGACAAGATCCTTCCGGACCACCTTGCCCGCAAAAACGCTCGTCACCTTGCTATCGAGTTCCGGCATGGCTGCACCGCTCACAATGAGATGGCCACCTCGATCTTGTCCAGGCTGGCCAGTTCAGTTCCCGTCGCTGCGTCGAGGAGGGAGACGCTCACCGTCTTTTGCGTGACCTCCTCGACCAGCATCACGGCGATGGTATTTGGTTCAATCGTCCGGTCGTTCTGCTCCGACCCTCGCAGCAGCACGTCACCCGTGGCCTCCTCGAACCCATACGAGGCGCTCACCGGCTGGGAGACGCACTTGCCCTTGGCCCGGACCTCTACCCGCACTTTGGGCGGTTCCACGGCGAAGAGGCCCGAGATCGTCCCGGCAACCTGCACCGAGAAGAACCGGGTCGAGAGCTTGCGGGAGCCCGGGGTCAGCTTCCAGTCGATACTGCCTGCCGTGGGCGCCGGGGCGGTCGGCTTCATCACCACGACGGGGACGACAAGTTCCTGGGGCGACAGACCGCCGTGGAAGTAGGCCCTGGCGCCGCCCTTGACCTTGAAGGCGGCGAACCCCAGCGGGGTGGCCAGGTCAAGGTCGCTCTCGACGCCCAACGACGCCAGCGGCAGACGCAGATAAGACGGCTCCACCGTCCCACCATACCCGCACCAGACTCGTCGGTGCAGGTCAGCCGTCTCGCCGCCGGGGGCGTCGATCTTCATTTCCTCGCCCACCTCCTCCCCGAAGAGGTGACCGTGGTCGGCGGCCAGGACGATGGTCTTTACGCCCAGATCGGCCAGAACCCGAAAGCCACGCCGCAGGTCGTTCAGCACGCCGTCCATCTGGCGACGGGCCTGGGTGATGTTGTCCTTCTCGCAAAGTTCGTCGATCTCCTGCGAGGTCACCAGCACCAGGGCGGCACCCTGGATGCCCTCCTTGAGCTTCCGTGCGGGCCTGGGCAGCAGATCGTCCAGCTTGGCGTCGAGGACCGGGACGCCGGCGTGGTCCCGGAGGTAGGCCACCCGGTCCTTGCGGTCCTTGAGCAGGTTGTCTCCCATTCGCAGGCCGAGCTTGCCTTCGCCAGCCGGCTCGACTCGTCCCGTTTTGGCCCCGGGCAGCAGGGCGGCCATTCCCACCTCGGTGATCGTCGGCGCCGTCCCGACAGCAGGTTGGATCTCCGGAGCGAAATCCTCCTTGAGAGCCAGGGCGAGTTCCCGGGCCATCTCGTAGCGAAGGGCGTCCACCCAGACGTAGGCCACCTTGCCCCGGTCCAGCGCCGGCCGCACCACCTTGTCGAAGACCTCGCACTGCCGCAGCAGGCCGGGCAGCGGGTGCTTCGCCTTGCCCCACTGGCTCACGAAATGGCGGGCCAGGTCCGAGCCAGCCTGCGTGTACCGCTGCCGGGCCTTGAGGATTAGCTTCTCCAGGGTGTCGTTCCCCTGGCCCGGGTCGAAGTTGATCCACCGGCTCTCCATGTGCCGGTGGGCGGTGTCCAAAAGGCACCAGGGCGATTCGCCCTCGGCGTAAGCACGCACGAGATCGGCAGGAGTCGTGGGCGCCTTCTTCAACACCCCGGCGACCCGGTCAGCCTCCCGCAGCACCTCGCCGGCCGACACGACCAGTGCCCAGTGGGCCTGAAGCGCCGGGACCGCCTCGGCCCAGAATCGGGACTGCCGGCTCCGAGCCAGCGTCAGCATCTCCTCGGTCGGCTCGTCCAAGAGAGCCGTTTCGACGTGCCGCAAGAGCGACCGCTCCACGGCCTGGAAGGTTTCGACCTGGGCGAGCTTCTCGGCCGGGAGCGGCAGGCGGTCCAGGGACACCTGCTGCTCGACCCGAGCGGCCGAACCGACGTAGCTGTCCCGCACGTCCCGGCGCAACCGCCAGTTCCGGGCCAAGGTGACGCAAGCCTCGGCGGCCTGTCTGCCTGCCGTCTTTACCGATGCCAGGGCGGGCAGCGCCTCCCCCAGGCTGGCCACGAGGTCGGTCAGCAGGACGTAGCGGGCGAGGCGTTCCCGGACATCGGCCAGGGGCGCATCCCTGGGACACTCCAGGCCGAGATTGAGGCGGAACAGGTCGAGCAGTTCAGTCCTGGCCGACCGCTTCTCCACTTCGCCGTCGAGCCTGTCGGAGGCCAGGAACGCCAGGGCCACCTCCTGGGGGTTGCCGCTACCGAAGACGACGGCGACAACGCCCCGAGAGAGATCCTGGCCCTTGTTGGCCAGGGCGTTCAGGTCCGATAGGGTGAGCTTGCCCGCATCAACCTGTCGCTCGACCTCGGCGGCGGTGTCCTCCCCGAGGCTGCCCTTGAGGGCGTTGCGGGCGACGAGCGACAGGCGGGTGTTGTGACTGGGAGGTTGCTGGCCCGGCTGCATGACCACGCCGGCCGCCTCCAACTCGACGAGGGCGTGGTGGGTGGTAGTGCGTTCTCGGGGGACGTAGACGACCAGCCGGGGCGGCTCCACGCCGGTCATCATGTCGTCGATCCGCCGACGCAGTTCAAAGAAGCTGCCGTCGTACTGCTCGACGGCGGTGCCAGGCAGGGACAACGCTGTCACGCACTCCCGGTATGCCCCTTCCGGGTCGTACCAGACAACCAGGGAGTGATCGTCCACTTGCCTGGCAATCAGGCTTACCAGATGATCGGTGACGACGCCCCGGGTCATGTCTGCACCAGCCCCTTCTGCCGCAGTTGCTTCCCGATGGAGGACCACTCATACTGGCCGGAGAGCAGTTCATCCCAGTAGGTCTTGGCCTCCTTCCAGGGCACGAGTTCCCACAACGGGGCGATGTTCAGAACGACGCCGTCGTTCAGGTCCGGCACCAGGTGCATGTTCGCCGCCCGCCGCAGCTTGTCCGCAAAGTCCTGGAGTTCGCTGACGAGGTTCTCCTGTTTCTCGATGTCCCTGTCGATTTTCTTGGCCCCTCGGCCGCCGGCGCCGAGGGCGGTTCGCTGCTCCCGGAGTGGCCCGAGCCGTCCGTCCTCCAGGCGGATCTTCGGCTCGACGTAGTTGACCAGGGCCTTGAAGAGGATGTCCTTGTCGAGGCGGTGGTAGTAGAGCCAGAGGGCGTAGTTCTTCCGCCCCGACTGGAGCAACCAGTAAATCGGGGCCTTGCGGCGGCTCTTCGAGTAGCGGGCAACGTGGTCCGCCCAGAACCCGCCGGCGCCGGGTTTGCGGAAATAATCCCGCAGTTCCTTGACGCCGAGGATCTCGCAAGCCTCCTGTTCGATGGCCTCAGCCCGGTCCTTCCACACCAGTTCCAGCACCTCCCGCACCCGGCGGATGATGTCTTCAGTGTGGTCAGGGTCGTCCACCAGCATTCCTTCCCAGGTGATGCGGAGAGGGTAACCCTCGGGGGTGGCGGCCAGCGGGAACCCGTCCATTCCTTGGAGCATCCCCGGAGGGCAGAGAGGGAGCGGGGCGAATGGGTCAGGGTCGAAGCGGGCCTGACGCTGGCCGAGAGGGTAGCGAATGTCCCATCGCCCAAGGCCACACCCCACGGCGTAGGACAAGCTGTCGGCGGTCAAGTCCGCTGCACCCTTCTTGGCTTCTACCAAGTCCACGCCATCGACTTCATCCCCACCAGCCCCTTCACCGTCTTCACCGTCACTCGGCGCCTCTTCGGGCATGGGGGTCAGATCGTTCGTCGTCAGGCTGTAAACCTGTAGCGACAATTCATCGACCTCGGACTGAGCCTCCGCAACCTGCCGATCAAGGGAGTTGATAACCTCTCGCACCCGGCCGACCTGGGTTCGCAAGCACCCTGTCTCGCAAGGGCGGACATGCGGCATCACGAACACGGGGGCGGTTTCGTCTCCCCGGGATTGCTGCTGCTTCGCCTCGATGATCCTACTGGCGCAAGCAGCGAGCGCCCCGCACAGTTGTCCTTTCGGGGCTCTGACCCAAGGGAGTCGCTTGATCAGGCCAACCTCGAACTGGGCGGCGTCTCCTGTCCTACCCTGAGACAGGGACACGAGAAAAGAGGCGAGCCGTGAGGAAAGCAACGACATGGTCCACAGCAGTTCGCCTTCAGGGGCGAACCCTGCCTGGCCGGCGTTGCTGAAGATGCCGCCCCTCGCCAAGACCTTGGGGGACAGACCTTTCGTTCGCCTCGGAAAAACAAAGCCTGGGAGGAAATAGCGATCCTCTCCTCGGACGTTCCTACTCGCACTGCCGAATTTGGCCGCAATGAAGGCTTTGATCTCCTTGCCGTCATCTTTCCAGTCCACGACGAGCGGGAAGGTATCGTACATGGGGCTGAAAACGCCGCCATCGTAGTAAGTGGGCCAATCCCTTGTGCTGCGGCGTTCACTCACCTCCCAGCGGAGACGCAGGAAGCGGAAATTGTCCGTCGTCCCGAGGCCGCAGCGGGTCGTTCGGTTCTCGCTCTCGTTCTCGAAAGGGGGCAAGTCTGAGAACAGCGCCCGGATGCGGCTACTGATCCAATACGCAAACGGGGACGCAGGCAACCGACGGAACCAGCCCGGATCGACGATGAACTCCAGGGGACTTGATTCCCCCATTCGTGAGCGATGCACTACCTCTGCCAATCCGGTCGAGGGGTCACTCCTTCCCAGCAAGCGGTAGAAAGTCGCTGGTTGAACAGGCTGGCCCAGCCGCAGGCAGTAGGCGGCCGTTTCGACCATCGCAGTATCCAGAACGCCTGAGCCAAGGTCTGCAACAACAGCCGGGGTGGTTTCCTGAAGCAGGATCTCCTCCCGCCACCGCTGAAACGATGAGAGGAAGAAGCCGGTGCGGGAGGTGATCGCCCCAAGCATCCCGCCCGGGTGGAGGAGCCCCAGCCCTCGTTCCACGAAGGCGGCGTACACGTCATTTTTCGTCCGTGGGTACGCCCCATCCAGCAGTTCCTTCGATGGCTTGCTTGGCTCCCCGAACGGGGGGTTCATCAGCACGACGGCGAACTTTTTCTCGCACAGGTCCACGAAGGCAAAGCCCCGTTCGGCGTCGTTCACGAACAGCCGCCGGCGATAACTGCCACCGTTGGCAGCCCGGCCTGCGTAGGCCCTTAGTGCTTCGACGACCCTCGTTTCCGCCTGCTGCCAGAACTGCTCGTCGGTCAGGCCGGAGAAGTCGAACCGCATCTGCCGGGGCGCCGTCTCCTCCCCTTCATCAAACAGAGTCCGTTGCACGCTCACCGGCCCGGCCAGCCACTGCCGCTTGGCCTCGGCCACCGTGTCCCGGATCTCCTCCTCGATCTTGAGGAGCGAACCGGCCTCGCCCGCCAGCTTCATGCGGTCGAACACCACCTTGACCAACTGGCCCAGGAGTGGGGGCCGAAGTTCGGCCAGGAACTCCTCCAGCAGGTCGTCCTCGCCGGGCATGGGCTCGGCGCAGACGAGGTTCGACCTGGTGATGGCGGGGCGGTCCTGCTTCAGGCCCATGTCCTTGTAGGCCCGCTGGCAACGCAGCCACAGGGCCAGGGCAGCGATCTGCGAGGCCCGCAGGTCGATGTCGATGCCGTGCAGGTTATGGGCCAGGATCAACCCTGGGGTCGCCTTGCGGAGTTCGGCCACGGAGGGGTAATCCCGTTTCAGCGCCGGCCCCAGGTCGGGATCGTCGTAGGCTTCCTCGTAGATCGTGAGCAGCAGGTCGAAACAGTACAGCAGGAAGTGGCCGCTGCCGCAGGCCGGGTCCAGGCACTTCAACTCCCTGGGGTCTTGCTTCGGCCGATGCGGAACGTGAACCGGGCGAAGGAGTAGTTCCCCCTGGGACAAGTCATTCTGCCCGCCATCAGCCTTGACGGGCGGTGCCACACCATCTTTGAGGAAGACCTCGACAGGGCGCCGAACCATGAAGCGGCACTGGTCCCTGAGACGGGTTTCCCCCTTCCGCATCTCATACCAGACCCGGCCCAGCGTGTTGTCGGTCAGGAAATCGACAACGTAGCGGGGCGTGAAGAACTGATTGCGGAAGGCGAGTTCGTAGCCGTTGCGGGGCGCCTGGCTTTCCTTGCGGGCCTGGTCCCGCAGTTCCTTCGGCGTGAAATACTGGTATACCCAGCCGATGGCCTCGTCCTCGGCCCAGATCCCCTTCAGTTCCTCAGCGTTGAGCAGGGTCAGCACCTCGTCCAGAACCCGCTGCGGCGGGTAAAGGCGGTTCGCCGGGTCCGTGGGTGAGAACAGAACGCCGATCTCGCCCGACAGGCGGCCCCCGAGCCAATCGAGAAAGTGGCGGTAGGCCACGTCCTGCTGGCCGGTATTGAAGAGTCGCTCATCCTCGGGGTGTTCGGCCAGGTAGAACTGGAAGCCCTGCGACTTCATCCCCCGGCCCACGGCCTCCCGAAAACGCTGCCCGCCGACCCAGACTTCCCGGGCCTCCATCATCTTGTAGGCAGCGAGCCGGTTCAGGTGGGTGAAGGCGATTTCCCGCACAAGCTGGCCCAGGGCGTCCTTCGGCCGGTAGCCAAGAGCCTGGATGTGGTCGAGGTGGGCCAGCAGGTCGGCACGGTAGGCCCGGTCCTCGGCCGACAGGTGCCCCATGCGGGCCACGTCCTCGACATGTACTCCCTCCTTTCCGGTGGGATAGATGCCGAACTGGCCTTGGAGAACCTGTGCCACCGCCTCTTCCAGCAGTCGGCGGCATTCGGTCACGGCCTTGCGCAGTTCGTTGCGGGTCGGCTGGTCCATGATCACTCCAACACGATCTTGACGCCTTCGTCGAGCAGTTTGAGCAGATGGTCCTGCAACCGCCCCAGGGCCTGCTTGACCTGGACCTCTGACTCCAGGGCGCCGGTGAAGAACTCGGCCAGCCGCACCCGCTGCACCCTCACCTCGGGGGGCGTGGTCAGCTTCTGGACGTGGGCCGCCACCTGGGCAAGGAGCCCATCCTGGGCGGCCTGGTCCGACTCCATCTGGTTGAGAGTGGCCCGACAGGAGCGGCAGACCAGGGCGCCGTCTGCCAGTTCGAGTGACGGGCAGCAGCGGACCAGCAGCGGTCGGAGTGCCGGCTCCCGCATCGACTCCGGCACGGCGCCCCACTCGCCCCGGCCCTTGATCTTCTCGATGGCCTGCTGGAATCCGGCCGTCCGGTCGGCGTGAACTCGTTCGTAGCCCTTGCGGTAGGCCGAGGTGATGGCGCCGGCCGCCGCCCGGATGGCCGCCAGGTTCTCGACGAAGTCCTCGGCAGCCAGCCGGGCCTTGAGTTCCTCGACCTGGTGCTGGGTGTCCGTATGACCCCGGGCCTCCAGCAGGGGAGCCATCTGCTCGACCGCCAGGCGTGCGTTCCGCAGTGTGGCCAGGCCAGCGTCGTCGAGGCACTCGCCCAGCTTGCGGATGCGCTCGTGCTGCTGCTTGAGCGAGGCGCCGCCGCCGGCCAGGGCGTTGACGCAGTCGTCCGCCGAGCCTGACCGGATGGTCACCAGGGCCTCCCGGTACTCCTGGACCGGCCCGAGGACTGGCAGGTGATGGGCCTTGACCTGGGCCTCCAGCGGCAGGACCGTCTCCAGTTCCCGGGCGGCAAACTCCTTGAGGGCCTCCGAGATGGCCACCCGGTCCACGTCCGGGATGGTGCTGCCGGTCAGGGCCTCATAGTTCTCCACGGCCCGGATCAACGTCTTGCGGTCGATCTGCTTGACCGGGGTGAACAGGGCCGACTTGAAGGCGTTGTTGTTGGTCAGCGGCACCCGGCTGCGGGGATCTTGGTACGACTCGAACGTCTCGCCTCCGTGACTGACCTTGATCGCCCCGGCCCGGAACAGCAGCGCCAGCACAAGCCGGAGCATATCCCGGTCCCACCCGAACCCAATGCCGCCGAAGCGACGTTCCAGGGCCTTGCCGGTGCGTGTCTCCCGGTTGCCGTAGTCCTCCTGGCCGACGAGGAAGTCCAGCACCTCCCGGGCGATGGCGGCGCCAGGGTTGGGAACATATTTCGGCCCGTCCTTGACCACCAGGCCCAGTCCCTGATCGCCGGCATACAGAACTTGCGGCAGCGCCTTGAGGTCGGCCGCCTTGAGCAGAACCTCGGCCTCGTCGCCCCTGAGCGGCCGAGCCCCTAGTAGACCACCACTATGGGAGTGAGGGGTAGAGCCGGTGCAGCTTGATGCGCGCCTCCGCCGTCGTAAAGCGCCAGCGCACCTCGACGCCCCGCTCG
>JAANMX010001683.1_pt1 | contig 24327 bp, 24 predicted proteins | sample 7279681 | NCBI WGS metagenome assembly JAANMX01 (sample SAMN14094542, study PRJNA606508) | bioreactor metagenome | isolation source: A lab-scale SPAN reactor treating ammonium-rich wastewater day 351 | place: Ireland: Galway | collected 2018-01-01
AGCATGATCTTATCCGAAAACCGCTTTCCACTTTGCGTTGGCGCGGCCCTTGGGTCGGGATCATGCTCGAGGTTGTGCCATTGAAGGGCTCAGAAGCCCATGCCGCCCATTCCACCGCCGCCGCCACCCGGCATGGCCGGAGGCTCGTCCTTCGGAAGTTCGGCGACCATGGCCTCGGTGGTCACGAGCAGGCCCGCGATCGACGAGGCGTCCTGCAAGGCGGTGCGCACGACCTTGGCCGGATCGATGATGCCCTTGGCGACCATGTCGACATACTCTTCCTTTTGGGCGTCGAAGCCGAAGGTCTCGGTCTTGTTTTCGAGAATTTTGCCCACCACGATGGAGCCCTCGACGCCGGCGTTTTCCGCGATCTGGCGGATCGGGGCTTCCAGCGCCTTCAGCACGATGTTGATGCCGGCCTGCACGTCCGAGTTGTCATTGTTGATGCGGCCGACCGCTTTCCTGGCCCGCAGCAGCGCGGTGCCGCCGCCGGGCACGATGCCTTCCTCGACCGCGGCGCGCGTGGCGTTGAGGGCGTCCTCGACACGATCCTTCTTTTCCTTGACCTCGATCTCGGTCGCGCCTCCGACACGGATGACCGCGACGCCGCCTGCGAGCTTGGCCAGGCGTTCCTGCAACTTCTCGCGGTCATAGTCGGAGGTGGTCTCCTCGATCCGCGCCCTGATCTGTCCGACGCGTGCCTCGATATCCTTTTTCTTGCCGGCGCCGTTGACGATGGTGGTGTTCTCCTTGTCGATCAGCACCTTCTTGGCGCGGCCAAGCATGTTCAGGGTGACGTTCTCGAGCTTCATGCCTAGTTCGTCGGAGATGAGCTGGCCGCTGGTCAGGATGGCGATGTCCTCCAGCATGGCCTTGCGGCGATCGCCGAAGCCGGGCGCCTTCACCGCGGCCACTTTCAGGCCGCCCCGAAGCCGATTGACCACCAGCGCGGCCAGCGCTTCCCCTTCGACGTCTTCCGCGACGATCAGCAGCGGCTTGCCGGATTTCACGACCGCTTCGAGCACCGGCAGCAAGGCCTGAAGGCCGGTCAGCTTCTTCTCGTGCAGCAGGATGTAGGCGTCGTCGAGCTCGGCCGCCATTTTCTCCGCGTTGGTGACGAAGTAGGGGCTGAGATAGCCGCGATCGAACTTCATGCCCTCCACGATATCGACGTCGGTTTCGAGCGACTTGTTCTCCTCGACGGTGATGACGCCGTCATTGCCGACCTTCTGCATCGCCTGCGCGATCATCTTGCCGATCGAGGCGTCGCCGTTGGACGAGATGGTGCCGACCTGAGCGACTTCGGCCGAGGAGGCGACCGCCTTCGCGCGCTTGCCGATGTCCTTCACAACCGCGGCGACGGCGATGTCGATGCCGCGCTTGAGGTCCATGGGGTTCATGCCGGCGGAAACCGCCTTCGCGCCCTCGCGGACGATGGCCTGCGCCAGCACCGTGGCCGTTGTGGTGCCGTCGCCGGCGAGATCGTTGGTCTTGGAGGCGACCTCGCGCACCATCTGAGCGCCCATGTTCTCGAACCTGTCTTCGAGTTCGATCTCCTTGGCGACGGTGACGCCGTCCTTGGTGATGCGGGGCGCGCCGAAGCTCTTCTCGATCACGACGTTGCGGCCTTTCGGACCGAGTGTCACCTTCACCGCATCGGCGAGAATATCGACGCCGCGCAGCATGCGTTGACGCGCGTCGCCGGAAAACTTGACGTCTTTGGCGGCCATTTACAGTACTCCTGATGATACGATCGTTTGGCTTTCGTCATGCCCGCGCTCGTCGCGGGCATCCACGTCTTTGTCGCGCCGGAGCGGGTAAGACGTGAACGGATAAGACGTGGATGGCCGGGACGAGCCCGGCCATGACGGCGAAAGGGGTTCGGGGTGGCCGCTTAGCCCACCACGCCCATGATGTCGGACTCCTTCATGATGAGGAGTTCCTGGCCGTCGAGCTTGATCTCGGTGCCCGACCATTTGCCGAACAGCACCTTGTCGCCGACCTTGATATCGACAGGCGTGAGTTTGCCCGCTTCGTCGCGTCCGCCGGGACCGACCGCCACGACCTCGCCCTGCGAGGGCTTCTCCTTTGCCGAGTCGGGAATGATGATGCCGCCTTTGGTCTTTTCCTCGGCGTCGATCCGTTTGACCACGACGCGGTCATGCAGCGGACGAAATTTGGTCTTAGCCATAACGCTCCTCCAGGGGGTTCGCAGGACTCTGAATTGCCATCGACGGGATGCATGCGCTCTGATCCGCGACGGCCGAGCGATTCGTATCTTTTGGCAATCGTATTGCGAGAGTGCCACTCATTGGCGGGAATATGGCTTGGCAGCCATGCTGTCAAGCAAGCCCCTTAAGCTGTTAGTGAGGGGTGTAGGATAGATGCAACCATGTCGTGGCTTCTTCGCGTCGGCGAAAGCGGGTGCTGCGATCTCACTTTCTATAGGCTCGGCTGCTTGGGCGCAGCGGCCGGGAATTCGATCGGGGAACTTGACAATGGTCAGATCAGACGGCGGACGCGCGGCTTTGAACCTTGGGGCGGCCGCGGCCCTGGCGGTTTTTCTCGGCGGATGCGGGTCGTTCGGCTCGGTCGGACTGTCGCCGCAACCGGCGCCGCCGCCCCAGCCGCCCGTCGAGCCTGAGCTTCCGGCCTCGATCCGCGCCGAGGAACTGGTCGGGCGGTGGGGCCTTGCATCCTATCAGAACCCGAACGACCGGGCGCGGACCGAGGCGGCGGCAAAGTCGCAGTGCCGGAACCCCTACGTGATCAGCGCGGGCGGCAATGGCGGCGTCATCATGCATCTTGCCGATGAGGCAACGCCGCAGGAGTTGCGGCTCAAGGGCAGCCAGAGCGGCAAGAACTACATCGGTCCGGAAGGCCCGCCCGGCGGCCCGAAAGACCGCGAGATCGTCTCCTTCGATGGCCGCGTGCTGGTCACGCGCTTCATCGATCCGGATGCTGCGACCCGCTACGGCAACATGGTTTATATCCGCTGCGCGCCGAAGCGCTGAGCATCGGATTGGTGTGTGTTCGAACCTGGCTCGGCAGGATCTAACCGAACAGCGCGTCGATATCGTCCTGGGAGGCGTGCCCCTCGTCGCCTTCGAGCTTCGGGCCGTTCAGCAGTTTCGCATCGCCGACGCGATCGTCGATGATCGGCGGAGCATGGGCGCGGATGGCGTCGACGCCGCCCCAGATCTCCATCATGACATTGATGTGATGTTCGATGAACGTCATCGTGCTCATCACCTTGGCGATGCGCTGGCCGGTGAGATCCTGAAAATTGCACGCCTCGAAAATCGAGATCACGCGCTCCTGGATGTCCTCGCTCAGCAACCGGGCCTGCTCGGGGGACGCCGCGCTGGATAGCGCGCCGGCCGCCTGATCGATCGCCTCGGCCGCCTCCAGGATGTGTTGGGTTGCCTGCTCGGTCCCTCCCACCACGGCGTCAAGCTCGTCGGTAACCTTCGCCATCTCGTTGCCGTCGAAGCTCTTTCCATGCAGAACCGCAATCTCCTGCTTGGTGCGGTTGATGGCTTCATAGATCAAATCGAGCTCGGTCTTGAGCTTTTCACACTGTTCGATCTGTGTGCGGTAGGTTTGCAGCAGCGCCTGCGCATCGGCGACTTCGCGGTCGGCGTCTATCTCGCCGCCCGCGTCGCTCTGCTTCGGGTCGCTGCGGTGTGGCGCTCCCATCTGCTGGCGGATCGCCCGCAACTCCGCCATGATCTCGCGATGCACCGGCATTGGCGCCTCGTCGAGGGTTGCGATAACCGGCGTACCGCCGTTCAGGATTTCCTCGACGCGGAAGCGCTTGCGTTGAACAGCCATCAGACTCTCCGGCTTCTGGATTCGTCCGGTTCTACACCGGCGTGTTTTAACGCCCGGTTCATGTGGAAATCGCTTGCCGTGAATCCGCTGCGCTTCCTCGCGGGAAGCGATGCTCGTTCGTTCATGGAAAATAAACGCTACGGGAAAGAACCCCGTCACATCGACGGTGTGGTGAATCCAACCGTCCTTCCGTTTACCAAACCGACGCGGGTTTGATTCTTAATTCACTGTGCGGGAAGGGCGCCACGATTGACGCGACCTCCCTGCGACCATCCACGGCGAAACAGTGCAGAGTACGTCGATGTTCAGACACATATCCTTCGCGCTGCTGGCGGGCGTGTCGCTTGCCGGCCTCGGAATCCAGCAGGCTTCCGCAAGGGACCCGCAAGCCAGATTCTTCACCGAGCCGACCGTCTTTTACGCCGATCAATCGGCGCCGCAGCCATCCGGGCAACATCTTGCATATGCGGGACGGCGCGACATGGGCGGCGGCTTCATCGAGCTGCTGTTTGGAGATAACCAGCAGCAGGGATCGCATTATCAGCAGGAGCCTTATGATTCGCGTCCGCTTTATGCGCCGCAACCGCAGCAGACCATGCCGGAGCAGGACGCGAGCGAGGCCGCGCATCCCGCATTCGATCCGAAATTCGAGCGGCAGCTCGTCGAGTATCACGGCAAGGAAAGCGCTGGCACCATCGTCATCGATACCTCGAACAAGTTTCTTTACCTCGTGCAGGGTGGCGGCAAGGCGCTTCGCTATGGCGTCGGCGTCGGCAAGCCCGGCTTTCTGTGGGCCGGCACCAAGACGATCTCGGCAAAGAAGGAATGGCCCGCCTGGACCCCGCCCGCGGAGATGCTGAAGCGCCGCCCCGATCTGCCGCGCCACATGGTGGGCGGGCCCCAGAACCCGCTTGGCGCTCGTGCGATGTATCTCGGCTCCTCACTCTACCGCATCCACGGTTCGAACGAGCCGTGGACGATCGGCACCAACGTATCATCCGGTTGCATCCGGATGCGCAACCGGGATGTCATCGATCTCTATGACCGGGTTCGCGTTGGCGCGACGGTCGTCGTGATCTGACGCGTTCTCTTCACGCGAAACGGCAACCCATCCCCGGGTCAAGCCCGGGGACATGCTTCGCTCGAAAACGCTATAAGGACGGCCGTTGTGCGGGGGAGAACCGCAGGGGTCAGGCGTCGTCTCCGTCATCAAAGTCGGCGAAATCGTCGAAGTCGTCGGAATCGATATCGTCCTGATCGTGGTACTCGTCGCCGTGAGCCTGGTCGAACGGGTCGTCTTGCGACGGATCGTCCTGCTTTTGCGATCCCACGTCTTTCACGCCGGCATCGCGTGCCAGGTTGCTGCCGGATTGGTCGCCGGAGCCGCTCCATGGATTGGACGAAGAACCAGTGAGGCCGGAACCCGCGGCATGTGCTTCGCCGCCGCCCATGATGGAGCGGATGCTGTTCAGAAGCAGGCTGCCGCCTACGACTCCCGCGGCGGCGGCCGCAGCCGTTCCGAGGAACGAGCCGCCGCCTGCTTGCGGTTGAGGGGTGCCATAAGGCTGACGGCCGGATCCTTGATCGAAACGTCCCTGATCGAGGCGTCCCTGATCGACGCGGCCGGCTTGACCGGTCTGCTGCAGCGCCTCACCGGTATTCCAGGCCGCTCGTTCCGATGGTATCGGGGGAGGCTGGACATTCGGGACCGAACCGCGCGGGGCCGGTTTGCCGAAAATGGTGTCGCGCATCTGGTCGAGGAATCCGCCCGAGGCGGCTTGATCGGCAGCTCCGCCGCTCTCCAGTGCCTGAATGCGGTCGTTGGCGCGTCGCAATGCCTCGTCCTGTACCAGAACCGTTTGCACCAGCGTGTAAAGTGCGTTGGGCGCGCGCCGCAGACCCTCCGCGATCGCGGCGGCGGCAGCGGGATCTCGTGGCGTATTCTCGACGCCGGCGAGGCGGGTGAAGAGGTCGTCAACCAACTGTCGTTCTTCCGGCGTCATGGCGCTCTCCCAAAAGGTGGCTGTTGGGATGTAGTCGTCTTCCGTGTCGCCAGTAGTGCCGGCCGGATTAAAATTTCTTCAGGCGTGGCGGAGGCGGGGCGGGCTTGTCGATCGATCAGCCCAGCGTCACGCGGTTGGCCGCCAGCATGTCCTTGAATCCATCCCCGGCGAGGAATGCGTATTCCCGCTCGCGCTGGCCGGTGAGCGGATCGAAGGCGATCAGCGTCTCATCGACAAAGCCGGGGTGGCACATGATCAGGCCGCCATCCGGCGAGCTGTCCAGAAACTGCTGCATCTGCGCGGCGAAATCGGGCTTCTTGAAATCATAGGCGCCGGCGAATGCCGGATTGAAATCTACGCCGGCGCGAGCAGCCTCGCGGCGAAAGCCAGCGCTGAGAATATCCAGCAGCAGCGCTTTGGGCGATCCCAGTCGCTGCACCAGCGGTTGGCGGCGGCCGCACTGGCGCACCCATGCGCCGGGCGCGGCGTTTCTGGCCGCTGAGAGGAAGGCGTCGCGCACCTGCGGGAAAATCTGCACATGCTGATGGCCGTCGACGTAATCGGGCGCACGGCCGAACCGTTCGGCAAACGCGGCAATCTGCGCCGTCACCTCGTCGAAAATCATCTCGGGCTCGAGCCGGCGCAACAGGCTCGCGCGCAGCATCTTCGAGAGCGGCGGGAACAGTCCGCCATCCAGCGGACGGTAATGCAAAGTGAGCGGATGAAACGGCGCGGTCAGGGTCAGGTGCAGGCCGATCGCGCAATGCGGATGGCGCGAGGCCGCTGTCTTCAGCGCCTCCACCTCATCGCGTCCGGCGGCCGGGCCGACCACCATCACCGACGTCGCGTTGATACGCTCCCGCCCGATCAGATCGCGGATCGCGCGGTTGACGCCCGGACTGATGCCGTAATCGTCAGCGCACAACCGGATCCGGCGATGCACTGATTTCGGATCGAATCGATCCAAGATCATGTCATCGCCGTTCATTCGGCGGCAGTCCTGGGCGGGTCGCCGGCGGACGGTTCGCTCCCGGCCTGCTTCACGCTGTGCTCGGCCACGAAATAGATCGGCCGCGCCTTCAGCTCCGAAAGGATCTTTCCGATATACTCGCCCATGATGCCGATCATCAGGAGTTGAACGCCGCCGAGGGTCATGATGCCGACCACCAGCGAGGGATAGCCCGGAACCGACTCGCCATCGACCAGGGTTTCCCACAGGATCGACAGGCCGAACAGGAAGGCCGCGAGCGCCAGCAGCAGGCCGAGCAGGCTGGCCAGCCGCAGCGGCGCCACGGAGAACGACGTCAACCCCTCGATCGACAGGCCAAGCAGCCGCGCGGCATTGAAGGTGGTCATGCCGTGGGCGCGAACGTCGGGCTCGTAGTCGACGCGAAACTGGCGGAAACCGATCCAGCTCGCGAGGCCCTTGAAGAAGCGGTTTCGCTCCGGCATCCGGCGCAGCGCTGCGGCGGCGCGGGGCGATAACAGGCGAAAATCGCCGGCGTCTTCGGGAATCCGCTGGCGCGCGCCCCAGTTGATGATCGCGTAGAAGCTGTGCACGCCGATCCGCCGCAGCAGCGACTCGTTGGTCCGGTGCGACTTCGCCGTGTAGATGACGTCGTAGCCGTCGTTGATCCAGTGATCCACCAGCCGCTCCACGAGGCTGGGCGAATGCTGGCCGTCACCGTCCATGAACAGCAGCGCGCCGCGCCGCGCGTGATCAAGGCCCGCCATCAAAGCGGCTTCCTTGCCGAAGTTGCGCGACAGCGACACCACCTGCACGTCCAGGATGGCGGCGGAAAGCGCGCGGGCCATTTTCAACGTGTCGTCGGTCGAGCCATCGTCGACATAGACGACCTCGCAGGCGAGGCCGTGACGCTGCCTCAGCATTGCCGCGAGCGTACCGAGGCGTTCGTGCAACTGCTCAAGCCCGGCGGCCTCGTTGTAAACGGGAACGATGATCGACAGGCCCGGCGCGGCCGTGGCGGCCTCGTCCGCGGGCAGAGCTGGAAGGCTGGAGGCTGGCGTCATCGGTCGGTCCCGACAGGGTCAAACTCATTCCCGCTTGTATGGTGAGCGCCACCGCGCGGTTCAACGGCCGGGACGCAGGATTCTACGTCCGCAGGAACACTTCCAGCTTTTCGAAGAGAGGGTTGTCGCGGTCGAATACATAGTCGAGCGAGGCGATCGACACCGTGTCCGCGCCGTGCTGCCTTAGAAAACTGGCCAGCGCATAGAGCCGGTCCGGCGGGCAGTGCAGCGTGACCATGCCGGAGGAGGTCGGGCCGCCGAACGGCGAGACCACGCCGAAGCGATCATGCGCTTCCTTGAGCAGCGCGGCATCGCAGCCGGGGAAGCGGGTCCGGACCTCGCGATATTTGCTGGCCCGGGCGCGCGCGGCGATATGATCGAGAATGACCCGCGCCGTTTCGCGCGCGCCGTTGGACCAGTCCGCCTCGCGGGAGGCGACGAGGTTGGCCTGGCTGCGCAGGATCACGCCGTCATCCAGCACCCTGAGGCCATTGGCGGTAAGCGTTGCTCCGGTGGTCGTGATGTCCACGATCATTTCGGCGGTGCCGACCGCGGGCGCGCCCTCGGTTGCACCCGCGCTCTCGACGATGCGGTAATCGACCACGCCATGCGAAGCGAAGAAGGCGCGGGTCAGGTTGATATATTTGGTCGCGACCCGCATCCGCCGGTTGTGCTGGGCGCGAAACCCGGTCGTCACGTCGTCGAGGTCCGCCATGGTGCGCACGTCGATCCAGGACTGCGGCACGGCGACGACCACGTTGGCGTGGCCGAATCCGAGATTGGTGATCAGCGCCACGCGCTTGTCGGCGTCGACGATGCTTTCGCGGATCAGGTCTTCGCCGGTGACGCCGAGATGCACCATGCCGCGCGCGAGTTGCGACGCGATTTCGCTCGCCGAGAGATAGGCGATCTCGACGTTATCAAGCTCGGCGATGGTGCCGCGATAGTCTCGAACGCCGCGCGGTTTCGCGAGCGTCAGCCCGGCGCGGGCGAAAAACGCTTCGGCATTCTCCTGCAGGCGGCCCTTCGAAGGCACGGCCAGAACGAGTGAGGTGGTCATGCCGCGCTCCCGTCGATGCGGTTCGAGGAAGGCGCGTCTGTCAACGCCTCGATCCAGACCGAGAAGCCGACCGCCGGGATCGGCGCGGCGGCGCCCAATCGCGTCATCAGGTCATCATAGCGTCCGCCCGCGACCAGCGGTTCGCCGCCGTTGTCCCTAAGGTGCAACTCGAACTCGAAGCCTGTGTAGTAGTCGACGCCGCGGCCGAAGGAGGTCGCGAAGCTGATCCTGTCGGTTTCCACGCCCCGCGCGGCCATGAAGCCGGTGCGGCTTTCGACCTGATCGATCGCCTGGTGGATATCGAGCCCGGCGTCGGAGGCGAGCGCGCGCAACTGGCTGAGCGCATGATCGGGGTCGCCCGATATCGAAAGAAAGCGTTTGATGATCGTCAGCGCCTCGTGCGGCAGCGCGCCGCTTTTCAGGGTGGATTGTTCGAGAAAGCGGTCGGCGATCTCATCCAGAGAGCGGCCGCCGACAATGGTCGCGCCCGCGATCGACATCATGTCGGTCACCAGCGCCAGGGCCGCCTTGCGATCGGAGCCCGCGAGCGCCGCCAGGACGCCTTCGTATTCATTATGCCCCGGGGCGGACGTCAGCGTCAGCCGCTCGATATCTTGCGCGAGGCTGACCTTGCGGTTGAAATCCTTCATCAGCCTGCGCCGCCATACCGGATAAAGGTCGAGCGAGTCGATCAATGCGGTGAACAGCGCCACGTCGCCGGTCCGGATGTCGACGTCGGCGATGCCGAAAGCTGCAACCGCTTCCAGACCGAGCGCGAGCATTTCGGCGTCCGCGGCGGCGCGATCCTCGCGGCCGAACGATTCGATGCCGGCCTGCGGGAATTCGCTGGAGCGGCCGCCGCGATAGCGAAACACCGGTCCGAGATAGCAGAAGCCGGCCGGCTTGCCGGCCCCACCGGAGGCGAGATAGTCGCGCGCCACCGGAATGGTGAGGTCGGGACGCAGGCATAGTTCCTCGCCTCCCGGGTCCGATGTCAGGTAAAGGCTCTTGCGGATATCTTCACCCGACAGGTCCAGAAACGGCTCGGCCGGTTGGAGGATCGCGGGTTCGGCCTTGATATAGCCCGCCTGGATGAATGACGACAGCAGTCGGTCCGCCCGGGAGGGCGAAACGGTTGCAGGATTTTCCGCGCGACGGCTCATAATATCGAAGCCCATGGATTCAAAGGTGTTTTCCGGGTAGCCCTTAACCTGGAGCGGGACGTGTCGACGGAAACACACCGTTCCGTCATGCCCGGCTTTATGCCAGGCATCCACGTCTTTGGAATTTCAGCGAAGAAACAAAGACGTGGATGGCCGGGACAAGCCCGGCCATGACGGGCTACTGATCCCGTCTCAAGCAAAGCTGCTCTAGCACGGCCGTTTGACGGTTTCGACCACCATCGGGCAAGTGGCTTAACGGGTGGCGGGTTTTTCAGGTTCGGTCCAATCCCCGAGCACGGTCTGGACAAGGGCGAGGACGGCAACGGCGGCGGTATCCGCCCGCAGGATGCGCGGTCCGAGCGATAGCCGGAGGATATTGGGCTGGTTGAGCAGATTTTCCCGCTCGTCGTCGGCGAATCCGCCTTCGGGACCGACCAGGACGTCGATGCCTTGCGCGACGCTGCGCACAGGCTCCAGCGCCCGCGCCGGATTTGCCGTCAAGGCGGCCTCGTCGCAGAATACCAGCAGACGTTCGCCCGCGCGCCGGCCGAGCCAGCGATCCAGCGGCGCCGGCTCCTCGACCGCTGCAAGGCTGAGGATGCCGCATTGCTCGGCGGCCTCGATGACATTGGCGCGCATCCGCTCGCCGTTGACGCGTCCGACCTGGGTGAAACGGGTCAGGACCGGCTGAAGCGCGCTGGCCCCCATTTCCACCGCCTTCTGGACCATGTAGTCGAGCCGGGCATGTTTCAGCGGCGCGAACGCGTAGCGCACGTCCGGCAGGTGGTCCTGTTTCCGCGTCGCGGCGACGATTTCAAGATGTTCCGGACGCTTGCGGCCCGAAATCGCCGCGCGCCATTCGCCGTCGCGGCCATTAAAGACCAGGACATTCGTCCCCGTCCCCAGGCGCAGGACGTTGCCGAGATAGTTGCCCTGGTTGCGGTTGAGCGGCACCCTGCTGCCCGCGGCAAGCGGTGCATCGACGTAGAGCCGGGGACTGCGAAAGTCGATATCAAGATCAGGCATGATTGAATCCCGCGCGCGCACTTTAGTAGAGCAGGATGAGGAAGGTTGCGTAGCGATTTCGGCTCATATCAAACCCGCGCATACAATTTGCCTTGAACAGCGCGGCTTGAGGGGATCATTCCGATGGAAATGCGTGATATTGGGGCTTCGCTGGTTCCGGCGCGGCCAAGCGTCGCGCTCTTGCCCAATTCGTCGGGTTGTTAGGAATCAACTGCGATCGTACAAATCGGACATCATGGAAGGCCGTTTGTCGCTAAAGGTCGCCTGGGCGCTTGGCCCTGCCGGAGGAATGCTGTGATCGTCCCGCGCATGATCGTTCCGCTGACGCTTGCGGTGTTCGTTATCGGCACCACGGGCGTGCTTGGCCAGACACCATTTCCGGCGCCATTGCCTAACGGCGGAACCGGGACGGCCAGCGATTCGCCGTTTCCGCCGGTCAACGGAGCACCTGCGCAGAGGGCCGCCGCGCCTCAGGATTCGCCATTTCCGCCCGTCAACGGGGCACCTGCGCAAAGGGCCGCCACGCCTCAGGCTTCACCGTTTCCCCCCGTCAACGGCGCTTCCGCCACGATGAGCGCGCCCTCGGCGTTTCCATCCGGCGGTGCAACGCCGCTCGGTGGTTTCGGGGCGCCGCAGCAGCAGGCCGGCCCGCCTGGGGGCGCGGACTGCATGAAGGATTTCCTGCCGCTGCGTGACGCGGCTGAGAAACGCGGCAAGCTGATCCAGGCCGCCAGCGCCCGTCAGGCGCCGCCTGACGAAGCCTGCAAGCTGATCGGGCAGTATGCGCAGGCCGAAGCCAGGATGATCAAATTCATCGATGCGAATTCCAACAGGTGTGGAATTCCCGACAATGTCGGCAAGCAGATGCACGCCAACCACAAGTCGACCGAGTCCATGCAGCAGAAGGTTTGCGACGTGGCGAAGCAGGCTAAGATGCGCGGCCCGGCCGGCCCGAGCCTCAGCGAGGCTCTGGGGTCGGCGTCCGGCGGATTGCCCGAGGTCACCACGCCGAAGAAGGGTGGCAGCACCTTCGATACCCTGAGCGGCAACGTTCTCACACGATGACGAGCCATCGATGAGCGATGCGGCTGCCCGCGTCGCGGACTCGGTCGGCAATTGGGTCGATAGCCGCGCGCCGCTATGGTCGCGCCCCTATCTGAGGCTGTCGCGGCTGGACCGTCCGATCGGGTCGTGGCTGCTGTTGATGCCCTGCTTATGGTCGACGGCGCTGGCGTCGCACCTTGCCGGTGACGTGAGCCAGCTTCCCCTCACGATCGTGCTGTTTCTCATCGGCGCGTTTGCGATGCGCGGCGCCGGCTGCACCTGGAACGATATCACCGACCGCGATCTCGACGCGCGGGTGGAGCGGACCCGGTCGCGGCCCATCCCGGCGGGACAGGTTACGGTGACGCAGGCGCTGGTGTTTCTCGTGGCGCAGGCGCTGGCGGGGCTGATCGTGCTGCTTCAGTTCAACCGTTTTGCGGTCGCGACGGGAGTTGCCTCGCTCCTCATCGTGGCGGCCTATCCTTTCATGAAGCGGATCACCTACTGGCCTCAGGTCGTGCTCGGCCTCGCCTTTTCATGGGGCGCTCTGATGGGATTTGCTGTGGTGCTGGGCCGCATCGATGCGGCTGCGCTGGCGCTGTATGCGGGGACGGTGGCATGGGTGATCGGTTATGACACGATCTATGCGCATCAGGATGCGGATGACGACGCGCTCATCGGCATCAAGTCCACCGCGCTGCTGTTTGGTGAGCGCACACGTTTGGCGCTCGCGATCTTCTACGGGCTGGCTGTCGTCCTGATCGGCGTTGCCTTGCATCTGGCCGAAGCGCTATGGCCTGCGTGGATCGGCCTTGCGGCCTTCGCCGCGCATCTCGTATGGCAGATCGCGCGCATCGAGATCAGTGACGCCCGCCTCTGCCTGCGGTTGTTCAAATCCAACCGCGACGCCGGGCTGCTGTTGTTCGCGGGATTGCTCATCGGCGCGTTGGTGTAGCGGGCGGCTTTTTCTTCAATCGCAATGAACGAATAGCCGAGAATTTTTTCTCAGCGTTTGACGCCTCAGTCTCGCGCGATGATCTCGCGTTCGCCCCGATGGATTGCCGCGGGGTTGAGCGAATGACCGCAGCGCCGTCGCACCAGGAAGGCAGGGCGTCGGTCTCTGATCGCATTTCTGCGCCGGCGGCGCGGCGCAGGTTCGCGCGTGTCGTCGGCGAGTTGTGGAAGCGCGAGGACCTCGCTCCAGGTTTGCCACGCTGCGGCGCATTCGCCGGCGTCCTCGGTCACCAGAAGGGGAATGGCAAGCGACGGATCGCGGTGAAGCAGCACGAGCGCCCGGCCGTGGGACGTGTCGCGCAAGGTGACGCCAATGAATTCGCTGACGCGTACACTGATCGTCATTTTCATGCCGCGCACCGCGCGATGCAGTGTCACGCGCTCGCGATGAAGTTCGATCTGCCGGATGCCGCCGTCGGCGCGGCTGTCATTCGCGGCAAAACTGACTGGCAGTGAAAGGGGGTCGAGCCGCAGATTACGGCTCGACCCGGCGGGATTGATCCCGCTGGTTGCTGTTTGACGCCTCACGGCTTTAGTCTCCCCCGCCGGAATTATGTTTCCGGTCGATGGGTGAGAGCTTGCCAGAGCGCGGTCCGGATCTGCTTAAAAAGGCTGGTTAATCGATGGTATTCCGCCTGCGATTCGCGCACATGATTGACAGACCCTTGGCCGACATGCTTGACGGGTCCTTGCCGGGGCGCGGATAATCTTTAATACCGCTTCGTGGAATGCTTGAAGTCCGCGTAAAATAAGCACCTCTCATGACGGGCCTGCCTTTTGGCAGGTCCTGTCGAAGACCCTGGATTTTGTTCGTGAACTCTTCACCAAATTCGTCGCCGGAATCCGTCGCATCCGATCTCTTCGATCAATCCGCGCTCAGTGAACTCGCGGGGCGGCTGGTCGAGGCCGCGAAGCGCGCGGGCGCGGATGCCGCGGATGCAATCGCCGTGCGGGGCGTCTCGCAAGGTGTCGAGGTTCGCGACGGCCGCGTCGAGGAATCGGAGCGGTCGGAGGGCGATGACGTCGGGCTGCGTGTGCTGGTCGGACGGCGGCAAGCCACCGTCTCGACCAACGATGTCGGCGGCGACAATGTCGCGAAGCTCGCCGAGCGCGCGGTCGCGATGGCGCGCGTCGCGCCCGATGATCAGTATGTCGGGCTGGCCGACCCGTCATTGCTGGCGCAAAATTTCCCCGACCTCGATCTGCTCGATCGGGTGATGCCTTCGACGGCGGAACTCGAGCGCCGCGCGGTCGAAGCCGAGGCGGCGGGTCTTGCCGTCAAGGGCGTGACCAAATCCGGCGGCGCGTCGGCGTCCACCGGCATCAGCGGCATGGTGCTGGTGACGAGCACCGGCTTCCATGGACGCTATCTGCGTTCGAGCCAGGGCATCTCGATGATGGCGATCGTCGGTGACGGCACCGGCATGGAGCGTGATTACGATTTCAGCTCCGCGCTTCATGGGTCCGATCTCATGTCCGCGGCCAGCATCGGCCGCAACGCGGGCGAACGGGCGGTCGCGCGCGCCAATCCGCGCAAGGTTGCGACCTGCAAGGTGCCGGTGGTGTTTGATCCTCGCGTCGCGGGCTCGCTGGTCGGCCATGTCGTGGGCGCCGCCAACGGCGCGGCGGTCGCACGCAAGACCAGCTTCCTGAAAGACCGGCTCGGCCAGCAGCTTTTCGCGAAAGGAATCCGGATCGTCGATGATCCGCTGCGGGTGCGCGGATTGCGCTCGCAATCCTTCGACGCCGAAGGGGTCGCGACGAAGAAGCTCGCGGTGATCGACGACGGCGTCCTGACGTCATGGCTTTTGGATTCAGCGACCGCGCGCGAACTCGGGCTGACCACGACCGGTCATGCCCATCGTGGCGTCTCGTCGTCGCCGTCGCCGGGACCGTATAACCTGCATCTCGAGGCTGGAGAAATGACGCCGCGCCAATTGATCGCGGACGTCGAGCAGGGGTTCTACGTCACCGACCTGATCGGCTCCGGCGTCAACGGCGTGACCGGCGATTATAGTCGCGGCGCGTCAGGATTCTGGATCGAGAACGGCGAGATCACCTATCCGGTCAGCGAGATCACCATCGCGGGTCATTTGATCGAGATGTTCAAATCGCTGACACCCGCCAACGATCTCACGTTCCGCTACGGGACCAATGCGCCGACCGTGCGTATCGAAGGGCTGACTGTTGGCGGGCGCTGACGACGCCGACAGCCGAACCGACCTTTTGGCGCGCGACCGCGCTTTATTGATCGAGACGGTGCGCGAGGCCGGACTACTGGCGCTCGCGATGCGTCGCACCCGGCTGCGGACTTGGACCAAGGGGGTGTCTTCCCCGGTTTCGGAGGCGGACATCGCGGTCAACGATCTCATTGCAAGCAGGCTGGGCGCGCTTCCGGATTACGGCTGGCTCTCCGAGGAAAGCACCGACGATCTTTCGCGGCTCGGCAGGAAGAGGGTCTGGATCGTCGATCCGATCGACGGCACGCGCGGCTATCTCGCCGGTCATGACGAATGGTGCGTCAGCGTCGCTCTGGTGGAGGATGCCTCGCCGCTGCTCGCCGCCGTGTTCGCGCCCGCGACCGACGAGTTTTTCGTTGCCGCGCGCGGACAGGGGACGACCTGCAACGGCCTGCCGGTTCAGGCGACCGGCGGTGATGATCTGGATTTCTCGAAGATTGCAGGACCGAAACCGCTTCTGGAAAAACTCGACCTGCATCCGCACGATGCCGCCCTTCATCCGAGGATCAGTTCGCTGGCGCTGCGACTGTGCCGCGTGGCGAGCGGCGGAATCGACGCGGCTTTCGCCGGCGGCCAGAGCCACGATTGGGATATCGCCGCGGCCGATTTGATCGTGCATGAGGCGAATGGTAAAATGACCTCGCTCGGTGGCGAGTCGATCCTCTATAATCGCGCAGAGGTGACGCACGGCGTGCTGGTCGCGGCCGGCCACCCTCGCCACGCGCGCATTCTCGCGCAGGTCCGGAGGCGTCCGCTGCCATAAGGCCGGCTGCCGACCTTAGATGGTGCCTGGATGGTATTTGCCTGACGGCCGGCGGCATAGTAGGACAACGCGTGATGCCGCCAGACAGTCCGCCCCAGCAACTGCTCCATCTCGTGATTGGAGGTGAACTGACCGATCTCGCGCATACGACCTTCAAAAACCTCGATGAGGTCGAGATCGTCGGCCTCTATCCGAATTACGCGTCAGCCTATGCCGCCTGGAAAGCGAAGGCGCAGCGGACGGTCGATAACGCCCACACGCGGTATTTCATCGTCCATCTCCATCGGCTGCTCGATCCTGGTCAAGACACGAAGACCGACCTTTGAGAAAACTGCTTCGCAATCTGCTGCGCTCACGCTGGTTTCAGCAGTCCGCGGGCCTTCTGGCCGCGGGCTTTTTATGGCTGGTCTGGCGAACCAACAGGTTCAGCTACGACCCCGAGGATGTTTACGACATCGTCGAGCCGCAGATGCCGGTGATCCTCGCATTCTGGCACGGGCAGCATTTCATGACGCCGTTCATCAGGCGGGCGCACCATCGCGGCAAGGTGCTGATCTCGCGGCACCGCGACGGCGAGTTCAACGCGCTCGCCGCGGAGCGGCTGGGGATTGAAACCATTCGCGGCTCCGGCGATCACGGCTCCGCGTTCAATCGCAAGGGGGGCGTTGGCGCTTTCAAGGAAATGGTCCGCGCATTGGAGGAGGGCTACAACGTGGCCCTGACCGCCGATGTGCCGAAGCGCTCGCGGATCGCCGGTCTCGGCATCATCATGCTGGCGCGTGAATCCGGGCGAACCATCATGCCATTTGCAATGGCGACGAGTCGCTTCATCCGCCTGAACAACTGGGATCGCACGACGATCAACCTGCCGTTCGGCCGTGGCGCCCTGGTTGGCGGTGAGCCGATCTCGGTTCCTTCGGACGCGGATGCGCAGATGATGGAGATGCTGAGGGCACGGCTGGAGGCGACATTGAACGATGCGACGCGCCGCGCTTACGCGAAAGTCGGCCGGCCCCAATTCGAGGCTGATCCGGAATACCAGACGGGTCATGCCTAGATTGTTGTTTTGACGCGTTTTCTTCAGGCGAACCGGTGTCCACTTCGCTCGAAAACGCTATAGGTTCATAAGCTGCTGGTACCCTTTTCTTTCCGAAGTTCGTTCAGGGAGGTGTTGCGATGTCTCACGAACTTCGGAAAGCGGGCGTGAGCCCGATGCCGGCGACGCTGCGTCTCTACCGCAGGCTGGCTGTCGCTGCCGGGCCGCTGGCGCCCCTGCTTCTGAAACGGCGTTTGAAACAGGGCAAGGAAGACCCGGCGCGCATCAATGAGCGCCGGGGCCTCGCCCGACAGCCCCGACCCGCGGGCCCACTGGTCTGGATCCATGGCGCCAGCGTTGGCGAGGTGCTGGCGGCAGCCGCGCTGATCGAGCGGCTACGCGCGCTTGATATCGGCGTTCTGGTTACGTCAGGCACGGTTACCTCGGCAGCCGTCGCCGCGAAGCGGTTCCCGCCGGATATCATTCACCAGTATATCCCTTACGACTCGCCCCGCTTCGTGGAGCGTTTTCTCGATCACTGGCAACCCGGTCTTGCGCTCTTTATCGAGTCGGACCTGTGGCCGAACCTGATTCTGGCCGGCGCGAGCCGCCGTGTACCGATCGTGCTGATCAACGGGCGGATGTCGCGTCGTTCATTCCCGCGCTGGCGGCGAGCCTCCCGAACGATCGGGGCGTTGTTGAGCCGGTTCGATATCTGCCTTGTCCAGTCCGAAATCGACGCGGAGCGTTTCACGGCGCTCGGGGGGCGCAACGTCGTCATCACCGGCAACCTCAAGCTCGACGTCCAGGCTCCGCCGGCCGACGAGACCAGGCTGGAACGACTATTGTTCGTGACCCGTGGCCGTCCGGTCGTGGTGGCGGCCTCGACACATCCGGGCGAGGAAGAAATACTGCTCAACGCCCATCAAACGCTCGCGCGTGATTTTCCGTCGCTGCTGACCGTGATCGTTCCGCGCCACCCTGATCGGGGCGAGGCGATCGCCCGGATGGTCATCGGCTCCGGCGCGCAGGCGGCGCGGCGCTCGCTGGAGCAACTGCCGACGGCGAGGACAAACATCTATATCGCCGACACCATCGGTGAGATGGGATTGTTCTACCGTCTGGCGCCGATCGTTTTCATGGGCGGCTCGCTGGTGCCGCATGGCGGCCAGAATCCGATCGAGGCGGTCAAGCTCAATGCGTCGATCGTGCACGGGCCGCACGTCTTCAATTTTCCGGATGTGTATGGCGCGCTCGACAGCGCGGGCGGCGCGTGCCGGGTCGACGACGGCGATGCGCTGACGAAGCGGCTTGGCTACCTTCTCAACGAACCCGCCGCACGCGAGGCGGCTGCGACGGCGGCGTCTCAGGTGGTGGAAAAACTTGGCGGTGCGCTGGATCGCACACTGGCCGCGCTCGAACCGTATCTTCTGCAGTTGCGGCTTGAACGACGGGCGGGCGATGCGTGAACCGGCCTTCTGGCGCAAGCCATCATCATTGCTTTCGCGGTCTCTGATGCCCGTTGGCGCGCTTTACGGCGCGATCGCCGCGCGGCGGCTGTCACGGACGGGTCTGCGCGCCGGGGTGCCGGTGATCTGCGTCGGAAACTATCATCTCGGCGGCGCGGGCAAGACGCCGACCGTGTTGGCGCTCGCCGGCATTCTCCGTTCGCTCGGCGAAACGCCGGTCGTGATCAGCCGCGGCTACGGCGGACGGCTGCTCGGCCCGGTGCGCGTCGATCCGGACCGGCATGCGGCTGCCGATGTCGGAGACGAGCCCTTGATGATGGCGCGGACGCTCCCCGTGATCGTGTCGCGACAACGGGCGGCGGGCGTCGCGCCCGCGTGCGTGTTGGGGGCGAGCCTGATCCTGATGGATGACGGCTTCCAGAACCCGGCGCTTGCGAAGGATATCTCGCTGATTGTCATCGATGGAGATAGTGGTCTTGGCAACCGGCGGGTTTTTCCGGCGGGGCCGCTGCGTGCGCCGCTGCCGCCGCAACTCGCTCGCACCGATGCGCTGGTGATCGTCGGTTCTGGTTCCGCCGCGGACGACGTTGCGGCGCGCATCAAGGCGCGGGAAGGACCTGTCTTACGCGCGCGGATTTTCCCGGATGAAGCCTCGGTTGCCATCCTTCGCGGCAGGCGCGTCCTGGCCTTTGCCGGAATCGGTGATCCCCCAAGGTTCTTCCGCAGTCTTCGCGCCTGCGGCGTCGATGTGGTGGCGGAGCGGGCATTCGCGGACCACCATCCGTTCTCGCAACGTGAGGTGGCCGCGCTGCAAGCCGCCGCCGAGAAGGATGGTTTAACGTTGGTGACGACGGAGAAAGATCTGGCGCGGCTGCGCAACAACGAGAACCTCGCCGCTTTCGCACAGACCGTCGCGCCTTTCGCAGTCACCCTTGCGTTCGGCGATGAAACGGTGCTGCGGTCGTTCCTGGTCGACAGGCTCGGCCGTGCCCGCCGCTAACCTTATGAGGGCGTTTTGAGCGCGCCCGGGTAATGGCGCTGCAACACCGCGCTCGGGAGAGCGTAAGCCTCCTGCAAGTCGACACTCCAATATTTCAGCTCGTCGAGTGGAATGCGGGTGTCGGTGACGGCGCAACGGACATAGGTTCCCGGCGAGATCACCCGGAAGTCGCCATCGAGATACTGCACGCGCGCCTCGCTTTGTCCGGACTGGCGAAATTTGTTCAGCACTGCTTTTCTCCAGGGTCTCGGACAGGTTCGCTCAGCGCCAGGTTAAGCCAATAGGCCTTGACGAAACGCCATCCGGCCGCCTTTCGGATTTTGACCTCATCATAGCATACCGGACCCGGTGTGTTCAGAACAGACTTCCCTGGTCGGCGGGTTTGGTCGCGCGCCTGCGGGATATCGGTTTGGGCTCGCTCGTGGGATTTGACCTCGGCGGGTTTGATGATGTCGCTGCGGTTTGATCGGTGTCGGAGGTGACGTTCACCTTTCCGTCGGCAAATTCCAGCGTGAGGCGCGCGCCGGAACCGACCGCCGTCGCGCTTCGCACCGCCTGTCCGGCGTCGTCGCGAACCAGTGCGAAGCCGCGCGCAAGCACGCCGCGATAGGAAAGCGCCGCGAGTAGCTGACCCGAATGCGTGATGCGCGCCTCATGCCGTTGCAGCAAGGTGACGAGCGCCCGTCGCGCGCGCTCGGCCAGTCGCCTTGTCCGTTCGTTGTCACGCGCGAGGCGATCGCGCTGCGCCTGTACGTTGGCTAGCCTCGACGCCCTGAGCCGCACCACCAGTCCCGCGAAGCGGTCGCGGCGGTGGCGCAGCACAACCTGTGCACTGTGTGCGAGCCTCGCGCCGGTTGCGGCGACCGACTGTTTCGCGTGCGTAACCTGCGCGCGCAAGACGCGTAGGGTGAGTCCGCCGGAAATCCGCGTGAAGCGGCGGTGATGAAGGTGCGTGCTTGCGCGCAAGGCGCGCGGCAAGGCAGCGGCGGCATTGTCGAGCGTCTGGCGGGGAATTGCGAGCAGTTCACCGGCTCCCGGCAGCGCGCGGGCGGCGGAGCGTAATTCGGCGCGCCGGTCGTCATGACCTCGCTTCCACGCGACGAGGGCGCGGGCCGCGAGGTTCGAGATTTTAACCGCCAGATCGGACCGGACCGGCACGGCCATTTCGGCGGCGGCGGTCGGTGTCGGGGCCCGCTGATCGGCGGCGAAATCGATCAGCGTTACGTCAGTCTCGTGACCCACCGCCGAGATCAGCGGGATCATGCTTCCGGCTGCGGCGCGGACCACGATTTCCTCATTGAACGACCACAGGTCTTCGAGCGAGCCGCCGCCGCGCGCGACGATCAGCAGGTCGGGACGCGGAATGGGTCCGCCGTCCGGTAGTGCATTGAATCCGTCGATGGCTGCGGCAATCTGTTCCGCCGAGCCTTCGCCCTGCACCCGCACCGGCCATACCAGCACGCGGCGAGGAAAACGGTCCTCCAGCCGGTGCAGAATGTCGCGGATCACCGCGCCGGTCGGGGAGGTCACCACCCCGATGACCTCGGGCAGCCAGGGAAGCAGCTGCTTGCGGGCTTCATCGAACAGCCCCTCCGCCGCGAGCTTCTTCTTGCGTTCCTCCATCAGCGCCATCAGCGCGCCGATCCCGGCCGGTTCGATCGCCTCGATCACGATCTGGTATTTCGACGAGCCCGGATAGGTGGTCAGTTTGCCGGTGGCGATGACCTCCAGGCCCTCCTGCGGCTTGAACCGCATCCGGCCGTGGACGCCTTTCCAGATTACCGCCTCGATCTTGGCGCTCTCGTCCTTCAGCGCGAAATAGCAATGGCCCGAGGCGTGCGGTCCGCGAAAGCCGGATATCTCGCCGCGCACCCGCACATGGCCGTAGGTGTCCTCCACGGTGCGTTTCAGCGCCGAGGACAACTCGGAGACGGTATATTCCGGCGAATTCGCCAGAAGCTGTGCTGGATTTGCGGGCATCAGCCTCACTTCTGTTGCTCGTCCGCATTACCATGCTAAACCGCTCCGAAACCACCGGAAAGGCTGGATCGGCGCTCGTACATGAACATTCTTCTGCTTGGTTCCGGCGGCCGCGAACATGCGCTGGCGTGGAAAATCGCGGGCTCGCCGCTTCTGACGAAACTCTGGTGCGCGCCGGGCAATGCCGGGATCGCGCGCGAGGCCGAATGCGTGGCGCTCGATGTCGCGGATCATGAAGCGGTGATCGTGTTCTGCAAAACCAACAAGGTCGATCTGGTGGTGGTCGGTCCGGAAGCGCCGCTCGCCGCGGGCATCGTCGATGATTTCGCTGCCGCGGGCATCAAGGCGTTCGGTCCGGGCAAGGCCGCCGCGCAGCTTGAAAGCTCGAAAGGCTTCACCAAGGATCTCTGCCGCGACAATGGCATCCCAACAGCGGCCTATGAACGCTTCAGGGACGCCGGGGCGGCAAAGGACTATATCCACGCGCGCGGCGCGCCGATCGTCATCAAGGTCGACGGGCTTGCGGCCGGCAAGGGCGTCGTGGTGGCCATGACACTGGACGAGGCGCTGGCGGCAGTCGATATGATGTTCGGGGGCGGCTTCGGCACGGCTGGCGCTGAGGTCGTGGTCGAGGAATTTCTGCGTGGCGAGGAAGCGTCGTTCTTCGCGCTATGCGACGGCGAACACGCGATGCCGCTGGCGACCGCGCAAGATCATAAACGGGCGTTCGACGGCGATGAGGGGCCGAACACCGGCGGCATGGGCGCCTATTCGCCGGCGCCCGTGATGACGGACGAGATGTGCCGCCGCACCATGGATGAGATCATCGTTCCGACGTTGCGCGCCATGCGCGAGAAGGGTGCGGCTTTCAAGGGCGTGCTGTTCGCCGGCCTGATGATCACGGAACAGGGACCGAAGCTGATCGAATACAACGTCCGCTTCGGCGATCCGGAATGCCAGGTGCTGATGTTGCGGATGAGGGGCGACATCGTGCCGGCGCTGTTCGCCGCCTGCGACGGGCAACTGAATCATTTCAGCATGCGCTGGTTTCCCGATCCTGCGCTGACCGTGGTGATGGCGGCGAAGGGCTATCCCGGCAGCTACGCGAAGGGAACGCGCATCGACGGACTTGATGATGCCGCCAAGGCCGAGGGCGTGGAGATTTTTCATGCTGGCACGAAAGAGGAGGACGGGCGCATTCTCGCGAGTGGCGGTCGCGTCCTGAACGTCTGCGCGCTCGGCAGGACCGTCGCGGAAGCGCAAGCCCGCGCGTATGAGGCGGTCGATCGCATCACATGGCCCGAGGGCTTCTGCCGTCGCGACATCGGCCTTCGCGCGGTGGCGCGGGAGAAGGGCGGATAGAGGTGGATTTTATCGGCGCGCCTTGAAAAAATCCCGCAGCAACGCCGCCGCCTGGCTTTCGCCGACGGAAGAATACACCTCCGGCCGGTGATGGCAGGTCGGTGCGGCGAAGAATTGCACGCCGGACTCCACCGCGCCGCCTTTGGGGTCGCTCGCTCCATAGTAGAGCCTTCGGATCCGCGCGAACGAGATCGCGGCCGCGCACATCGTGCAGGGTTCCAGCGTCACATAGAGATCGCAACCGGTCAGCCGTTCGCTGCCGAGGACGTGCGCGGCTGCACGGAGCGCCAGAACCTCGGCATGAGCGGTTGGATCGCGATCAATCAGGGTGCGGTTTCCCGCGGCGGCGATGATCTCTCCGTCGCGCACGATCACGCAGCCGATCGGCACCTCGCCCGCTTGACGGGCTCTTTCTGCGGCTTCGAGCGCCATGTCCATGAAAGAGGGTGCGGTCATGTCTCGTATCCCGGCGCATGATCCGCCAAGTGGAGGCGGCTTGGCGTTCAGATCATGCGCCATATCAATATCCCGGAGCGCGATCAGACGAAAAGGCGGTATCCGCTTTTCCTGATCGCGCTCCGGCGCGAACCCTGTTAAGAGGCGCGCTATAGCGTTTTCGAGCGAAGCATGTCCTCGGGCTTGAGCCCTAAGGATGGAATCCGGTTCGCGTCAAGAAAACGCGTCAAAACATCAAAGACTCTAGTCGACCCTTGTGCCCGTAGCGAGATCATTCATGCCCCGCGATAACGACGATGACAATGCGCGCCCGCGTGGCCGGCCTGATCGGCCCTCTGGCGGCAAGGGGAAACCCAGGGGCCGATCGGGCGCGCCGCGAGGTCCGGAAAAGAAGCTCGCCAGGCGTGGCTTGGCTGGCAAGTCCGATACCCGAAAGTCCGACAGAGGCGATGGTGATAAGCGGCCCTATGCCGGCAAGTCCGATGGCGCGAAGCCTTCCGGCAAGAAGCCCTATGCCAGGCCGTATGCGAGCGCGGGCAAACCCTATGCGGGCAAGCGAGATGGCGCGACCGCGCGGCCTCGGTTCAATCGCGACGACGGTGGCGAGAAGCGCCCCTACACGCCACGCGGCGAGGGTTTTCGGAAAGACGGCGACCGTCCGCAGCGTGCGCGGCCGCAAGGTGATCGGCCTTATGGCGCGCGTCCGCCGCGTGAGGGTGGCGGCGAGAAACGTCCGTATACGCCGCGCGGGGATCGCCCCTTCGGTGACAAGAAGGCGTTCTCACGCGGTGGACCCGACCGTGGTCCGCGCGGACCGCGCAAGGAGTTCGGCGACCGGGAGGGGCG
>JAANMX010001688.1_pt1 | contig 24268 bp, 16 predicted proteins | sample 7279681 | NCBI WGS metagenome assembly JAANMX01 (sample SAMN14094542, study PRJNA606508) | bioreactor metagenome | isolation source: A lab-scale SPAN reactor treating ammonium-rich wastewater day 351 | place: Ireland: Galway | collected 2018-01-01
CCGTGGTTTTCATCGGCCCGGGGTCGATGCGCCCGCTACTCGCGCAACCGCGGGACGGGCAGCGTCGGCAACCGGGCCGCGACCTCCGCGAGGGTGACGGGCGCCAGCGGCCTGAACCCCTGGCGCGCGAGGGCTGGCGAACGGACCGCGCATTCCTTCTCGACGACGTAGTAGCGATTGTAGCCGTCGCGCAGCTCGTCGATGGCGGCGAAGTTGAGTCCTTCCAGGTGAGTCTGCCAGCGGCGATTGAAATGCTCCAGGCTCTCCCGCAGGTCGCGCACGGCCCGCCGCAGGGCGCGGGGCGAGGACGTCCGCGCCACCGGGACGCGCAGGCGCGGGGCCAGGGCCGCGTGCAACTGCCGCAGCGCATCGAGATCCCCGTCGGTCAGCAGCGGTTCGAGCAGTTCCCACTCGCCCGCCAGATCGTGCAGGGTGCCCAGGCGCAGGCGCACCATCGGCAGCCACTCCTCGCGCTGTCGCTCGCACCGCTCGATCAGGCGCTCGAACGCCTCCTCCACCTCGCGGGCGCGGCGGACGTAGGCCGGCACGCCGTGGTAGGCGATGAACTGGCTGACGATGCGGCGCTCGTCGTTGCTGCCGAGAATGGGCACCTCGTCCATCGCTCTCCTCCCCTGCGGCGCAACTCAGGCCAGGGTGCAGTCATTACTTCCCCTCTCATGGTACGAAACCGGGTTGGTTGGACGGCGCCGGAATGAGGCGGCGCCTTCCCTCTGGCGTGCCGGCGACCGGGGCGTTCTAATAGACGGACGCCACGACACGCGATCCACACGGAGACGACCCATGCCGACTCACGCCGTCATCGCCACCTGGCCGTTCGGGGAAACGGCGGTCCGCGCTGCGCTGCCGCTGCTCCAGAAGGGACGCCCCGCCCTCGACTGCGCCATCGCCGGCGCGCAGGCGGTCGAGGACGATCCGCGCGTCAACTCGGTCGGCTACGGCGGGCTGCCCAACGCCATCGGCACCGTCTCCCTCGACGCCTGCGTGATGGACGGTCGGACGCTGAGCTGCGGCGGCGTGGCGGCGATGGAGAACGTCCGCCACGCGGCGGCGGTGGCGCGGCGGGTGATGGAGCGCACGCCCCACATCCTCCTGGCCGGCGAGGGGGCGCGGCTGTTCGCCGTGCAGCAGGGGTTCGCGGTGGAGAACCTCAACACGCCCGAGAGCCTGACCGAGTGGGAGAAGCGTCGGCCGCGGCCGAAGCGCGGGGCCGAGGCGCCGGGCCGGGCCGCGCCGCCGAGCGGCCCGCCGGACAGCCACGACACGGTCACGGTGCTGGCGCTGGACCACAAGGGGTCGCTGGGCGGCGTCTGCACCACGTCCGGCCTGGCGCACAAGCTGCCGGGGCGGGTCGGCGACTCGCCGCTGATCGGATCGGGGCTGTACGTCGATGACCGGGCGGGAGCAGCGGGGGCGACGGGCGTGGGCGAGGAGATCATCCGCATCGGCGGGAGCCTGCTCATCGTGGAGGCGATGCGCGCGGGGCGCAGCCCGCAAGAGGCGTGCGAGCAGGCGGTCCGGAAGGTGAACGAGGTGGCGGTGCGGCGCGGCGTTCACGCGGCCCGGGTGGCGTTCCTCGCCCTGGACCCGAAGGGTCGGTTCGGCGCCGCCTGCACGACCGGGACAGCGTTCCAGTACGCGGTCAACGCGGGCGACAAGGTCGAGGTGCGGCGGGCGCGCGAGATCGGTGTGGAGGGGAAGTGAGGAGTGTTTCGCGCGAAGACGCAAAGAGCGCAAAGGACGAATTCTTTGCGCTCTTTGCGTCTTCGCGCGAAATCCTCAATCGATGATGCTGAAGTACCGTACCACGTCCGTGTCGCGGCGCAGGTCGTAGCGCGGCGTGCGGGCCGTCGGCGGATTCGTCGCGTTATCCCAGAGGTCGAACCGGCTCCACGGCCCTGGGTGGCCGAGCGGCCGCAGTTCCGAACCCGCCGAGTGCGACATTCGGTAGACCACGGTGAACGTGGGTGGCTGCGCCTTCAGGTCCACCGCGGTCACGAGGACCGTTTCTTCCTTCTCCGTCGGTGCGGCGGCGGGCGGGATCACGGCAAAAGTCGTCCCCGGCCGAATCTCCCACGTCGCTCCGCTCTGGGTCCGGAACTGCAAAGTCGTGAACCCGGCGGGTCCGGTCATGATGGACGTGGCCAGTTGTCCCGGCTGCACGACTACGTTGTTCTGCAGCAACATGTGGAGTGGCTGGTTGGAGTTGCTCAGCAGCTGAATCCTGGCCGCCGAGCGATCGACGATCGCGAACATGCGGTGGCGGACGTGGCGGTTCTGCGCACGGCCGATCTCCGCCCCGAGTTTCACCGGCCGCACTGCGTCGTCCTTCACCTCGAAGAAGCCGACGGTGAGGAACACCGCGAAGACGTTGCTGCGCGTCGTCAGGTGGTTGTAGATGCGGTGCAGCTGCTCGTGGCGGAAGTACGGATGGGGCGCGGTCGCCCCCGGCAGGCCGAACAGCCGCTGACTGTTCTTGTCGCCGCCGACGGTGCTGGACCGGAGCAGGGTGTTGTTGATGCCGGTCGCGTTGGGGTACTGCGGGTTGGTGGCGGCGGGCGTGCTGGCCCCGGTCGCCAGGCCCCAGAACGGGCGGTTGAGCGTATACCCGGCCGGCACGCTGGTCTGGGCCAGGTGCGCGTCGGTCGGGCCGATCATGCCGCCGGGGTTCCGCATCCCCACGAGGATCGGGAAGAGAGCGGCCGCCTGGGGGTCGTTGAGGACAGCTGCCAGCACCTCCGGATCCCACATCGTATTGACGTTCACCTTCCCGGCGACGCGCCCGCCGGCCGCGGTCCCGGCAGCCAGTTCCGTGGTGCGGACGAACTCGAAGAAGCGGTAGAGCCGGCTCGAATCATCGGACCAGGGGGCATAGTGGTTGAAGCCGAACTGCATGGCGCTCGGCGGGCCGAACTGCGTGGTCAGCTGGTACGGGAAACCGGCGTGAACGTGCAGCAGTTCCATCGGGCTGCGCAGCGGCCGGTCGAGATGCGGCAGCCAGGTGAACGGGATGTCGAGCGTCTGGACGGCATCCTGCGCCGAGGGCGGCCCCACGTCCTCGCGGCCGTTGTGGCGGAAGAAGGTGTGCTTCGGCTGGTCCAGTGCCGGCTTGCTGGGGTTCTGCGCGACCACCGACGTCTGGATCCCGGCATAGGGCTGCCGCCGGCCGATGGTTGCTCGCTGGGGGATCGGCGTCTGCGGCACCATGCCAGGCGCGTTGTGACGGTACACGCGGCCGTCCGCCACCGAGCCCCCCCGACCCAGCTCAAAGGTATCCACGGTGATGTACGGATTGAGCGCCTTCTTCGACGGGTCGGGCTCGAAGCCGGGCTCGTCGGGGTCGTTGGGCGGCAGGTGCAGGTAGGCGAGCCGCCGCAGGAGAAACAGGGGCTTCATCAGCGTGGTGCCCTGGGCGATGGAGACGGGCGGATCCATCTTCACCGACAGGTCCGCGCTCAAGAAGGTCGTTTTGATGCGCGGGTCCGCGACCGGGTCGGCAAGGTACTGCGCTGCCGGGCCAAGGACGAAGAACCCCTTGTTGGTCTGGGTCGTGTCGGCGTACCCGTTCTGGACGGACGGGTCGGCCGGGGTGACCATCTGGTCCGCACCGGCCGGCCCCCAGACGGTCACCTTGCTGTAAGGGATCGTGGGGGTGAGCTTGTTCGCCGCGTTCGCGACGTTGGGCAGGCCGCGCGCGTTGTCCGGGCTGGAGCGGAAGCTCCCGTCCTCCCGACAGACCCAGAGCTGGTAGACCGGGCTGCCCTGGATCTGCAGATATGCGGTGCCGCCGTCGCGCGGGTACGCATCGGCTCCCGGGGTCTGCTTAAACGGGTTGTGCAATTCGACCCAGGCGTTGAGGCGGTAGTAACTGGCCTGGCGCACGTTCTGGTTCGGGTTCTGCAAGCCCGGGTCGGTCGGATCGTTGTCGTACTGGACGTAGGCCTCGTTGATGACCAGGCGCGGCAACTCGGTGCCGAAGACATACTCGTCGATGTCGAACGTCGCGCTCTTCTTCAGCCACCGGAACGGCGTCAGGTAGTCGTCGTTGTCGATGTAATCGACCATGTTGACCGCGAGCTGGGCCAGCCAGCGCGCCGCCTTGAATTTCGGGTCGGTCGCGGGCAGAGCGATCGCGTTCGGATCGGCCGCGCCGGTGGCCTGAATAAGGGCTCTGTACAGGTCGAAGGCGAGTACCTGGCGGGCGCTCTCGGCCTGGGTGAACTGCGGGCCGAACGGCATGAGCCGGGTCTTCGGATCCTGGGGCGGATAGTCGGGCAGGGGGCGGTTCAGGTCGGTGCGCATCAGCCCGGCCGAGAAGGCGCGCCAGTCGGAAGCAAACTCGCTCCCGGCAACCGGAGCGCCGGGCAGGGTCGGGAAGGGAATCGGCTGCCCGCTCGGCGGGTTGAGGCTCTGGCCCGTGGTGATGCGCGACAGGGTGTAGTCGGTCGGGCCGCCGCTGTTCGGGTTCCAGACGTAGGGCGTCACGCCGGGGCGGTCAAGGTCGAAGCTGTCGGACGTGACCAGGTTGCGCAGCCGGGCGTTCTTCATGTTGGTCGGGAACAGCTTGAACCACTCCGAGAGGAGGGCGGGCGAGCCCTTGTCGCCGTAGCGGAGCAGCGCCTCCATGTTCGCCGTCGCGATGACCCGGTCGATCTGGCCGTTGACGTTGGCCTGGGCGAACACGTTGTACAGGGCCGGGTGGTTGGCCAGGTTGCTGGCGTTGTCGTAACCCGGGAAGGTCGGGAACGGGCTGAACGAGCCGGCCGCGGGGAGAACCGGCAGTCCGGCCGTGCCGTTCGCATCGACCCGCGCGTACCACGGCCCCGGGCGCGGCAGCGAGGCCGAACCGACGAGGGTCGGCTGCCCGTCAGCGCCGTAGCGGCCCCGGCCGGTCATCCCCGTGTTGGGATTCCCGTTGAACAGATAGGGAACCTCCGGATCGGCGGGTGGAAACAGCTGGCCTGGGTTGATCTCCCAGCGCCCCCAGCCCTGGTTGGTCGCGGTCGTGCCGTTGGCACCCTTGTTGCCCGCGACGTTCAGGTTGATGCGGCCGTCGAGGTCGATGATCAGCGGGGCGACCAGCATCTTGTACTTGCGGCCGTCCGCGGCGGTCATGACCGGGGCGCCGATGTCGATCCAGACGCTGTCATTGCCGCCTGGGCCAAACGGCAGGTTCTTGACGTCGCCGAACTCGTCCTCGGGATAAGGGAACAGATACCCCCCAGAAGCGTCCTGGGCATGATCCTCTGGCCGCGGTCGCAGTGTCAGGTACTTGCCAAGTGGGTTGGTGGCCCGCCAGTTTGGGTTGCTCGGGTCGTTTAGCTTGTGGTTTGGGTTGAACAGGTAGTGGCGGTGGAACGACGGCATTACCACCGTGCCGTCGGCGCGGACCGCGGCCAGGAAGAAGTTGTTGAGGTCGGGATAGGTGTAAGGGACATTGAAGCCGCCGGTGAACGTGCCGCGGATCGCGCCCGTGCCGGTGCGCCAGTTGAGGCGCTCGGGGTCGCGCAGGAACCCGTCGGCCGGGAAGTAGGTGTAGTTGACCAGAGTGTAGTCATCGACGCTGGTCAGGACCGTGCCGTAGTTCTGGAGGTGGTGCAACCGGCCGGTGCCGTTGAACGGCAACTCATTCGCCTGGAGGAGTATCTCGCCGCTGGTGCCGAACTCGTAGTTCAGGCCGTAAACGCCGCGCAGCAGGTCGTGGCCGCGCAGGGCCGAGTAGACGCCGGAATCGTCGTCACGCGCGCCGTAGATCAGCTGGTTGAGAAAGAAGGCGAGAGCCAACTCGGGTTCGACGTCTGGCGCGGTCAGCGCCTGCGCCTCGCGGAAGTAGCGCGACGAGGTCGCTTCCGAATCGGCGTAGTAGACGAACGACAGGCCGACCACCGCGAAGAGAGTCAGCAGGGTGATGACGACCAGCAGGACCGTGCCGCGGCGGGCGGTCGCGGGCGGGAGCGGTTGCGCGAGTGGAAGCATGACGGTCTCCGGGCTGGGCTCTGCCAAGCCCCCTCACCCCCCTGCCCCCCTCTCCCACGAGGGAGAGGGGGGCAGGGGGAAGGCCCTTTACATGTCCTGGACGACGGTTACCTGACGGGTCTGCTGCGTCTTCTGGTCCCACACCCGCAACGTGGCGGCCACGGCGCGGATGAAGGACGGCTGGACCGTGCTTCCGCCGGCGCTGAGGGCGGTGCTGGAGTCGAAGCCGAACTCCCCGAAGTCAATGTCCATCGTCTCCGCGGCGCCGTTGGGGACCGCCCTGTAGTAACGCAGAACCTGAACGTGGAACGAGACCACGTTCGTCAGTACCAGGGTCGATCCCGGGAGGGGCGATATCGGGGGCGAAGCAGGAGGCACGAAGGCACGGTTCGCCAGTATCGTCACGTCGCTGGGGCTGTTGAAGGCCAGCATGCTCGCGAAGCCCGGGTCAACGCGGTAGCTGATCTTGTCGTAACCACTGGCCGCCGAGGACGCCACGGCCAGCGTCGCGGGCGGGTTGATCTCGGTCGTGTTCGGCACGAGAAGGCGTTCGACCCGATACAGGGCGAAGAGCGGGGTGCCGATCGCCGAATTGGGGTTGTTCGGCTCGATTGTGGTGCCGGTCTTGACGAGGTAGTAGCCGATCTCGGCCCACTGGCTGTGGAAGGCGTTGGCGGTGTCCTGCACCCGGGCATCGAGCGACTGGTCGAAGTAGCTCACCTTCGTGCTCAGCAGCGGGGAGCCGGCGGGGACGACGGCGGCGAAGAAGTCCTCGCGCCGGTTACCGCGCCGCTTCACCGTGAAATGCAGGGCGTGGGTTGTCGAGCGGAACGACTTCAAACCCTCGGCGTCGCTGCCCTCGCTCACGCTGGCGGCCGACTGGACAATGCGGAAGAAGCCCTGCGTCGGGCGATCGCTGTAGAAATCCAGGTTGCTGAGCCGTTTCTTGCCCTCGAAGTGGTCGGCAGCGAGGTCGGCGCGGAGGAGGGTGGTGGTGTTGCGCAGGCCGCTTTCCAGGTCGCCGATCGCCTTCATCTGGCGGAACACTTCCAGCCCGGTTTTGAACGCCTCCGCCAGGATGGCCATGATGAACAGCGTCAGGGCCATGGCGACCAGCAACTCGATCAGAGTGAAACCGTCTCTTCGTTGTCGCATGAGCCTGTTTCCCGTCGGTGGTTCGCGGGCAACCTCTCCCCCCGGCCCCCTCCCCTGCGAGGGGAGGGGGAGCAGAAGAGAACGAGCGCCTGAATAGTAGTCCGGGCGCTGGCACCCCGCTTCTCCCCCCTTCCCTCGCAGGGAAGGGGGGCCGGGGGAGTTAGGTTCTCCCCGTCACAATGTCCAGCCGGTGCCTTTCTCCAGCACCTCAATGACGCCGTCCATGATGATAACGCGGCCGGTGCCTCCCGCCGGACCCCACCCGCGCAGCGGCGTCGCCACCTCGACCTCGTAATTCGTGCCGGTTGCCGGCGACGGCGCGGGCACCTCGGTGACATTGACGACGCGATAGAAGTAGCCGTGGCTGTGGGGGTATGTCCCGGTCTTGACGGTGGCGTCGAGGATCCACGACCCGGGACGCAGCGGCGGTATCGCCCGCCCCGCCGCGTTGATCAGGATCGTGTTGGTCGCAGGCGTGAAGGTCGAGTTGTCGTACAGGTATTCGGTGCTCTGCGCGCCAGCCGCCGACAGCGGGCGCCGGTAGTAGACGACCACCGACAGTTCCGCGATCGACGCTGAGCTGCGCGGCGAGCGGAGCATGTACGCCCAGGAATACAGCCCGTCGCGGTCCACGCTGCCCGCGGCAGCCGTGGTCGATGCGCGCCCGTCCGGAAGGAAGCGCAGATCGTCCTGGAACGTGAACCAGCGCAGCATCTTCTGGCTGTCCAGCACACCGCCGGTGAGGACGTAGGACGGTTTAACACGGAGGATGCCCTTGGACGCCGATCCTCCGACCCAGGTTGGCGAAAGTAAAGTCTGGTGGCCGATCGGATCGACGTAGACCGAGTAGCCCGGGCCGTCCGGGTGCGCCGGGAGCAGCACGACCGGGTTCGCCCCGCGGTCCGGATCGCGGAACGCCCACGTGACCTGCGGGTCCGTGCGCAGGTCGAACGCCTGCGCCAGGGACGCGGCGTTCGGGGCGCAGTGGGCCACCCGGTCGTCCTGGATGGCCTGGGCCATGCGCAGCGCTCCGAGCGGAAACAGCGTCAGGATCGCGAGCAGGCCGATGCCGAGGATGAAGATGGCGACGAGCACCTCCATCAGACTGGAGCCGGTTCTGCGTTTCATGGTCGGTTCCCCCTCGCCTCCAGAATGTTGGCGATACGCCCGTGCACGGCTCACAGACCGGAAGACCGGCCCTCCTTCGCGAAGCTGTACGGATCATTCGGGGGCCGATCGACCGGGTGGGCGGCGATGGCGCCGGAGCGCGAGTACACGACAACGAGCGTGTTGTCGCCCTGGTGCAGCAGGAGGGTTTCGTCGCGCACCCACAGGTAGATGCTGTCGGTGCCGGTGTTCGTGCCGATCACCTCCCCGGACGGGGCGAAAACGATGTCGAGGCTCGGCGGGTTGATCTTGTTCGTTCCTGGCGACAGGTCGAGGACGACGTCCTGCGGCAGTGACACCGGGTCGTCACCAGCCGGTCGGGGCTGGCGGATGATGCGGTAGTGGCCCGTTAGCTGCACATCGGCCGGCAGCGCCGTCGTCAGCGTGAGGGTGGTTGCGGTCAGGGCGGCGATGCGGTGCGGCAAGCCGGTCCCGTTGATCTCCAGATAGTCGCCGACCTGCACCGGCCACAGGGTCATATCGGTGCCCTGCCCGCCGCTGAAATCCGGGGCCGGATTCGGCGGCGACTGGTTCGGGTCGAGCGGCTCCAGGGTGATGGTGGTCCCGGTCCCGCTGATGCGGCGGAACGGCAGGAACTTGCGGCTGGTAATGGGGACCGTCGGCAGGTCGGGCGCCCGCGTCACGCCCGGCTGCACGGCGTAGTCCTCCGGCTGCTCGATGAACACGACGGTCCGCGCGTAGACCCGAGTGGACGTGTTGGCCGGGTCGAGGACCAGGCGGATGCCGTGCGGCCGGCGGTCGCGGACGGCGCGCTGCTTGGCGATCATCAGCATCTGCTGGACCTGCGACGCGCCGGCCGGCGCCCGCTGGTAGGCGTCCACGTTGGTGATGATCAGCACGGACAGCCCGGCGAGGAACGCGAGGATGCCGATCACCACCAGCAGTTCGATCAGCGTGAACGCCCCGCGGCCGGGGCGCCTCGCGGCATGCCGTGTCAGCACGGTGTCACTCCTTCCGGGCGCCGCCCAGTTTCAGCTGGTAGCTGGCGATGTTGTCGGCCGTCGTGCCGACCTTGTTGTCCCGCCCGCCGGAGACGAGGGTCGGCACGAAGTAGTAGGCCCGCTTCCCGTCCGGCGAGATGGTGTGGAAGTTCGTCTCGAACCACGTTCGCATGGTGGTCGGGGCCGGCGGCGCCGTTCCGTACCACGCCGGCATGAGGAGCAGGCCGTCCGGGTCGTATGGGTCGGCGAACCGCCCGGCCTTGACGGTCGTCGGGAACGGATTGGCCGCGTCGAGAGCCGTGTCGCCGGCCGGCCAGCGCCGGAACACCAGCGGCGTGCCCCAGCCATCGACGACCTCCTTGAGTCCGTCGTTGTCGGTGTCGGCGGCGCCGGGGCCGAGGTCGTCCGGGTTCAGCACGCCCGCGCCGCGGTTCTGCTGCAGCGCCAGCAGCAGCAGGGTCGCGGACTCGGTGGCGGCCGTTGGGGTCTTCCCGCTCAGCGCCCGGACATACACCTGCTTCGCCGGCAGGTCAGCAGCCGTCATCCCCGTCGCCCACGGCTGGCGGGCCTCGGCGTAGGTCGTCGGAAACTCCTGCTTGAGGCGCAGCTTGACCCAGATCACCTTGGCGAGGCGCGGGTCGTTGTTCGCCTGGCCCAGGACCGAGGCGGGGATGGTCTCCTTGCCGGCCCTGTCAGCGACGGCCTTCATCTGAGCCTGCAGCGACTTCAGGACCGTGCTCATCGTCTTCTCGGTCGAATCGGCGCGGGCCGAATCGATCCACCGGAAATAGGCGGCCCCGCTGAGGCCGACCAGCACGGCGATGATGGCGATCACCACCAGCAGCTCCACCAGGGTGAAGCCGGCGCGGCGAGGGGCCAGTCGAGAATGGGCTCTCATCATCACGGCACCCTCCTTCGCTAGTTCCCGAGCCGCCGGTCGCTGAAGTTACTGATGTCGTCCTTGCCGCCGCCGGATGCCGCGTTGCCGCCCGAAGCCAGGTTCCAGAGGTTCGTCGTGCTGCTCGTACCCGGCCCGAAAGAGCCGTCGGCGCCGGCGGAGAGGATCTGATACGACTTTGAGTTGACGTAACGCGGGGGCGTGTTCGCGACCCACGCCTCCGCATAGGGCCAGACGCCGAGCGTGGCGCAGTCGCTGGTTACAGTCGCCGCCCCCGGCAGCCCGAAGAGGTTGTAGCCGTTGTCAGTCTTGTAGGAGCTGAAATAGGCATAGGGTCTGTTGCCGTGCTCGTTCTTGTAGGAGAAGAACTGGTTGCTGTGGGCCAGGATGAGGCGGTCGGGCTTGAACTCGAAGAACTTGATGCGCTCGCCGCTCGCCGCGGTCGGGGCGCGCTGGTTGGCGTTGAAGCCGAGACAGGCGTTCACGCTCCCCGTAGCCGGGATGCCACCGAGGAAGAAGACCAGACACTGATCCCCCTCCAAAGTGGTGGGTAGCCCGCCGCGCCCGCCGCTCCAGTCCACGTTCGTCCAGTTCGGCGGCAGTCGGAACATGGTGTTGAGGTACTCCAGCGACTTGACGTGCAGCTGGTTGCCGGTGTTGTACTGACTGTAGTTGGCCGCCAGGTAGATGCGGCTGGGCGGGTAGAAGCCGTACCTGGTGTGGAAGTTCTTCACCGCCGCGTCGAGTTGCGTGAGCGTGCTGCGGTCGCCCAGTTCCGGACCCTTGCCGAACAGATTCATGACCGCGGCCGCCGTCAGGCCGACCAGGACGGCGATGATGGCGATCACCACCAAAAGCTCAATCAACGTGAAACCGCGGCGAGCCTGGAGGCTGGGGCGCCGGTTCCTCATGATGTTGTCTCCTGTCGAATGAGCGACTTGCCCGGGCGGCAAAGACCTAACCCCCTGGCCCCCCTCCCTGGCAGAGAAGGGGGAGGGGGCCGGGGGGAGAGGTCTCGCCGCCCCGTGTCTCAACCACCCTTCTTCCCGCCGCCGAGGCCTTCGAGCAGGCCCAGTAGCGGCATGAACAGGGCGATGACGATCGTGCCGACGATCAGACCGAGGACGACGATCATCAACGGTTCGAGCAGGCTGATGAGCGCCTCGACCAGAACGTCTACCTCCTCGTCGTACACGTCGGCAATCTTGTTGAGCATGGTGTCCAGGTCGCCGGTCTCCTCGCCGACGTCCACCATGTTCACGACCATGTCATCGACCAGCCGGCTCTTCTTGAGCGGCTCGGCAATCGTGTTGCCCTCGCGGATCGAGTCGTAAACGTTCTTGTACATGTTCTCGAAGACGGCCTGCATGCACGTCTCGCGGACGATCGCCAGCGCTTCGAGGATCGGCACGCCGGAGCTGATCAGCGTGCCGAGCGTCCGCGTCGTGCGGGCGACGACTGTCTTCTCGACCAGTTGCCCCACAATCGGCAAGTACAACTTCATCTTGTCGAGGATGTAATTGCCGGTCTTGTTGAGGCGTATTAATTTCAGGATCAGCCAGACGGCGACCGGGACGAGCGGGATGACGTACCAGAAGCGGACGAACCACTTCGACGTGTCCATCAGCATGATGGTCATCAACGGCAGCTTGAGCTTGAACTCCGAGAAGATCTTCTCAAACTTCGGGATGATGAAGATCATGATGCCGGTCAGGATCGACACGGCGACCATGATGACGACGGCCGGGTAGACCATGGCGCCGGTGATGCGGCGCTTCAGGCTCTGGGCCTTTTCCTTGAAGTCGGCGAGACGCTTGAGGATGACTTCGAGCGCGCCGCCGGCCTCGCCCGCCTTGACCATGTTGACGTACAGCCGGTCGAAGCACTTCGGGTGGCGGCCGAACGCCTCGCTCAGCGTGCTACCCGACTCGACGTCATCGACGACATCGATGAGGGCGTTCTTGAGCACGCCCGGGCGCATCTGGTGTTCGAGGATCTTGAGGCTGCGTAGCACCGGCAGGCCAGCGTCCTGGAGCGTCGAGAACTGGCGCGTGAACTGCACCAGCGACTTCTGGTTGACGCCGCCGATGGTGAAGACCTTGCCCTTCTTCCCCTTGCGGGCGCCCTTCTTCTTGTCCTTCTTGCGGGCGCCGGCCGACTCCGTGATCTTGGTCACGAAGTAGCCCATCTGCCGGATCTTTTGCTGGGCTTCTTCTTCGTTGACCGCCTCGACGGAGTCCTTCACCTCCGCCCCGGCGGTGTCCATTGCCTCAAACTTGAAGGTCGGCATGGGTATCTCCAGGGGTCAGGGGCCGGTCCGACTAACCCGGAGCGCCCGCGCCGGGCGCTCCGGGTTGGTTCGACGGCGCTGGCGATTACGCCTGGTCTTCCAGCACTGTCTCGCGCACCACCTCGTCAATCGTGGTGGTGCCGTTGAAGATGGCCCACAGGCCCGATTCGCGCAGGGTGACCATTCCCATCCGGCGGCACGCGGCGCGGAGCTGGTCGGTGGACGCGCCGGCGCTGACCATGTCGCGCAGCTCGTCGTTCATGATGATCAGCTCGTGGATGCCGGTCCGGCCGCGGTGGCCGGTGTTGTTGCACCGATCGCACCCCTTGCCGTAGTAGAACGTCTTGCCGCGCACATCCTCCGAGCGCAGGTTCAGCTCCATGAGGATCTCCGGGCTCGGCTCGAACTCCGACCGGCAGTCCTCGCAGATCTTCCGCACCAGCCGCTGGGCCAGGATGCCCTCGACCGTGGCGGTGATGAGGAACGTCTCGATGCCCATGTCGCGCAGCCGGGTGATCGTGCTCGGGGCGTCGTTCGTGTGCAGGGTGCTGAAGACCATGTGCCCGGTCAGTGACGCCTGCACTGCGATCTGGGCCGTCTCCAGGTCGCGGATCTCGCCGACCAGAATGATGTCCGGATCCTGCCGGAGGATGGCGCGCAGGGCGCTGGCGAACGTCACCCCGATCTCCGAGTTGATCGGCACCTGAACGATGCCGTCGATGTCGTACTCGACCGGATCCTCGGTGGTGATGATCTTGTCGGTGATCTCGTTCAGGTCGTTGAGGGCGCTGTACAGGGTGGTCGTCTTGCCCGACCCGGTCGGGCCGGTTACCAGAACGATGCCGTTCGGCTTGCGGATCATCTCGCGGAACTGGCTCAGCAGGTTCGGATCCATGCCGAGCTTCTGCATGTCCAGGTTGACCACCGTCCGGTCGAGGATACGGATGACGACGCTCTCGCCGAACATGGTCGGCAGGACGCTGACGCGCATATCGACCTGGTTGCCGCCGACGTTCAGCTCGATGCGGCCGTCCTGCGGCATGCGCCGCTCGGCGATGTCGAGGTTGGCCATGACCTTGATGCGGGTGCTGATGGCGTTGGCCAGGTGGCGTGGCGGCGGGACCATCTCGTACAGGACGCCGTCCGCCCGCATGCGGATCTTGTACTCGTCCTCGAACGGCTCGAAATGGATGTCGGACGCCTTCTCCTTGATGCCGAGCAGCATCACCATGTTCAGGAGCTTGCGGACCGGGGCCGCCTCGGTCATCTCCATGAGGCTTTCCAGGTCGATGCTCGTTTCCTTGGAGCGGGTTCCCAGCTCCGGGTCGGCTTCGATCTGCTGGATGATGTCAACGATCGATTCTTCCTTGCCGGCGTAGATCTTCGCCAGGGCGTCGGCGATGTCGGCCGGCGGCGCAAGGGACGCCTGGACCTCCTTGATGTTCAGGAAGTTGCGCAGGTCGTCGAGGGCCGGGAGGTTGTTGACGTCGCCGATCGCGACGTTCAGCACGCCGTCCTTGTACGAGAGCGGGACAACCTTGTAGACGCCGGCCATCGTCTCCTGGACCAGCTGCAGCGCCTCCGCGGTCGGCTTGACCTCCTTCAGGTCCACCACCTTGAGGCCGTGCTGCTCGGCGAGCGCCTGCTGGAGTTGTTCCTCGTTGAGCAGGCCGCGGCTGACGGCCACCTGGCCGATCGGCTGGTCGGTCGTCTTGGCCTCGTCGAGGAGTTCCCAGAGCTGGTCGTCGTCGATGAACCCGAGATCGACAAGAACCTGGCCGAGCTTGCGGCCGCCGCGGGTGGAGCTGCTCCGGGCGGGGGTGGCCTTCTTCCCGCTCGACTTCTTGGCGGGCTTGTCGGCCGGCTTCTCCGCGGCCTTCGCGGCGGGTTTCTCGGCGGCGGGCTTCTCCACGGCCTTCGCGGCGGGTTTCTCGGCGGCGGGTTTCTCCGCAGGCGGTTTGCCCGCCGGAGCACGGGCCGCGGGGGTGCCGGGCTTTTCGGGAACCTTGCCGGCCGGCGCCTTTCCGGGCGTCGCGGGCGCCTTGGCGCCGGGGGCCGCGGGTTTTTTCTGCGGTGCGGGGTCGTTCGACGTTGCCATGCTCGTTCACTTGCCGGGCGAGGGAGGAAGCGAAAGAAAGGGTGCATGATGAATGCGGACGGTTGCGGCTCGTTCTTGCGGCTCGTTCCCAAACAGGGTTTGGGAACGAGCGATTCACCATTCCGCATTCATCACTCATCACCGCTCACTCGTCATCGTCGTCATCCTCGTCGTCGTCCCTGCCGGTCAGGCCGCGCTTGACGCCCTTCCTCAGCTCCTTGCCGGCCATCTTCATGCCGGCCTTGAAGACCTTCTTCATCGTGCCGCCCTTCGGGCCGCTCTCGTCGTCATCGTCGCCACCGTCGTCATCGTCGTCATCGCCCTCGTCCTCGTCGAGTTCGCCGCGCTCGGCTGCCATGATACGCGCTGCCAGCTCGGCTGGCCGCTGCGCCTTGAGCAGCACGTCTTCCTTCTCGCAAATACCATTGCGCCAGTGGCCAAAGAGGTTTTCGTCCAGCAGGAACATGCCCTCCTTGCGGCCGGTCTGGATGCTGGAGTCAATGCGATACGTCTTGTTCTCGCGGATGAGGTTCTGGATGGCCGGCGTCACCACCATCATCTCGTAGGCGGCGACGACGCCCTCGGGCTTCTTGGGCAGCAGGGTCTGCGACAGCACGCCGATCAGGGCAGTGGCGAGCTGGGTGCGAACCTGGTCCTGCTGGTCCTTCGGGAAGACGTCAATGATACGGTTGACCGTGCTCGAGGCGGACGAGGTGTGCAGCGTGCCGAAGACGACGTGGCCGGTTTCGGCCGCCTCGATGGCGGCGTGGATCGTTTCCAGGTCGCGCATTTCGCCGACGAGGATGATGTCGGGGGCCATGCGGAGGGCGCGGCGGATGCCCTCCTTGAAGTCCGGCACGTCCACGCCGATCTCGCGCTGGTTGACCAGGCTCTTTTCGTGCTTGTGGTAGTACTCGATCGGGTCTTCCAGGGTGATGATGTGACGGTCGTAGTTCTTGTTGAGGAAGTTGATCATGCTCGCCAGGCTGGTCGTCTTGCCCGAGCCGGTCGGGCCGGTGACCAGCAGCAGGCCGCGCGGCCGGGTGATCAGGCGCTTGATCACGTCCGGCAGGCCGAGCTGCTCAAACGAGAGGAACTCGTTCGGGATGCGCCGCATCACGATACCGATGTTGCCGCGCTGCTTGAAGACAGCGACGCGGAACCGATAGCCGTCGGTGAACTCGATGGCGAAGTCGGTGCCGCCTTTTTCTTGCAATTCCTGCTGGCAGCGGTCCGGCGTGATGGACTTCATCAGCGCCGTCGTGTCGTCGTTGTCCAGCGTCTTGGTTTCGATCAGACGCAGGCGCCCGCCCTTTTTGAGGCATGGCTGGCTGCCGACGGTGATGAAGAGGTCAGCGGCCTTGACCTGAATGACCGTGGCCAGCAACTTGTCAATCTGTGGGGGGGGGTCGGCTTGCTGCATGCGGTCGAGCTTGCGGCGGGCCACCTTGTCAATCTGTGAGGGGAGTTCTTCGGCCACAAGCAACCCTCTCGGTCGGTTGTTGCCCGGCGAGCGCACGGGTGGGCAACCACCTTCCTTCGGTCCAGGTGATGACCTGGGTCCAGAATGGACCCCTGCACGACGTAGACTGGGCAAAGCAATTCATGTCATTATCCGGGCGAAGGGGGGTCTGGCCAACTCTTTCCCCCAAAATAGCCCCACTCGGCACCGCCCGGGCCGAACTGCCTTCAGGCGCGCCGATCCGTATCCCTGCGCGCCGCCTCGCTTCCTGAAGCAGAAAGATCCTTCCGCCAACTCACCTGCGACCCCAACCGCAACCCCAGCTCCGGCGCTCGCTCGGCGAACGATGGCGGTTGGAATGAGGCCGCGGGACGGTCCTGCTCGCTTCTCCTGGCAGCGCATGGCTGGGAGGCGCCGTGCCGTGCCGACCGGCCTCCTGCGCGAGCAGCCTCAGCGGACGGGCCAGACCCTCAATCGTCCATGCCGTGGTGGCAAATGCTGAGCACCTCTTCGAGCGTCGTGATCCCCGCAAGTGCCTTGCCCACGCCATCTTCCAGCAGCGTCTTCATGCCCAGAAGACGGGCCTGGCGGCGGAGGGCCTGCGTGGGCTCACGGGCGAACGTCATGTCGCGGATGGAGCTGTTCATCTTGAGCATCTCATAGATGCCCTTGCGACCCCGATATCCGGTGTGATTACAGTGCGAGCACCCGCGCCCGCGCTGAAAATTGGCGCTGGCGACCTGGGCCGGAGTCAGACCGGCCGCCTTGATTTCGGCGGCCGGCGGGTGGTCCGGCTCCTTGCATTTGGGACACACCAGACGTACCAGGCGCTGAGCCATGATGGCGATCACGCTGCTGGCGATGAGGAATGGCTGCACCCCGATATCGCCCAGACGTGTAATGGCACTGGGCGCATCGTTGGTATGTAACGTACTGAAAACCAGGTGTCCCGTCAAAGATGCCTGCACGGCGATCTCCGCCGTCTCCTTGTCGCGGATCTCGCCGACGAGGATGATGTTCGGAGCCTGCCGCAACATGGCACGAATGATGCGAGCGAAGTCCAGGCCGATGTGGTGCTTCACCTCCGTCTGGTTGATGCCCGGCAGGTAATACTCGACTGGATCCTCGGCCGTGATGATCTTCCGATCGGGCCGGTTCATTTCGTTCAGGGCCGCATACAGCGTGGTCGTCTTCCCCGAGCCAGTCGGGCCGGTGACAAGGAAGATGCCGTTCGGCCGTTTGATGATCTGCTGGAACCGCTTGTAATCGTCCTCCCCGAACCCGAGATCCTTGATGTTCAACTGAATACTACTACGGTCCAGGATACGCATGACCACTGACTGGCCGTGGTTGGTGGGCAGGACGCTGACGCGCAGGTCGTAGTGCTTGCCGCCCATCGGCATCTTGATGCGGCCGTCCTGCGGGCGGCGTTTTTCCGAGATGTCGATGCTTCCCATGATCTTGAGACGCGACACCATGGCGGAGAGCATGCGCCGCGGCGGGCTGTCGCGCTCCACGAGCACGCCGTCGATCCGATACCGGATCCGGACCCGGTCGGCGAACGGCTCGATGTGGATGTCGCTGGCGCGGAGGGAGACGGCCTCCTGAATGATCAGGTTGCAGAGCTTGACCACCGGCGCGTCGGACTCCTCCTCCTTGCCGGCTCCGGCGGTCGCCTCCGTCTCGGTGAAGTCGATCTGGGTATCGGTAAATTCTTGCAACATCGAGTCCACGGACTCGGTTTCGGTCTGGCCGTAGTGGCGGTTGATCGCCTCGATGATCTGCTCGCGCGGGGCGAGGACTGGGTGGATGTCCTTGTTCAGGATGAACTGGAGCTTCTGCTGCGTCTCGAAGTCGGACGGGTCGCTCATGATGATCTTCAGCGCCCCGTCCTCCTGAGCCATCGGCAGCACAACGTTCTCGCGCGCGACCGATTCGGGAACGAGTTCGACGACCGACGGCGGGATGGTGATCTCCTTCAGATCGACGAATTGCATCCCGTGGAACTCGGCGATGGCGCTCATCACCTCTTCGGTGGTGGCGTAGCCGAGCTTGAGCAGCGCCTCATTGATCTTGATACCCGCCTGCTGGGCCATCGAGCGGGCCTCGCCGAGCTGGTCGTTGCTGAGAACCTGCTTGCGGACGAGGATGTCAGTGAACTCACCGCGGTTCTTGGCCATGAAAGGCTCTCCGTGGAATACTGTGAGAGGCCGGGGGGAAGACCGAGAGGACCGCGCCGCCCCGGCGGAAGAGCCTTGCCGGAGCGGGTGGTCATTTGGGGCCGAAGTTGACACGCCGATACTGTGCAATCCCAGCAATCTTTAGAGTACGGGACTCGCGGGGGATCCCGCAAGGGTAAAACCGGCCTGGAGCGCGGGCGCAGGGGGACGCTGCACCCTTGCCTGCGCCGCGTGCTCGGACGGCGCCGGACCCACGCGCGGCGCTGGCGTCGCGTCGGGTCTTGCGGTAAAACAGGCGGTATGGCCAGCCTGATCACGCTGCAAGGGCCGCAAAGCGGCCGCGATTACCCGTTGCAGGAACCCGCCACCGTTCTCGGGCGCCAGGCCGACTCCGCCATCCACCTTCCGGAGAAGGCGGTCAGTCGGCAGCACGCGCAGATCGTCCGCGCCGACCAGGACTACTTCCTGGAAGATCTCGACAGCAGCAATGGGACATACCTGAACGGCACGCGCATCACCCCGCGGCTGCGCGTGCGGCTTACCGAGCGCGACACGTTTCAGATCGGACCCTATGTGTTCGGGCTGCGCCCCGCCCCGCCCCAGGCGCACACCCCGCCGCCCGTCGATCCGCCGCTGATCATCCGCGAGCAGGTCAACCTCCACACCGTCAACCAGAGCGTCTACGGCCAGGATCCGGCCCAGAAACTCCAGGTTGTCCTCGAGATCGCCCAGACGCTCGCCCGCACCCTCGACACCCACCAACTCCTCGCCAAGCTCCTCGACCGGCTGATGGCCCTGTTCCCGCATGCCGACCGCGCCCTGGTGCTGCTCTGCGAGGGAGAACGCCTCGTCGTTCGCGGACAGCGCGCGCGCGAGGAGCCGGGCACGGGGCAGCCGCTGTTCAGCCGGACCATCGCCCGCAAGGCTCTCGACGAGGGAATCGGCCTGCTGAGCGACGACGTCCAGGGGGACCGGCGGTTCCAGCCCAGCCACACCATTACCTCCCTCGACACCCGGTCGCTGCTGTGCGTGCCGCTGCTCGGCCAGGACGGCCGGCGTCTCGGCATCCTGCAGCTGGACCGCTTCCGCCACGGCCTGCCGTTCCGGGTCGAGGATCTGCAGCTGCTCACCACCATCGGGCTGCAGGTCGCGGTCGTGCTGGAGAACGCGGTCCTGCACGCCGAGCTGCTGCGGAAGGAGCGGCAGGACCAGGAACTCGCGCTGGCCCGCGAGATCCAGGAGGGGTTCCTGCCGACCGACTTCGCACGGTTCAAGGACACCGGCTTCGAGCTGTTCGCTCGCGTCCACCCGGCGCGCGAGGTGTCCGGCGACCTGTACGACTTCTTCCCGGTGCCGGACGACCGGCTGGCGTTCTTCGTCGGCGACGTGTCCGGCAAGGGGATGCCAGCGGCCCTGTTCATGGTTGCCGTCCACACCCTGTGCCGGCACCTGGCGGCCGGCAGCGACGGCCCGGCCGCGACGCTGAAGCGACTGAACGACGCGCTGGCGGCCGACAACCCGTCCGGTCAGTTCGTCACCCTGGCCCACGGGGTTTACCGCCCGGCCACTGGCGAGGTGGTCCTGGCGTCGGCCGGCCACCCGCTGCCGCTGATCCGCCGGCTCGACGGGCGCGTCGAGCCGCTGGCGCACCGGACCGGGAAGATGCTTGGATACGACGGCCACCTGCTCAACCTGACCGACGCCCATTTCACCCTCGCCCCCGGGGAACTGCTGGCGTTCTACACCGACGGGTTCACCGAGGCGCGCGAGCCGGATCGGCGCGAGATGTTCGGCCTGGAGCGGCTCAAGGCGGTCGTCGCCGGGTTTGACGGCACCCTGTCGCTGGCGGCGTGCGCCGACCGCGCCCGGACCGCCCTGGACGAGTTTCGCCGCTCACCCGAGATGCAGGACGACCTGACCCTGCTGCTGCTGCGCCGCGCCCCGGCTCCTCCCGGCTGAGGGGCCGCACCTTTCGCAGCGCCGCTGGGGGAAAGCGGGCGGCGCCGGGAGGTTTTGCTGTGCGCCGCCCGGAACTCCCTGGTAGAATCACCAGTGTTGTGAGGGATCAGTCGGCCGGCATTCTGGGAGGGCGCGTCCGTGAAGCCGGTGGAGGTCGCCGTCGAGGGGGGCGCGGCGGGGCGCGGCCTGGAGGGCTGGGCGCAGGCCCTGTTCGACGGCATCGACGACGCCGTCTTCGTTCACGACCTGCAGGGTCGCATCCTCGAAGCCAACCCGGCCGCCTGCCAGCGCCTCGGCTATCCGCGCGAGGAGATGCTGCGCCTGACCACCGCCGACATCGACGACCCGGAGTTCGCCGCCGGGTTTCGCGACCGCCTCCAGCAGCAGCTCTCCCTCGGCCAGCTCCGGTGCGAGGGCCGCCACCGGACCAGGGACGGCCGGCTAGTCCCGGTCGATATCAACACGTCGGCGATCCTCCTCAACGGCCGGCCGGCGATCCTGGCGGTGATGCGCGACATCACCGACCGCAAGCGGGCCGAGGAGCAGCTTCGCAAGCAGACCGACCTGCTCCAGTCGATCCTCGTGAACATGACCGACGGCGTCATCGTGGCCGACGAGCAGGGCCGCCTGCTGGCGTTCAACCCGGCGGCCGAGCGCCTGTTCGGCCTGTCCCGAGCGGACGTCGGCAGCGCCGAGTGGTCGTGGCGCTCCGCCATCTATCTGTCCGACGCCGTCACTCCGTATCCCGGTCAGGAACTGCCGCTCGCGCGGGCGGTCCGCGGCGAGCCGGTCGCCGAGGTCGAGCTGTTCGTCCGCCACCCGCGGACCCCACGAGGCCACTGGGTCAGCATCACCGGGGGGCCGCTGCGGGACGCCCTCCCGGGGGCGACCGCGGCAATCCCCGCCTGGGCCGACCCGGCAGTGGCCGGGGCCGGTGCCCTGCACGGCGGGGTGATCGTCTGCCGCGACATCACCGAGCGCAAGCGAGCCGAGCAGCGCCTGGCGGCTCAACACGCGGTCACGCGCGCCCTCGCCTGCGCGGCCAGCGTCGAGGACGCCGGCCCGGAGATCCTCCACGCCATCTGCGAGGGGCTCGGGTGGGACGTCGCGGCCCTGTGGACCACCAACCCCGGCGACACCGTCCTGCGGTGCGCGGCAACGTGGCACCGGCCCAGGCCGCAGGTCGAGAGGTTCGTCGAGGCGACGCGCCCGGCGGTCTTCGCCGCCGGGGTCGGACTGCCGGGCCGGGTCTGGGTAAGCGGGGCCGAGGCGTGGATCCCGGACCTCGCCGCCGACGAGAATTTCTCCCGCCTCGGCCCCGCCGTCCGGGCCAGCCTGCACACCGGGTTTGCCTTCCCGGTCAAGGTCGGCGGTGAGACGGTTGGGGTGGTCGAGGCGTTCGGCGGCGCGATCGACCGCCCCGACGACGACCTGCTGTCGATGGCGGCCGCCCTCGGCGCCCAGATCGGCCAGGTGTTCGAGCGGCAGCGCGTCGAGAAGGCGCTGCGCCAGTCGGAGGCGTTCTACCACTCGCTGGTCGAGAGCCTGCCGCAAAACATCTTCCGCAAGGATCTCGACGGCCGCGTCACGTTCGGCAACCGGCGCTACTGCGCCACCCTCGAACGGCCGCTGGAGGAGCTGATCGGCAAGACCGACTTCGACCTGTTTCCGCCGGACCTGGCCGCCAAGTACCGCCAGGACGACCGCACGGTCCAGGAAACCGGCCAGGCGCTGGAGGCGGTCGAGGAGCACCTGCTGCCGGACCACAGCAAGATCTATGTGCAGGTGATCAAGACAGCGATCCGGGACAGCGCGGGGAAGGTGATCGGGACACAGGGGATGTTCTGGGACGTGACCGAGCGCAGACGGGCCGAGGAGGCGGTGGCAGAGTCGGCGCGGCGCTACCGCCAGCTGACCGAGGCAACGCTCGATGCCATCGTGGTCGCCGACCGAACCGGCCGGATCATTCTGTTCAATCCGGCCGCCGAGCGCGCCTTCGGCTACCAGGCGCAGGAGGTGGTCGGCCAGCCGCTCGACTTGCTCATTCCGCCGGAATACGTGCAGCGCCACCGCGAGGGGTTCCAGCGCTACCTGGAGACAGGTCAGGCCCGATTCGTCGGCCGGACGGCGGAGCTGCACGGCCTGCGCAAGGACGGCACCACGTTCCCGCTGGAGCTGGCCCTGAGCGCCGTCAAGGTCGGCGAGGTCGGCCCGGACGGGCGCCCCGCCGTCCACTTCCTCGGGGCGATTCGCGACCTGACGGAGCGCAACCGCATCCGCGCCGTGGCGATCCAGAACGAGAAGCTGGCGGCGATCGGCCTGCTGTCGGCCGGGGTGGCGCACGAGATCAACAACCCGCTCGCGTTCGTCGCCAACAACCTCGCGGTCCTCGAACGGGACTACAAGGGGCTGGTGGAGATCGTCGAGGTGTATCGCGAGATGGAGACGCAGCTGGCCCAGCTCAACGCAGAGGCCGCAGCCCGAGTGAGGCAGCTGGCCGACGAGGCAGACCTGGACTACATCCGGGCCAACCTGCCACGCCTGCTGGCCCGGACGCGCGACGGGGTGGACCGGGTGACGCGCATCGTCCACAGCCTGCGCGGGCTGGCCCGGACCGACACGCCGCGCAAGCAGGACGCGTACCTGCCCGACCTGGTGGACACCAGCCTGGAGATCATCCGCGGACGGATGAAGCGGCGCGGCATCGAGCTGGAGACGGACTACGATCCGGTGTCGCGCGTCCGGTGCGTCAGCAGCCAGATCAGCCAGGTTCTCCTCAACCTGCTGGTGAACGCCCTGCAGGCGGTCGAGGCCACGCCCCCGAGCCACCCGGGACGCATCCGGGTGCGTACCCGGCGCGCGGGAGAGGAGATGCTTGTCGAGGTGGCGGACAACGGGTGCGGGATCGACTCGGACCACCTGTCCCGACTGTTCGACCCGTTCTTCACGACCAAGGAGGTGGGCGAAGGGACGGGGCTGGGGCTGTCGATAACGCATAATATTGTGGCCGGGCACGGCGGCCGCATCGAGGTGGACAGCCGGCCCGGGGAGGGCACCTGTTTCCGCATTTACCTGCCGATCTACGGTTCGAGGGAGGGTCCATGAAATCTGCCGGCAAGCACAGGTATACCCTGCTCGTGGTCGATGACGAACCGGACGTGTGCGACTCGGTCCACGACCTGCTGCGCCGCGAGTTCAACGTTCTGAAGGCGCGCAGCGCCGCCGAGGGCGCGAGCCTGATGCAGGAGCACGAGGTCCACATCATCATGACGGACCAGCGCATGCCGCAGGTGACCGGGGTGGAGTTGCTGTCGCGCGTCCGCGTCGGCCATCCGAAGGCGGTCCGCATGCTGTTCACCGGCTACGCCGACCTGGAGGCGATCATCCAGGCGATCAACCAGGGGCACATCTTCCAGTTCCTCAAGAAGCCGTGGCAGCCGGAAGAGCTGGAAAAGGCGGTGCGCGAGGCCGCGCAGGAATACGAGCGCCTGGTGGACCAGGCGGAGGAGGTCGTCCGGCTGCGCGCCGAACTGCGGGGGCTCTACGAGCGCGTTGCGGCGCTGGAACAGGAGGTCGCGCGTCTCAAGGACGGCGCCCAGGGGGAGCGCTGACCCGCCCGGAGCGTCCGCGACGGGCGCTTGTGATGCCCGTCGCGGACGCTCCGGGCGGGCGGGTTGTTGCGATGACAGCGGAAGCCTGGTATAGACGAGAAAAGAGGGCGGTCCGTTCCTCGATGACGGGACAAGGGACGGAGGTTCGCGAGGAACTGCCGCAGGGTATGACCACAGAGGTTCGGTCCGGTGGCCCCGATGGCCGGAGGATGACGCCAGACGTTCTCGGTCCGAACGAGCGCGAAAGGAGCGTCTCGCCATGATCTATGGCGAGCCGGAAACATCGCGGTTTCTGGCAGCGGTGCAGCGGCTCAAACGCCAGCGGCGCCGCAAGGAACGGCAAACGCGATTGGCCAAACAACGTGTGCGCAGCGCCCTCCGAAAGATGCGCGAGTGCTAGGTCGTTTCTGACAATCGTATTCCGAGGGCTTTCGGATACGCCCGCAGGAGGTATTGAATGTTGGCGATGACCCACAGGGCGAGGTAGTTGAC
>JAANMX010001691.1_pt1 | contig 24242 bp, 23 predicted proteins | sample 7279681 | NCBI WGS metagenome assembly JAANMX01 (sample SAMN14094542, study PRJNA606508) | bioreactor metagenome | isolation source: A lab-scale SPAN reactor treating ammonium-rich wastewater day 351 | place: Ireland: Galway | collected 2018-01-01
AGCTGGTCGCAGGTCGATTTCTACAAGTACTATCTCGCCGGCCGTGGCCGCATGACTTCGCTTACTTACGAGTTGACGTTCTGAACCCAGGCCGATCCACGGTGGTGGACCCTGACCACGCAAGCATCAGAGCCGCCCGGCAATCCCGCGGGCGGCTTTCGATCGCTGGCGTGGCGAAGACCGGTGCGCTGAGTTTGCTGTTTGCGCTCTCGGGCGCCACGCCCGCCATCGCCATCGCCGCTTCCTTTCCAGCCAGCCCTGCAGGCGCGGGAACCGGCTCTTCCCGGTTCTCGGAAGAACGCCTGCAGCGGCTGGATGGTTTTCTGCGCAAGGAAATTCCCTCCGATCAAAAGCGTCCCAGAGATTTCCCAAATAAGGAGCAGGAAAACCATGCAGATCATCAAATTGAATGGCCATTGCCACTTCAATGAGCGGAAAATTTTTATAATCTGGCAATTTTGAGGACGTCTTTTTCATGGCCTTTTATAGTGATTCTATCAGAAAAAGATAGAACTTTCTTAATTTTAATCAATGAATTGCATATTTTTCTCCAACTCTCTAGAAACGGTGGACTGACAGTTCGCATGTACCGAATGCCTGACCATTATTCCGGCGCGAACCGGAAGGGCCGTTTCAAAAAACACCTTCGGTTTTTTCAACTGTAATCAGTCACTTAAGAACGCAAACCGAAGACTTCAAAACTCCCGCCGGAACGCTGATTGCCGGAGAAAAGTTTATCTCCGCTCTAACCACCTGAATTTATTTGGAAAAAATTGTGATTTGGGAAATGGTGCCGTTGGGGAGATTTGAACTCCCGACCCACGCATTACGAATGCGTTGCTCTACCCCTGAGCTACAACGGCCCGCCAATAAACAGGCTATGAGTTACACAAAACCCGCCCTGAATTCAACGAAAACTTGAAAACCCGCCGAAATCCGGGCTCACATGCACTGAGGCCCATAACACCGCATCGTTCTGAAATCGTAAACAGCGGAGTGGCCGGGGTCGCCCTTGGGCCGCTTCACCCCGTCCGGAATGATGAAAATACTGCTATTCCCGCCATACAAGCCCGGCGGATAAGTGAAATCGTCACGCACCACCACATACGCCTCGCCCCAGATCATATGCATATACTGCCCGCCGGGGTCTTCCTCGATCTTTCTCAGAAATTCGGCGGCGGCGGGATCATCCGGCGCGTAATCCGTAATCTTTTCAACCCATGCGATTTGATCCGTGGTTGTTACAGGTCGGATGTAGCCTTTATCGACCGCCTCCGCAATCCCGGCCCGGCCCGCCGCCGGAACCCCTTCAAGTTTATAAGATTCCGGGGGGTTACGCCGCGAATGCACAAGACGGGCCCGGTCGAAATTCTCCCCGCCCACGATTGCTGTCCCGTCCTTCGCGATGGCGCCATAATCCTCCACCCGCCGCCCGTAAATCTGAATGGCGAGAAAATCGAGATTGGCCTTGTCCTCGCCCCAGAACGGAACATATCCGCAAGAGCCTTCCCCGGAGTCATTGTATATGCTCGACTTGAGTGCGACATCCCGCTCAAGGGCAGAGGCGGCCTGCCGATGATACCCCGTAAGATAAACCGCCACGATTTTTGTCTCCGGTGTCCGCCGTATATGCCAGACCGTCGGCTCGTACTGGCCAAGAATGAGCGCAACGGGGCGAGAGGGCTCGTTCACCACCAGATCGACCAAACGTGCGTTACCTCCGCTCTGGTCGATGGGAAAGTCCAGCATCATGCCGTTCCCATAGCCGCCCACGCCATAAACCACAGTATCCTCGGGAAGTTTGACATCCTCCCCAAACCCGCACGTCGTCGGAATTTTAACCTTCGGTCGGCCGATGCTCATATGCTTTTCATATTCCTGCACACGCTTGATTTCCTTCAGGATTTCGCCCGCACTAACGGACTTGTCTTGGTTGCGATCCAGATGATTAAAATCCGTGCTGAGGATAGGCTCCAGAACAGAGCTTTGATTGGTTCTTCGCGCCTCTCTGAACTCTTTTCTTGATAGGCCCCCGTCGCCGTTAAGATCCAGTTCGGCAATGCCCTCCCGAAGGCTTCCTTCAGCTTTCTTAAGATTGATAATCTTCACTGCGGGCGCATACTCCTCTTCGGAAATCACACCATCAAGATTTTTATCGAGTGTTTTAAAAACTCTGGTGGCCGCCTTGCGGAGATTCTCTCCACCCTCGGGAACGGAGCGCGCAGCCTCTTCAAGATAATTTTCATAAGAAACACCCGGCTCAATACCGGTCCAGAGCTTTTCGGGAATAGCCTCCAGATACGGATAGGGTTTTTCATTTCCGTAATCCATCAATTTAAACTTGGGTTTTGGCGCATCCTCAGCCTCAACAGACGCGGACTTTTGCGGCTCCGTCGGGACAGGGGGTTCATGGCGACCCTGCCTTGTAAAACCGACCCCAGCCATCAACAGCACAAACGTGACAAAAAATACGAGCGGCAGCAAATCGAAACCGCTCTCCGGCTTATTAGGCTCTTGCCCCATTTAAAACTCCTCTAAACCATAGATTTTAGACCGCAGGCCCAATATAAATACCAAAAAATCCGCCATCTCAGAACGAAAACTTGAAAAATCCGGCCCGACCCGCTATACCCATACGCGGAAGGTCGCCGGGCGGATGCTTGGTCGTATCCGGTCAGGTCCGAAAGGAAGCAGCCAGCGTCGGGTTTTTCGGGTCGTGCGATCTTCCACCTTCCAAATCTCCCCTGAAATCTTAAAGTTATTGCGGCGGCTCTTGAATCGCTCTAAAAAACATATATGACCTCAGGTAAGGCCAAAGAGTATCGCGTACTCGCGCGAAAATACCGTCCGCGCAATTTCGACGAACTGGTCGGGCAGGACGCCCTCGTTCGCACCCTCAAAAATGCCATCACCTCGGGCCGCATCGCCCACGCCTTTATGCTGACCGGGGTACGCGGCGTAGGCAAAACCACAACGGCGCGGATCATTGCAAAGGCGTTGAATTACAAAGGCCCCGATGGAAAATCCGGCCCCACGACCGGCCCGACCGACGACTGCCCGCTCTGTCAGGCCATCACCGAAGACCGCCACCCCGACGTGATGGAAATGGACGCTGCCAGCCATACGGGCGTCGATAACATGCGCGACATTCTCGACGGCGTGCGCTACGCCCCGGTCGAGGCGCGCTATAAAATCTACATCATCGACGAGGTGCATATGCTCTCCACCTCGGCCTTCAACGCGCTTCTCAAGACGCTGGAGGAACCGCCCGAGCACGTGAAATTCATTTTCGCGACCACCGAAATCCGCAAGGTTCCGGTCACCGTGCTTTCAAGGTGTCAGCGTTTCGATTTGCGACGTGTGGAATTTGCAACCCTCTGCGATCATTATAAATCCATCTGTGCCAGGGAAAACGTTACCCCGGAAGATGCCGCGATTGAAATGATCGCCCGCGCCGCCGACGGCTCCGTTCGCGACGGCCTCAGCCTTCTCGATCAGGCCATAGCGCTGTCAGGCGAAAGCCTGACCGCCACGACCGTGCAATCCATGCTGGGCCTCACCGATCGGATGATCACGCTCGATCTCTTTGAAAACGTCCTGACCGGAAAGCTATCCGAAGCCCTTACAATTATGGATAGCCTTTATCGTAGCGGCGGCTCTCCGCTGGTGCTGGTTCAAGACCTTCTGGAACTCACACACCTGCTCACAAAATACCGCGCCGCACCGGATATCGGCAAAACCACGGAAGCGCTCTCCGGCCAGATGCTCGAACGGGTGCGCAGCCTCGCCGGACGCCTGTCCATGCCGACTCTGGGCAAAGCTTGGCAGATCCTGCTCAAAGGCCTCTCAGAGGTACAGGACGCCCCGAACCCGCAATCGGCCGCCGAAATGGTGCTGATCCGCCTTGCCTACACAACCGACCTGCCCGACCCGGCGGACCTGATCAAAAATCTCGGGAAGGCCGAAAACACATCAGCAACCAGACAAACCGCCCCTCTGTCGGCAAGCGCCGAACGCGAACATGCCGGCCTCTTCACAGGCCCGGAAGCCTCAGAACAAAAAAAAACTGAACCCGCGCCCCTTCGCCTGACCACCCTGACGGAGATCGTCGGACTTCTCGAACAGCGCCGTGAAGCCCTGATCGCCGGACAACTCTTCCAATACGCACACCTTGTCAGGATCGAGCACAACATCGAGGGCGACAACCCCGTTGGCCATCTGGAGTTCCGCATAAAACCCGAAGCTTCGCCCAAACTCGCCCAAAATCTGAGCAAGGTTCTGCAGGAAATCACCGGTCAACGCTGGCTCATAACCCTCTCGGCCAAACCGGGGCAGCCGACTCTGGCGGAACAGCGTGAAGCGGAAATCAGGAACGAAATCAACGAATCCGCCAAACACCCCGTTGTTGCGGAGATTATGAAGGTTTTCCCGGACGCACAGATCATCAGGATTGAAAAATCCGGGGAACCACAGGATAATACGCCGCCCGGCCATAACGACCAAAACGCTAAGGAAAAGACAGGATGATGAATTTTCAGCAGATGATGAAGCAAGCGCAGGAAATGCAGGTTAAAATCCAGCAGATGCAACAAAAGCTGGGCGACGTAGAGGTGCACGGCGAAAGCGGGGGCGGCATGATAAAGGTCACGATGACCTGCTCGGGCCGTGTCGCAAGCATTTCAATCGACAACAGCTTGATTGGTTCCGACAAGGAAACACTTGAGGATCTGGTCGTCGCAGCGGTGAACAAGGCCAGCGAAGCCAAAGATGAAAGAATCAAAGAGGAAACCCGCGCCATGATGGAGGGCCTCGGCCTCCCCTCAGACATGAACCTGCCGTTCTAAGCAATGAGAATTCTGACCTGGAATATCAATTCCGTTCGCCTGCGGATCGGCCTTCTTGTTCGTCTGCTTGAGGAGCAGAGCCCGGATATCGTATGCCTTCAGGAAACCAAGTGCCCGAACGAACATTTTCCGGCTGACGACCTCCGCGCAGTCGGATACGAACATCTCCATTTTCACGGCATGAAAGGCTATAACGGCGTGGCCATCATTTCCCGCCAACCCTTTGAAGCTCCCAAACATTACGACCGCGTAGGCAGGCCGGACTGCCGTCATATCTCCGCCCGGTTCAAGGATTTCGAGTTGCATAATCTCTACATTCCCGCTGGCGGTGACGAACCCGATCCGGAGATCAACGACAAATTCGCGCACAAGCTGGATTTCGTCGATGAAATGGGCGCGTGGTTCAAGGATCAGTATACCGCCGACATACCCCTGATCGCAGCAGGCGACTTCAACATTGCGCCTTACGAGCACGACGTTTGGTCGCACAAACAGCTCCTAAACGTCGTCTCGCACACACCGGTGGAAGTCGAGAAGCTCGAAAAAATGAGGAAATCTCTCGATTGGACAGACTCAAGCCGCCATTTCGTGCCTGAAAACGAAAAATGCTATACGTGGTGGTCGTACCGTAACCGCGATTGGGAAAAATCCAACCGCGGCCGCCGCCTCGACCATATCTGGGTCACCCCGCCTCTCAAACCGCGTCTTGCAAACCACACCATTGTAAGTCAGGCGCGCAACTGGGAAAAATGCAGCGATCACGTTCCGTTGATTATAGATCTGAAATAATAACAATCAACTCGGCGGGCGCTGAGGAGCTTCGGGCAAGACTTTAAAAGGCAAAACCGGCTCGGTCGCCGGCGGCAGTGGCGCCTCTCCTAAACCGCTATAAAGAATGGGAGAGGCTGTAAGCTCTCCGGCAGCCGCAACGGCGCTAAACAATCCCGCTTCATGCAAAACAACGACATACCCAAGAGCGGCACCGGCATAATCCGGAAAGGCTTCCGGCTTAGTCGGATAGGTCATCTCAACTGCGCCACCCCTCCAATCCATGATTTTCTCGCGCCTCACAATCGGGCGCAAAGGCTTATTCCCTGTAAACACGCCTTCATCGCCGAACCGCAGGGCCGCCTTGGGACGGTTTGCGCCCTGCCCCTGAGCCAGCGCCTCATCACTCTTTTCAAAGGAAGCATAAGTGTAAAGGTAAAGCTCGCCGCGTTTCCCGGCATCTTGAGGAACGCTTATATTCAAACCGCCCTCAGCGCGGCTGACCTCAATGCGCTTGACATGATCCATAGAGAGCGCTGCCTTGATCGCCGTTTCGATTTTGGTGTTGTTGGCATCGTAACGCCCGTTGATAATCACCATGGGCGTAGCCATGCTGAACAAGCCCATACTCTGAAAATAACCGATACGCCCCTCATTGCAGAACGGCCGCCCGAAAGCCTCCTTGTCGGGGATACGCTCAGAATTCTCGACGCGGCAGTTAATCAGAATCGCATCGGGATAAGTGGCGAGTAACTCTTCGACTTCACGCTCAACGGTGTTATTGGCCGCACACTTGTATGAGTTTCCAAAAAACTCGATCAAAATCGGCTGTCCGGCATGTGCTGCGCCGGAAGCAAGACACAAAAAGAACAGCGCGGCAAACGCCAGCGCACCCTTCAAACATCGTCCTGCCTGTTTCTCCATCATTCCGGCTCCAGCCCTAAAAATCGCTGCACCGCCCGCCAACTTCCCAATCGCCGTAGCGGGTAGGTTCGGGTAGCTTCTTGTCCGCAAATCCACCAATTTCCTTAACAGGTACCAGCTCCTGCGGTTCAGCAGCCAACCCGCTGATTGTAACAGATTTATCAGGATTATTCGAATTTATCGTCATCAAGCATACGCTCCTTCATCATGCGCTGCGTTTCTTGCGTCACCAGAGCCTCCTTGGCTTCGACGGCGCTGTTTAAGGCGGCCAGAAGAAGATTTTCAAGGATTTCGCGATCCCAGTCTTTCAGGGAAGCATGCATATCAACACTTACAAGTCTTCCGGCACAATTCATGACAACCTTGACGAGACCGTCTCCGGAATCGCCCTCAACTTCCATATCTTCCATTTTGGCCTGAAGTTCCTGCGCCATAAAATGCATACGCTGTAGGCGTTTGAACATTTTTTGCTGATCGGGCGGTTCCAGGCTTGGTTTTTGGCTGTCCATACAGGATACTAAAACGAAAATGAGTTTGGACACAATCACTATGCCTACCCAAAACAACAAAGATAAAGATCAGAATTCAGCGTCACCCCCCGAGGAAATGGCGATTTTTGAGGCCGACATCCTGTCGGCCCGATTATGCGCTCTGGAAATTTTGGACCATATTATCAATCAACGGCAGATGCTTGACCAAGCCATTGAAAATAATAAAATTTTCTTGACTCTAAGTGTCAGGGATCGCGCTTTTGTACGCATGTTGGTGTCCACAACCCTGCGCCGCCTTGGACAGATTGACGACCTGGTCGCCAGGGCGCAGGAACGTCCGGACTCCCTGAAATCCTTAAGTCTACGCAACATACTCAGGCTGGGCGCCTGCCAGCTCTTCTTCACCGAAGTCCCCGACCACGCCGCCGTCGATACATCCGTACGCCTGGCCGAGCACATCGGAATGGACCGCCAGAAAGGCTTTGTGAACGGTCTTTTGCGCGGCTTGATCAGAAACGGTAAGGACTGGATCGCAAAGCAGGACCCCGCCCGCCTCAACACCCCCGAGTGGCTCCTGAAAATCTGGATTGCCGACTACGGATTGCGCGAAGCCGCCCGGATTGCCGAAGCCAACGCGACCGAGGCCCGGCTCGACATAACGATAAAAGACGAAACCGCTTGGGCGCACTGGTGCGAAGCTTTGGAGGCAAGACGCCTCCCAACCGGAACGCTCAGGCGCACGGAAGGCGGAAACATCCGCGATTTCAAAGACTTCGATAAAGGCGAATGGTGGGTGCAGGATGCCGCCTCAGCGCTCCCTGCCCGCCTCTTCGGGCCTCTGGAGGGCGAAGAGGTTCTGGATATCTGCGCTGCGCCCGGTGGCAAGACCATGCAGCTCGCCGCAATGGGGGCAAACGTCACCGCCCTCGACCGCTCCGCCCAGCGTTTGAAAAAGCTGGAAGACAACATGAAGCGCATGGGTCTGCAAGACCGCGTAAAGATTATCGCCGCCGACGCTACCGTCTGGACCTCGCCCGGCGGCCCGACAATCCAGAGAATTTTGCTCGACGCACCATGTAGCGCCACCGGAACGATCCGCCGCCACCCGGACCTGCCCTACCTGAAAACCCAGCGAGACCTTGACGGTTTGATATCAATACAAACCCGATTGCTTGAACAGGCCGGGAAGCTCCTGGGTATAGGGGGAATACTGATCTACTGCACCTGCTCACTTCAAAAAGACGAGGGCGAACGCCAAGTCAACGCCTTCCTCGCCCGCTTCGGACATTTCCGGCGCGTCCCGATCAAACCTGAAGAAGTCGGGGGCTATGAGGAACTGATCGACGCCGAGGGCGATCTGCGCTGCCTGCCCTTCCATCTTGCGAATGACGACGGCATAGACGGCTTTTACGCCGCGCGCTTAACGCGTCTGGCCTGATCAGGCAATCGCCTCACAGGCTTCCTTGGTAATCTCGGCCTTGTTCAAAGTGTAGTAATGGATATGCTCCACGCCGTTGGCCTTAAGATCAAGGCTCTGCTGAACCAGCAATTCCGTCGCCACTTTCCGCGCCTCGTCCGGCTTATTCTCAAGCCCGGCGAATTTCTGATGCATCCAGTCCGGAACGCCCGCAGCGCAGCGAGCGGCAAAAGTCAGCATTTTCGGAAAATCATGAACCGGCAAAAGCCCCGGACAGATAGGAATATTAATCCCGGCCTTGCGGCACTTCTCCACGAAATCGTAATAGACGTTATTGTCGAAAAAGAACTGCGTGATCGCACGGGTTGATCCAGCATCGCATTTCAGCTTGAGCGCGTGGATGTCTGCATCCAAAGACGGCGCATCAGGATGCTTCTCCGGGTAAGCGCCAACGGAAATCTCGAACGGGTGGCGCGAAACCAGACCTTCCACGAAATCGGACGTGTATTTGAAATACTCCCCGTTCGGATCGACAGGCGCCTGAACATCCGCAGGCACATCACCGCGCAGGGCAATGATATGTTTGATCCCGCGATCCCAAAGCCCGTCCACGTAATCATAAAGCGCCTGTTTGGTCGTGTTGATATAGGTCAGGTGCGACCCGATCGGAACCTTCGTCTGCTCCATCATCCGCGCGATCGTGTCAATCGTGCCATCGCGCGTCGTGCCGCCCGCCCCGTAAGTCACGGTCATGTATGTCGGCTTCAGCGCGACCAGTTCGGGGAAAGCCGACCAGAGCATTTCACCGGCTTTTTCGGTTTTGGGGGGGAAATATTCGAAACTGTATGTCGTCATAGTCGTTCTGGTCTCACACCTCTTGGATAAGCGCCCTTTTCCGGCGCACAAGGCGCGATTACACCATTCTTTGCATCAAAGAACAACAGGGATTTGCAGGCCTAATCCGTACAAGCGCGTGACAGGACCAACGCTATGATCTAAAAGGAAATCATGGTTGATAAGAACCCGAACGCCGCGAAAACATGCTGGATCCTGACCGAGGGCCACGCAGGCATGGAAGGCCAGTGCGTCGGCCTTGCTGAAAAGCTCGGCTTCAACCCGATAATCAGGCGCGTCAGCATCAAGCCGCTTTGGAAATATCTCCCTGCGCGGTTCTGGCCGAACCCGGTTTCTATGGCATCGCCCGAAACGCCCCTCATGCCGCCTTGGCCGGATATCCTGATCTCTTGCGGCCGCCGTAGCGCCGCCGCAGCGGCGCAGATCAAGCGCCTGAACCCGCAAACGCTGGCCATCCATATTCAGGTGCCGCCCCTCCCGGCAAAATCATATGACACGGTCATTGTGCCCGAACACGATGCCCTGCGCGGCCCGAACGTTCTGGTTATGCGCGGCTCTCTCCACAAACTGACCGAAGAAAAGCTCTTAACCGCAAAAAAACAATTCGCGCCGGCCTTCGCGCAATATAGTTCGCCCCGCATCGGGGTTTTGGTCGGCGGATCGACCAAACGCCAGAAATTCTCAGCCAAGCTGGCGCAAGACCTCGCGCAAAAACTTAAAACGGCCGGAGCGTCCATACAAGGCGCAAGCATTCTCCTCACCCCCTCCCGCCGAACAGGCGAGGAAAATATAAAAATTCTGAGCGGCGCTCTGGCTGGTCCGAGAACCTTCATCTGGGACGGAACGGGCGAAAACCCTTATTTCGGAATCTTGGCGCTGGCGGATTACCTGATCGTCACCTCGGATTCCGCCAACATGATCTCCGAAGCCTGCTTCACCGGAAAGCCCGTCTTGATCTTCGATCTTCCGGGGGGCAGCAAGCGCCTCCGCCGCTTTCACGAAAAACTGGTCGAAGACGGCTACGCCCGTATGTTTAACGGAACGCTCGAACCGTTCAACCCGCCGCGTCTCGACGAAATGACAGAGATTGCGAAAAATTTGCGCAGGAAATACAATCTGTAACCATAGAGGCATCGAAGAATCTTAGGATTAAGGAAAACAAATCATGCAGAAACACCTACGATCAAAAGCGACGATTTTTGTTTTTCTGACCCTTATTCTCTCGGGGTGCGTGATGACCTCGAAACACGACATCATCAAGAACGACCAAGCGACGCTGATGTTCGGAGGTCAAAAAAACCTACTCTGGATCGGCAATGACGGGCAGCAAATACTGCTTGAGCGCATGTTAGGCGAAAGCGATCGCACCTATATTGCGCAATCCGTCGAAGACCCCTCAGACGCAACGCCTGTGCGATTCCTTGAATGGCCGGAATTTAGCTTGCTCCCCGATGAAAAGGCCTACATCGCAACCGCAGAGCTGACAGAAGGCAAACATAAGGAAAAGACCTGGTATTACCAGCTTCTGACCAACAACGTCGTAAAAAACATCTGGACGAGCTGGAGCTTCGACCCGCCGGACGGCAAACACATAGAAATTAAAAATCTGGACGAGCTAAAGTCAGCCCTTAACGCCATGGTCGAAAACAAACACTACAAGCGCCGGGAACTGATCGTATTCCGGGCCGCATCCGACAACTCTCCCCAAAATATGACAACCAAGGAATAAAACCCGCCTTACGGAACGACCACCCTCAAATATCCGGGCTTTATGCCGATTCTGGCCGGGCCGCTCCCGAAAAAATCGCCGTCAATCTGGATATCGTGCGCACTGAGCAAGTCAACGCCGCGAACCGCAGATATGGAGACGTCGAAGCGCTCCTTTTCGGCGCTCAAAAGATATTGGACAACTGTGAAAAGGCTGCGCCGCGGAAAGATAATCAGCTCCATGAGCCCGTCATCAATGCGCGACCCCGGAGATGCGGAATATCCGCTCCCATAACTTTGGGCGTTTTGTACAAACATATAGTAACCGCTTTTAGTTTCTCCGGAATCGGTTCGCACCTCGATCCGGTCAAACCGATAGCGGACAAGCTCTCTCATGGTGACAATCAGGTAGGAAAAAATGCCCCAGCGGCCTTTTAAGCGCCGATCAACCAGCCGTACAACATGGGCATCAAACCCGATCCCGGCCATCATTGTAAAATAGCGCGAATTGACAAATGGCAGATCGATCACACGCACAGAACCACCCGCAATAACAGCGCAAGCCTTATCGACATCCGCAGGGAGACCAAGCTCGCCCGCCAAAAGGTTGGCCGTTCCCGCAGGAATAATTCCCAATGCCGTTTGAGAGCCCGCCAACCCGTTAACAACCTCGTTAACGGTTCCGTCCCCACCAACAGCGACCACGACATCACAACGTCGGTCTGCCGCTTCCTTGGCCAGTTGCTGTGCATGTCCGGCATATTGCGTCTCGGTCCAGTCCACTTCGCAATCATGCTCACCAAGACAAGTCTCAACCCGGCGGCGTAACTCCTCAAGCTCAAGGTATTCGCGCAGGGGAACCCTTAAAATACGGCGCAAAAAAGAGGGCAACCGCACCCCCTGACCAGCCTTCGAATTGGCGATAACCAGAATCCGCACGTTCGGCTCCTACGAATATTCTGAAAACCAACGCACCCAAAAAAACAGTATCAAGGGCTTTTCTTTTTATCGGTGCCCCGTCTGAGCTTTTCAATATTTCCGAGAAGCTCCTGCTCCCGCACTTGGTATTTTTCGTTACTGAAAACAATTTTTCCATTGTCCATATCAACCCTGTAAAGTTTTGAATGAACGAAATAAAATTTTAAAAGTTCCTCATGCGCTGTTATAAGGCGATCCTCATTTTCTATAAAATCCAGAAGCCCGTTCATATGTTCTTTTTCTAGATTTTTCCACGCAGAGAAAAGCCTGTCCTTGGTAGCCGCAGGCTTGTCTTCTAAAAGACCCTGAACGACCTTTTCGGATTCTGCAAACACACTCAACAGGCGTTCGCTCTTTTTCCTAAGCATAGGGCCAATCTCGTCACGAAAAATGCGGTAACTCTGTTCAGCATTTTCCGTTCCGATAAGGTTATAGGGATTGATCGCCTCCTTGAGAATGCGCCGATCCTTCTTATACTGCGCCGTTTGCTTGGCCAGCCCCTTAAGAAAACTATTAAGAAAAGCCTCAAAATCTTTTGCGAAAGCAACTTCAGGCGTCAGAGTCTCTGCAGACGGTTGGCTGTTATCGCTCTCAGGCGCGGCATCTTGGGAGTCCCCTTCATCAGCTTTGGGCGCCTCAGCTTGCACCGGGGGGCTGGTCGCTGGAAGAATCGGCGCATGACTGACACGACCAACATAAAAGGCTCCGGCCAGCAAAGCCGAAAGAGCCACGCCGCCTAATACGCCTAAAATAATTGCTCGGTTTTGGGAAGAAGCCATAGAAGCAATTTAAACGGATCACATGCTTTTTCAAGTGCGCAAAAATTAGCCTTCCGCGAAACTTTCCAACAAAAATAATCACAACTTTAAATACAAGCAAGCCTTTGCTTATTATAGAAAATAACAAGAAACAACAAACTTATACGCATACTTTAGATAATAAAAGACCCATAAAATTGTTTATATCTTTTTAAGACTTGAAACATATTATTGTACATTACGCCATATCCTACGATGTTAGGGATACGGCTCTAGAAAAGAGATATTTTTTTTATTTTTATCACGAAAAGCAAGGAGGCTACCGTGTCCATCAGAAAATTCAGGTTCTTGGCGCTGTCACTAACAGCATTATCTTTGGGCGCTGGCCTGTTGGCTCCTGCCTTTGCAACAGATGAAGATATCGACGCAACCATCGAAGCGCGTGCGGCGATTGCGATCACCCCCGTGACGGACATGGATTTCGGCACGGTCGATTTCGCAGCCGTTCACTCCGGTACAATCACACTTGGCACGAACGGGACGGCCGCGCTCTCCGGTGCGACGGGCTTGGCCCTCTCCGGCGCGACGACAGCGGGCGTAGTCACCGTGACGGGCGACGGCGCCTCGACCGTTGACATCAGCTGCGAAACCGGCGGCGTACTGACCGACGGCGTTGCTGACAACACACTGACCTTGGGCGCAACAGAAATCGTGATCGGCGCGGGCGCGGCCTTCGGCGGCGGCACGGCATGCGCGGGCCTCGGTGTAGCATCTCTGACAAACGACTTCAGCTCAACCGCCAACCCGACCATTCGGATGGGCGCATCGATCAACACCACCGCTGACGACATCGACGGCACAGCAACATACGCCACCGATGGCGGCGGTGCGTCCGACGATCCGGTCACCCTGCGTATTACCTACCAATAAAATACGCAAATCGAACAACAAAAACCCCGCGCAAATTCAGCGCGGGTTTTTTTCTGGCTGTTCCTTTCGCACGGCAACGCTGCTATAGTCCCGACATGATCATACGATGGCGCGACATAGCTGTGTTTTTGACAGTATTCTTGTGCTTCACAGGCACAAACCCGGCGCAGGCGCAAATAACTTTGAACAAAAATTCGGATATGCATTTCGGTAAGGTGGAATATTCATCGGCGCATAACGGCGCGGTTCGTTTGGGAACCAACGGAAATATAAACGTGATCGGCTCGGGGCTGGTCTATGTATCGGGCGGCGCGGCCGCCAGCATCTCCGTAACCGCAGGCAACAGCGACGTGATCGAGATCAAATGCGACACCTCGGGCACGCTGACCCCCGACGGCGGCGGGAGCGAGTTGACCATCGAAAACACCGAGGTCGCGATCAACAGCGGCACCTCCTTCGGCTCCGGGCAGGAATGTCACGGCACGGGCGGCGCAGACCAGCCTGCAACCACCGTAGACCTTTCAGTAACTTCGAACCCGACCATCCTGATCGGCGGCGAGGTCGTAATCCCCGCCAACGAACTCTCCGCCCTCGAATATTCCACCGGAAACGCGGGCGGATCGCCAATTACGCTCAGCGTCACATTCCAGTAACGCAAACAGGCATGACCCTTTTCAAGAAATGAAAAACAGGAAGAAACGATGAAAACCTCTCTACGCAAGCACCTTACAAAAACGCTTTTTCTGACTTTGATAGTCCTGATCGTCATAAACGCCCCGGTCATGGCGGCGGAAATCCTGTTCGTCAGCCCGACCCGCGTCCACCTGAACGACAAACACAAAGTCGGCGTCATGAACGTGACAAACACATCGGATATCACGCGCCACTACACCATCAGCATGGAAAACATCATAATGACCCCCGAGGGTGTGACCTCCGAAGTCGAGAATTTCGAATACTCCGCCAAGCGCATGCTTCGCTTTGTGCCGCGCTCCGTAACCTTGGCGCCAGGAGAGCGACAAACGATCCGTATCCAGTCGCGTATCGGGCCGGACGTCCCCGAAGGCGATTACCACGTCCACATCCACTTTCTTGAAGACGCCACCAAGCGAGAAAAACCGGGAGCTGGCGCCGATGGTAAAGGCGCGGCAATTATGGCGCCCTTATCCTACTCCACCCTTATTCCCATAATCGTATCGCATAGAACCGTAACGGCCAACCTCGACATGACCGACGTGAAAGTTCAAAAAGCCGCCGATGGTCAGAAATACAGCGTCTCCATGATGCTCCACCGAAGCGGAAACGGACAGGGAACCGCGCATATTGAAACCATCCTCACCGGCAGCGGCAAGGACAGCGTTCCCACGCCGCGCCGCACCGCCTACATCTACAGAGAGCTCGACGCGCGTAAATACGCATACGAGTTTCCAGTAAGCGAAGCCACACAAGGCCAGAAAACGATCAAAATCCGCTTGTTCGATAACGCCTCTGAAAAAGCGGGGCCCGTTAAGGAAATAGACCTCCCGTTGCCGTAATCCCCCGCTAAAAAAAACCGCCGCGCCTAAAGACTCAGACTTTGTGTTGTGGTAACGTTGCCAATACGTTAACCGAAAAACATAATGTTCCGCATGAGTAAAAGGGTAGTCACCGCTTTCCTTTGCTCGCTCGCATTGATTTTATGCTGGGAACCGCTTGCGGCCCGGGCCGAGGATACGCGCACAAAGTTTATAGAACGCGCGGAAAGCGAATTTCTGATCCTCGGTGCGAAAATTAATGGGTACGAGAGGGAAGAAGGCATGACAGCCTACCTTCCCGAAGGAAAGTCTCACGAACACGTCCTGGTCCCCTTGGGCGCGATTTGCGCTGCCCTGTCCTACAACATCACGGTCAGCCCGGGCGAAGGCATCGCCGAAGGTTGGTTTTCCGAGGAAAAAAACACCTTCCAGCTCAACATTCCCAATGCCAGTGTTTACGTAAAATCAAGAAAACTTCCGCTTGAACCTGACGCCGCCGAACTGCATGTCGATGATATCTACGTAACCGCCGGAAAAATGGAAGAATGGTTCGGGGTGGACGTTTCGCTGGATATGAATGCCCTGCTTCTGGTCATAGAGTCAGAGCGCGAACTGCCCTTTGAAGACAAACTGCAGCGCCTAAAGAACGCGAAAGCCCTTTCCGGCCCTAAAGCCGAACCGGAGGATCTATTCAAAGACGCCTTCTTCATCCCCTACGAAATGGCCAGCCTCCCCTCCTTCGTCCTTGGCGACAGCGTAACGGCTTCAAGGAACGCTTCTGGAACCACGATCAACAACCTCTTCAACCTTCAGGCCAACTTGGACCTGATGATGATGGAAACGAGCTTTAACCTCTCCCACAAGTACGACAGCAAAGGCCCCGACGAGATCACCTCAGCGCGCCTGACGTTCAAACGGCGCGACCCCGCGCGGGAACTTTTGGGCCCAGTGAGCGCGGGAAAGATCGAAATCGGCGACACAAGGTTTCCCTCGGTCCCGCTATTGGTGGGCACACAATCGGGCGCAGGCATTCTGGTCTCGTCCGACCCGGAGCTAGGCTTCAAATACGCCAGCAATTCCGAAGACTACGTCCTAGAAGGCGACGCCCCGGTCGGCTGGGATGCCGAACTCTACAGAAACGGCCACTACTCGGGCTTCCAACAAATCGGCGATGATGGTCGATTCCTTTTTGAAAATCTGGATCTCACCGGAGGCTACAATCTCTTTACCATCGTTCTTTATGGGCCGGAGGGCCAGAAAAAGACCATCACGCGCGAAGTGTATCAAGGCCCCACCATGCTGAATGACGGGGAACTGACCTACGACGTGGCCGTGGGCTTGCCGGAATCAGACTTCCTCCCGATCGCCGAGAACAGCGAGAGCAACAGTAATTTCGGCGCAAGCGGTCAGGTCTATTACGGCGTCAGCGATTTCCTGACCGTGGGCGGAAGTGTCTATACCGGCCCGCAGGAGGACGAACAGACCACCGGCGCCACCCTATCCGCCGTAACCTCGGTGCTGGGTATGAACTTCCAGACACAGGTCATGGCCGCCAATGATTCCCGCCGCGCCTATGAATTCGCCGCCCGCGCCCGCCCGCTTGGGTTCAACATGTCCTTCTCCCATATCCGCTATCAGAATTTCGAGGAAGACGATCAGGAAATCAGCCAGGAAGACACGGCCTCTATTTCAAGAAACATCGGCCGCGTCAGCGTCAGTTTTCAGGCCAAGAAAAAAGACTATGTGGAGCGTGAGGATGAGATCGAAGTCGAAAACAACGTGTCGGCCACGCTCTTGGGAACCAAATTCACGAACAAACTGACCAAAACCTACAATAAAAGCCGCTCCCGTGACGATTTCGACGGGGAACTCAGCATCCTCAAAACCGTCGCCGACATCCGCTTCCGGGGAAGCCTCAACTACGACCTCGCCCCGGACGCGCAGGATACGCTCCGGCTCGCCAGCCTCTCGGCACAGAAAAACTTCCGCGACAAAAGCTCCCTGCGCCTGAACTCCAGCTATAATTTCGATGCTGAAATCACCGCGGGCGATTTCCGGTACACAAGGGACTTCGGCGCGTTCTCGCTAGACTTCACGGGTTCGGCGGATACAGAAGACAATTACACCGCGGGCATCGGTGTGCGCACATCCCTTCAGCCCCGCGGTAGCCGCGGGAAATACGGCTTCATCGAGCCCGACAAGGGCAGCCAAGCCACGCTCGGCATCCGCCCCTATCTGGATAAGAACGACAACAGCAAGTACGATCCAGACTTCGACGAAACCGTTCAGGACATCGAATTCTCCGCGAGCACGGGCAACGCGAAAGCTACAACGGACGAGAAGGGCATAGCCTGGCTTCACGGCATGGTCGAAACGCCAACCCGCATTTCGGTGAACAACGAGACGATTTCCAGCATCTACATGATGCCCAAGCAGCAGAAATATACCGTCATCCCGCGCCAGGGCTCCAATGCCGTGATCGACTTCCCCTTTAAGATGCTGGGCGAAATCGACGGCTTCGTGACCGATGCCTCGCCGGAACGCACCCCCCTGCGCTCGGTACCTGTCCGCTTGATCGACTTGCAAACACAAAAACAGGTCTCGGAAATGGAAAGCGAACACGATGGATACTACGTGTTCTCCGCCCTGCCCCTAGGAAAATACAAGATCATAGCCAGTGGCGGCTGGTTCGAGGAAGAAGCGGCGGACACCGCAAGCCGCATTGTCGAACTCACGCATCAGGAACCCAGCGTGATCGACGCCAATCTGGAACTCTCCCAAAGCGCCGAACTCATGGCCTACTCAGAGGAGCCGCCGGACACGCCAGAACTGGACGAGCGCGAACCCGGGCCGATTCTCCCGGCTGTCCCGGTCGCTCCCGTGGCGAACGGCGAGAGCCTCGAACCCAAACCCCTGAAACCCGAAGACATGCGGCTTGAAGACATACAGCCCGAGGCAGGCCCGGCCGAAACGGAAAAGCCCGTTAAGGAAACACACAAAGATGAGGCCTTCATCCACATCGGTTCGCTGGAAAACGTGGCGCAAGCGGCCTCGGAATGGGAAAGAATGAAAACGCGCCACCCCGCCCTGATCGGCCACTACCAAAAGCACACGAAGGAAACACTCGTAAAAGGCAAAAAATACGTCCGCCTCTACGCCGGGCCCATGAACGCGAGGGAATCCGCGCAAATCTGCGCCGCACTGGCCGCCGCCAAAGCCCCTGGCGGCTGCGTACCGGTTAAGGCTGCCCAGATCGAATAACGGCAGAAACAAGGCTATGAAAAATATTTTTCTTCCAAATTATTCAGTACTTTAATACTTTGAGGCGGAACTGAATGAGCAAAGGCCCCGTTCATGGATAAATCCTGGACCGAAATTCTCGAAGTGATGAGCTACGTCGTGCAAATCGTGGGTCTGCCCGGCGCGATCTACCTGTTCCTGATGGAACAGGCGAAGGAGCGCCTCGCCGAACAGCAGGAAATCGACGGCCAGCTCAAGGAACAATACAACCACATCCTCGATAATCTGATCGAACACCCGGAATTGGATCACCACGAAGCGCCTCTGACGGGCGATCAGGCGAAACAGCAACAAAGGATCTATCAAGAATTGATAAGCTGCTTCGAGACCGCCTTCATCCGACTTTACGGGCGCAAGAACGCTAGCCTCGGAAGAATGTGGAATTCCTGGCAGGACGGCATCGACGAATGGCTGCGCGAACCGAATTTCTCGACCTCCCTGCCTAAGCTTCTGGTGGGCGAGGACGAGCATTTCGCGGAATACATGCTGCAACGGAGCGAGGAAATCAAGGTCGCAGCGGCCAGCACCCGCCCGGCCCACGACGACGCCCCTGAAGGCCCTGCACTGCCCTAAACCAGCCTCGATCCCGCCCCGTTGAAAGCAAGCTCGAAACATGAACGACAAATGATCGCAGAAGCCGCTTTCGGCTTCCTTGATATTGGGATTCCTCTTTTTCTTATTTTGGACGTTTCCAGGCGAATTCAACAGGGGACGTAAAAGGACAAAAACCTTCAAAGAGAACGCCGCCCGGGTAAACACTATACAAAAAGTGCGCTTAATGTTATAATTTAGTAAGTGCTAAAAAATTGATGGCCTACTAAACATATTTGCAACGCCGAAAGCTAAAGGAGCTAAGCCAACGTGCGAATAACAGCTTTTAGAAAAGGCCTGACCGCCATAGCCCTGCTGGCGACACTTGGACTGTCGTGCGGGCAAGTCGTGGCAGCAGAAAAATTTAAAGCCGTGACAACCTTTACGGTTATTGCTGATATTGCGCGTAATGTGGCGGGGGATGCCGCGATCGTCGAATCGATTACAAAGCCGGGTGCGGAAATTCATGATTACCAGCCCACACCGCAAGATATCCTGAGAGCACAAAGTGCCGATATTATTTTCTCGAACGGGCTGAACCTTGAACGCTGGTTTGAAAGATTCCTACAAGACGTCAAAGACAGGCCGAACGTTGTCGTGTCTGAAGGCGTCGAACCACTATCGATCTATGAAGGACCATACTCTGGCAAACCCAACCCGCATGCTTGGATGTCATTGGAAAACGCCACGATTTATGTTGAAAACATCCGCAAAGCCTTCGTTGAAAAAGATCCCAAAAACGCAGAGACCTATAACACCAATGCAAGAATTTACACCGAGAACATTCAGAATCTTCGAACGAGCTTAGCTGACTCCTTGCGCAATATCCCGGAGGATAAGCGTTATCTTGTAACGAGTGAAGGCGCCTTTAGCTATCTGGCAAAGGATTTGGGAATGAAGGAAGTCTATCTCTGGCCTATAAACGCCGACCAGCAAGGCACGCCGCAGCAGGTAAAAAAGGTCATCGACCTCGTCCGTAAAAACAACATCCCTGTTGTTTTCAGTGAGAGCACGATTTCGGATAAACCCGCAAGGCAGGTTGCCGCGGAAACGGGCGCTGTGTATGGGGGCGTGCTTTACGTTGATTCCTTAAGCGAACCCGACGGCAAAGTACCCACGTATCTTGATCTTCTGCAGGTTACAACAGGCACGATTGCCATTGGCTTTAAAGAAGCGCTGGAGAGGCCTTAAGTGAGCGCCTTTATTGAACTTAAGAATGTAGGCGTAACCTATCCGAACGGTCACACCGCTCTTGCGGGAGTCAGCGCCAAACTGCATATCGGCACAATCTGCGGCCTTGTGGGAGTGAACGGCGCCGGAAAATCCACGCTGTTCAAGGCCATAATGGGGTTTATAGCGCCGACAACCGGGAGTGTTGAAATCACAGGGCAAAGCGTCCGACAGGCCCTGAAAAGGAATATGGTTTCCTATGTTCCGCAAACCGAAGAAGTAGACTGGAATTTTCCAGTTCTCGTCGAAGACGTGGTCATGATGGGTCGATACGGACATATGGGCTTCCTGCGTCGCCCATCCATGGCGGACAGGCAAGCTGTCGATGAAGCCCTAGAGCGCGTGAACTTGAGCGCCTATAAAAAACGCCAGATCGGAGAACTCAGCGGCGGACAGAAAAAACGCGTCTTTGTCGCCCGCGCCCTTGCACAGGGCGGCAAGATCATTTTGCTCGACGAGCCGTTCACAGGCGTGGATTTTAAAACGGAAGACTCTCTGATAGCGCTCTTTCGGGCTCTGGCCGCCGAGGGGCGTTTAATTTTAGTTTCCACCCACAATCTTGGAAGCGTGCCGTATTTCTGCGACGAAGTTATGATCGTTAACAGAAGTCTTTTGGCTTACGGCCCCGTCGAAAGCACCTTCACACAAGAAAATCTAAGCCAGGCGTTTGGCGGAAAGCTACGCCATCATCAAATTGTGGGTACCGACCTGCACGATGACGCAGATTCGCGCAGCGTTACTGTTTTGACCGATGATGAGCGCGCGCTTGTATTTTATGGCGAACAAAGCGCTCAGAAAATCACAAAGCATGAAGGCAAGGAATGATTGAATATCTGCTTGAGCCTTTTAGCTATAATTTTATGTTCAAGGCCATATGGGTTTGCGCTTTGGTTGGCGGCACATGCGCATTTCTTTCGTCTTACTTGATTCTCAAGGGCTGGTCGCTGATGGGGGATGCCTTGGCGCACTCCATCGTGCCGGGCGCTGCCTTGGCTTACATACTCGGGCTCCCTTACTCGATCGGAGCGTTTTTTTCGGGCCTGATGGCGGCGTTCGGCATGGCCATGGTGAAACGGCAAAGCAAACTACGCGAAGACACAATCATTGGGCTGGTTTTTACAGCCTTCTTTGCCGTTGGCCTGCTCCTTGTCTCCATAAACCCCACATCCGTCAATATTCAGGGAATTATTTTGGGGAATATCCTGGCAATCTCTGACTTCGACCTTATGCAGGTTGTCATTATATCCCTCATCTGTTTGGTCGTCCTTACACTGAAATGGAAAGATTTTTTAGCAGTCTTTTTTGATGAGAACCACGCACGCAGCATCGGCCTGCCTGTACAGACGCTCCAAATCGTCTTTTTTACGATCCTCAGCGCCGCAACGGTCGCCGCACTGCAAACTGTAGGAGCTTGTCTTGTGATAGCCATGGTGGTTACACCCGGCGCAACGGCCTATCTGTTGACCGACAGATTCGGGAGATTGATTGTATTGGCCGTGCTTCTGGGCAGTACCATAAGTGCCCTGGGCGCATATCTGAGTTATTTTCTAAATACCAATCCCGGCGGATTGATCGTCACCATGCAAACTTTAGTCTTCATGGTCGCGTTCTTTCTGGCGCCAAAGCATGGGTTATTAAAGACAAGGCGCACGATCGGGCGCCTGAAAAAAGAGGGCGCGCATGGATAGCCTTTTTGCTTTTATCACAGAGCCACTTGCGCATGAATTTATGCAGCGTGCCTTGCTCATGTCGCTCCTGATCGCGATAGTATGCTCGATCTTTTCCTGCTTTCTGGTTCTAAAAGGCTGGTCCCTGATGGGGGATGCTGTATCACATGCCGTTTTGCCGGGGCTGGCCTTGGCGTTCATGGCCGGTATCCCGCTGGGCGTCGGCGCCTTTGCCGCGGGCATCTTCTGTGCTTTGGCAACCGGATACCTAAAGGAACACAGCCGAATAAAAGAAGATGCCTTAATGGGAATTGTCTTCTCAGGAATGTTTGCTTTTGGCCTAGTCCTGATAACAAGAATTGAAACAGACGTGCATTTGATGCACGTCCTTTTCGGAAATGTCCTAGGCATTTCAAAAGAGGAGCTCTTAAGTGCGGGCATTATCGCAGCACTTTGCTCGGCCATTATGCTCATAAAGCGGAAAGACTTTATGCTTTATTGTTTTGATCCTGCCTATGCCGGCGTAATCGGCCTTCCCGTAAAAAGCCTTCACTTCGGATTACTGATTTTGCTTTCGCTGACCATCGTTTCATCTCTGAAAGCTGCGGGCATTATTCTGGTTATCGCTATGCTAATCGCACCCGGCGCAATTGGCTTCATGCTCAGTCAATCCTTTGACCGTATGTTGCTAATCGCGCTCGGCGCCTCTGTCTTCTCCTGCATGACCGGGACGATTCTCAGCTATCACATGGATGCGGCCACCGCACCGCTGATCGTTGTGATACAGGCCGGGTTGTTTTTACTAGCGCTGACTTTTGAGAAATTCCACAGAACGACAAGAGAAAGGCTAATAAATGGGAAAGAAGCCTGATGCAAAGCTTGCAGACCCAAAAGTACAGGCAAGCTGGTTCGCGCGTGTCCGTCAAGCGCACCAGACGGAAACAACAGAAGATTATGTTGAGTTGATTGCCGATTTGATTGAAGTCCAGCAAGAAGCCCGCCTCAGCGATCTGGCCGCGCGTTTAGGCGTCGCACATCCGACAGCGAATAAAGTTGTCAGCCGCCTTAAAGAGGAAGGGTACATAGAAAGCCAGCCTTACCGCTCCATATTCCTGACAGATAAGGGCAGAAAACTGGCGAAAAAATGCAAAGTACGTCATCAGATCGTATTAGATTTTCTTATACGTCTCGGCGTTGATCCTGAGGCCGCAGAATTTGATGCGGAAGGCATTGAGCATCATATCAGTGAAAAAACACTCCAAATTATGAAAAAATTTGGAAGTTAGGAATAGCATTGACACTAAGGGTCTGTATTTTACTTTTTTGTAAAACGGAAAGATCCGAAGCTACAACATCTGTCGCGCGAACTCTTGACTTCATTCACTCGTTACACCGACCCTCATGGTTGAAGGCCTCTGCGCGCAGGCCCTCAAAAAAGCCCCCATTTTCACCAGATCCGGGCGGACAGCATCGGATGACCTTGGGCGCATTATAGCGCAAAAGCCTTGGTTTTCCTATGTTTCTCTGGATTGTATTGGATTTGGCTGGTGGATAAACTGGCGTCCCTACGGTATACGAACCCAAGCAGCAAAAAATTAAAAACAAACAAAAAAACATTTCGGTCATAAGAAATATACCCCCATTTCTACCCCCAAGCGTTGATTGTGCTCCAATAAAAACGAAGATGCCCCCGCTGGGCGAACCATACGGGGGCAGAAACTTTGCGGTACCCTAAGGTACCTTATCATAGCAACGTATCCGACACGGCTATAACATGATTAAAAAAGCTTGCAACTTCCCCGCGAACAAGTCAAGAAAGTTTATATACATATTAAAAGGATTTTTCTCATGTCTTACATATTAGGCATTGATATTGGCATCGCATCCGTTGGCTTTGCGGGAGTCCACCTAGACCAAAAGAAAATTCTCTTTTGCGGCGTTCACATCTTCGAAGCCGCTGAAAACCCTAAAGATGGAGCCTCCTTGGCCGCACCACGGCGTGAAAAACGCGGAACGCGCCGTGTGATTAACCGCAGAAGCCAGCGCAAAAAGCAAATTCGGGCATTACTAACCCGGCATGGGTTGAAAGATGTTAAGCTTATCGATCAATCAAAAAACGATGCAGTTAAATACTCTCCATGGGACTTAAGAAAACAGGCCCTTGAAAGAAAGTTAGAAGATAGTGAATTTGCCCGTGTCTTATTCCATATCGCCAAACGGCGCGGCTTTCAGTCCAATAAAAAAGGCGGACTTGAGGAAAACGACACA
>JAANMX010001694.1_pt1 | contig 24217 bp, 21 predicted proteins | sample 7279681 | NCBI WGS metagenome assembly JAANMX01 (sample SAMN14094542, study PRJNA606508) | bioreactor metagenome | isolation source: A lab-scale SPAN reactor treating ammonium-rich wastewater day 351 | place: Ireland: Galway | collected 2018-01-01
AGCGACGGCCTGTGCAAAATCGCGGGATCGGCAGTAGGAATGCGCGGCGTGAGCGCCGCAGCTTTCACCCTGGGCAAGGCATTGATCGATGCCGTATCCGTCGGCCTGGTTGGCAACGATGAAAACGCGGTTGTCCGCCCACGCGGCGGTCGCGAACAGAGCCGTGCCTGCCAGAATGCCGGGAAAAACCCGAGCTGCGGGAAAAATATGCATTGATGTGCCGGAAAGGAAAAGGAGCGTGGCGGAGCCGTCACGACGAATGCCGGCGATTTCACGGCAAAATAAGGCGTTTATGGGGCGGAGACTTGACGCTATATTCCGGCTGCTCCATGGTGACCTGAATGAACGGTCTCCTCGCCATTTGCGGCATTTGCCGCGAGATTACGGCCTAGCGATTCGCTGGCTGAGGCCGTCTTTAATCTCACAACGAGATCACCGGGCGTCCGGCCAGCGAGCGGAACGGATTTGCATCCCCGCTGTCCAGCGGCAGCGACCTCGGAACGGATTCCATGGAACTGCGCCTTTACGACACCCTGACCAGGCGGAAGCGTGTCTTCACGCCGATCGATCCGTCGAATGTGCGGATGTATGTCTGCGGTCCGACGGTCTATGACTTTGCCCATATCGGCAATGCGCGGCCAGTCATTGTATTCGACGTGCTGTTCCGGCTGCTGCGGCATCTCTACGGCGACGATCACGTCACCTATGTTCGCAACATCACCGACGTCGACGACAAGATCAACGACCGCGCGGCGCGCGATTTTCCCGATCTTCCGTTGAACGAGGCGATCCGCAAGGTCACCGAAAGGACCGCCGCGCAGTTTCAGGCCGATGTCGCCGCGCTCGGCTGCCTGCCGCCGACGCACCAGCCGCGCGCCACCGAGTTCGTGTTGCCGCGCGCCGATGGCAAAACCGACATGGTGACATTCATCAGCCAGTTGATCGCGAGCGAACATGCCTATGAGGCGGGCGGTGAGGTGCTGTTCGACGTGCGGTCGATGCCGGACTACGGCGCGCTGTCGGGCCGCAGGCTGGAGGAGCAGAAAGCCGGCGCCCGGGTCGCGGTGGATGCGCATAAAAGAAATCCGGCTGACTTCGTGCTGTGGAAGCTGTCATCCGAGAACGAACCGGGCTGGGACAGTCCGTGGGGCAGGGGACGGCCGGGCTGGCACATCGAATGCTCGGCGATGAGCGCGGCCTATCTCGGCGAGGTCTTCGACATCCACGGCGGCGGCCTCGATCTGATCTTCCCGCATCATGAGAACGAGATCGCGCAATCGCGTTGCGCCCACGGCTCGCACGCGATGGCGAACTATTGGATGCACAACGGCTTCCTGCAGGTCGAAGGCGAGAAGATGTCGAAGTCACTCGGCAACTTCGTGACGATCAATGAACTGCTGACGACGGGGAAATTTGGCGGGCGGAAGTGGCCGGGCGAAGTGTTGCGGCTGAATATGTTGCGTACCCATTATCGCCAACCGATCGATTGGACGATCAAAGCTTTGGAAGAGAGTGAAACTATTCTCCGTCGCGTCTGCGGGCGAATAAAACAGTTTGAGTATGCCCGTCGCGGGATGCCGACGAAAGAGCGATCGGTTCAATTGAACCTTCCACCAGAAATATTGGAGGCGCTCGTTGATGATCTTAACACTCCGCTGATGCTTTCGAGAATTGGAGAGCTGAGCTACGATGACGCCTTCGACCATGCGCTATTATCTATTGGTATCGACGTGTTGTCATACGCCCGTTGGTTGCGTTCACAAGAACAGTACGCAAGTTCGAATGTCGATGAATTAGTGGTCGCTCGTCTTGAGGCTAGAATGCGAAAAGACTTCAAGGAATCCGACCGCATCCGGGACGAACTCGCCGCCATGGGCGTTGTGCTGAAGGACGGTAAGGACGCCGACGGCAAGCCGGTGACGACATGGGAGATCGCGCGATGACCAAGCCGGAGACGCCTTTTCCGAATCACTGGCGCTATTACATTTTGATCAAATGGGCGGTGATCGTCGCGGCAGTCGCGCTGGTTGCCCGTTTGTTCGGAGTGTTCTGACGCGATGGGACAGGCGCTTCCCAAGCCGGCGTTGCGGCCGATGCTGCCCACTGATGTTCCCGTGCTGGCCGCGATCTTTGTCGCCAGCATCGAGGAATTGACCGGTGACGACTACAGCGAGGCGCAGCAGATCGCGTGGGCGTCCGCCGTTGACGACGAGGACAAGTTCGGCGTGCGGCTTGCGGGCCAGTTGACGCTGGTGGCGACGCTTCAGCGTTCGCCGGTCGGCTTTGCATCGCTTAAAGGCACCGATCACATCGACATGCTTTATGTGCATCCGGGCGCGGTGGACCACGGGGTTGCGACGGCGCTGTGCGATGCGCTTGAAAAGCTTGCCGGCGCGCGGGGCGCTGCGGCGCTGACCGTTGAGGCCAGCGATACGGCGGAAGGATTTTTCGTCAGGCGCGGCTACGTCGCGATGCAACGCAATTCGGTGACGATCGGCGATGAGTGGCTGGCCAACACCACGATGAAGAAGACGCTGGCCGCGGGTAGCGCGGCATGAGCCGCGAACGCCTCTATCTGTTCGACACTACGCTGCGGGACGGTGCCCAAACCAACGGCGTCGATTTCACCTTGCAGGACAAGCAGGCGATCGCGAAAATGCTGGACGATCTCGGCGTCGACTATGTCGAGGGCGGCTATCCCGGCGCCAATCCGACCGATACCGGGTTTTTTTCGCGGAAGCCCGTGTTTCGCCACGCGCGCTTCACTGCCTTCGGTATGACGCGGCGTCCCGGACGATCGGCTTCCAATGATCCTGGACTGGCCGCGCTGATCGAGGCCGACGCGGATGCGATCTGCTTTGTCGCCAAATCGTCCGCCTATCAGGTCAGGATCGCGCTCGGAACCACGAACGACGAAAACCTGGCGTCGATCCGCGACAGCGTGAAGGCGGCCGCAGCAGTTGGCCGCGAGGTCATGGTGGATTGCGAGCATTTTTTCGACGGCTATAGGGAAGACCCGGCATTCGCGCTGGCCTGTGCAAGGGTGGCGTACGAGTCTGGCGCGCGGTGGGTGGTGCTGTGCGACACCAACGGCGGCGCCATGCCGAACGAGATCGAGGCGACGGTTCGCGAGGCCGCGAAACACGTCCCCGGCGATCATCTGGGCATTCATGCCCATAACGACACCGAGCAGGCGGTCGCTAATTCTTTAGCTGCGGTGCGCGCGGGTGTACGGCAAATCCAGGGCACCCTGAACGGCCTCGGCGAACGCTGCGGCAATGCCAATCTCTGTTCCCTGATCCCGACGCTGAAACTGAAGAAGGAATTTGCCGACATCTTCGAGATCGGCGTGACCGAGGACCGGCTTGCGGACCTGACGCAGGTGTCGCGCACGCTCGACAACATGCTCAACCGCGCGCCGAACCGGCACGCGCCCTATGTCGGCGAAAGCGCGTTCGTCACCAAGACCGGCATCCATGCCTCCGCGATCCTCAAGGATCCCGCGACCTACGAGCATGTTCCGCCGGAATCGGTCGGCAACCGCCGCAAGGTGCTGGTGTCGGATCAGGCCGGCCGCTCAAATGTGCTTGCCGAACTCGAACGCGCCAACATCGCGTTCGACAGGAACGATCCGAAGCTCGGGCGGCTGGTTCAGGAGATGAAGGAGCGCGAGGCCGCGGGTTACGCCTACGAATCCGCGAACGCGTCGTTCGATCTGCTGGCGCGGCGCACGCTCGGCCGTGTGCCGGAGTATTTCGACGTCGAGCAGTATGACGTCAATGTCGAGCAACGCTACAATTCCCACGGCCGACGTGTCACCGTCGCGATGGCGGTGGTGAAGGTCAGGGTCGATGGCCAGCCGCTGATTTCCGCCGCCGAAGGCAACGGTCCGGTCAACGCGCTCGATCTTGCCTTGCGCAAGGATCTCGGCAAGTACCAGAAATACATCGACGGGCTGAAGCTGATCGACTACCGCGTGCGTATCCTCAACGGAGGCACCGGCGCGGTGACGCGGGTATTGCTCGAGAGCGAGGACGAGGAAGGCGAGCGCTGGACCACGATCGGCGTGTCGCCCAATATCATCGATGCGTCGTTCCAGGCCCTGATGGATTCTGTATTTTACAAGCTGGTGAAGTCCGGCGCGCCGGCGTGAAGGGTGGGTCCCGGAGCCGTCATGATCACAGCCGGTCGGCGACGTCGGCCGGCATGTGTTTCGAGTCGACCGTGCCGCTCGCGGCAACGCGAAGTTTCGGCAGAATGTCCTCCACGCGGTCGGCCTGCAGGACATTCACAGCGAGCGTCGGCCGGATGAAGGCGGTGCTCCGCATGTGAGCAAGCAAAGCGAGCAAGGGCTCCCAGAAGCCGTCGATATTCGCCAGCATGATCGGCTTGCTGTGCCGCCCGAGTTGCTGCCAGGTGAGCTGCTCGACCAGTTCCTCGAGCGTGCCGACCCCGCCCGGCAGGGCGACGAACGCGTCCGACCGTTCGAACATCAGGCGCTTGCGCTCGTGCATGTCGCGGGTGACGATCATCTCCTGAACGCGCGACAGCGCATGTTCGCGCGCGGTCAGGAAATCCGGGATGATGCCGGTGACGGTGCCGCCGTGATCGAGGGTCGAGGTCGCGATGGCGCCCATCAGACCGACCGAGCCGCCGCCATAGACCAGCCCGACGTTGTTCCGGGCAAGAGCTTTCCCGAAATCAACGGCGGCTTCGACGAATTGGGGATTTGTACCGGGGCCTGAGCCGCAATAGACGCAGACCGTTCTGATGGTGTTCATGAGAATCGATGTGGCACCGTAAAATCACAGCGTCAAGACTCGGTCGTTGCGACAGGGTTAATTTCCCTTCGCCGGTCCGCGCCGTGACTGCGAAAGGAATCGCCGGCTTGGGGTGTACGTGGCACTTAAACGCTCTATATAGAGCCGATCCATGACCTTTATCAGACGACATACGCGGCCGACGCCGCCGCTTTTCGGTTCGGGCGCGCTCGATGGCTGACGCGGCTTTTCCTCAGGCAACCGCGCCGGCAAAGCCCCCAGATGACCCCACCCGGAACGCGACCCTCGGCAAGGCGCTCCTGCATCTGTGGCCCTATATGTGGCCCGGAGACCGCGCCGACCTGAAGATGCGCGTGGCATGGTCGCTGGTGCTGTTGCTTGCGGCAAAGGTCGCGACCCTGGTCGTTCCCTTCACGTTCAAATGGGCGGTCGATGCGCTGGGCGGCACGGGAAGCGCGCCCGTGCAGCCCGACAACTGGGCGATGTGGCTGATCGTATCGCCGCTCGCGATGACGCTCGCCTACGGCTCCGCCCGCGTGTTGATGGCGCTGCTGACCCAATGGCGCGACGGCACCTTCGCCAAGGTCGCGATGCACGCGGTGCGCAGGCTGGCTTACCGGACATTCGTCCACATGCACGAGCTGTCGCTGCGTTTTCATCTCGAACGCAAGACTGGCGGGTTGACGCGCGTGCTCGAGCGCGGCCGCAACGGCATCGAAGAGATGGTGCGGCTTGTCATCCTTCAGCTCATTCCGACGGCAGTCGAAGTCGGGCTGCTCACCGCCGTGCTGCTTTGGCAATTCGACTGGCGCTACGTTCTGGTGACGCTGTTGACCGTCATGGTCTACATGGCCTTCACCTACAAGGCGACGCAGTGGCGTATCGAGATCCGCCGCCGGATGAACGACTCCGATTCCGACGCCAACACCAAGGCGATCGATTCGCTTCTGAACTACGAGACGGTCAAGTATTTCAGCGCCGAGACGCGTGAAGCGGATCGCTATGACCGCTCGATGGAGCGCTTCGAGACCGCAAGCGTGCAGACCTACACGTCGCTGGCGGTGCTGAATGCGGGGCAGGCCGTGATCTACACCGCCGGCCTGACCACGGTCATGATCATGTGCGCGGTCGGGGTCCGGAACGGGACGCATACCGTCGGCGATTTCGTCATGGTCAACGCCATGATGATCCAGCTCTACCAGCCGCTCAATCTCATGGGCATGGTCTACCGCGAGATCAAGCAGGCGATCATCGACATCGAAAAGATGTTCTCCGTACTGACCCGCCGCGCGGAGGTGCAGGATCGCGCCGGTGCGCAGCCGCTGCGCGTTGAGAGCGGGTCGGTGAAGTTTGAGGATGTGCGGTTTGCCTACGATCCGGATCGCCCGATCCTCAAGGGCCTGACGTTCGATGTGCCGGCGGGAAGGACGGTGGCCATCGTCGGACCTTCGGGAGCCGGAAAATCGACGCTGTCGCGGCTGCTGTTCCGCCTTTATGACGTCTCCAACGGTCGCATCCTGATCGACGGTCAGGATATCCGGGATGTGACGCAGGAGTCGTTGCGAGCGGCGATCGGGATGGTGCCGCAGGACACCGTGCTGTTCAACGATACCATCCGCTACAACATCCGTTACGGCCGTTGGGATGCCACCGACGAGGAGGTCGAGGCGGCCGCCCGGACGGCGCAGATCGACGACTTCATCAGGATGTCGCCTAAAGGTTATGAGACGGAGGTCGGCGAGCGCGGATTGAAATTGTCCGGCGGCGAGAAGCAGCGCGTGGCGATCGCGCGCACCGTGCTGAAGGCGCCCCCCATCCTCGTCCTGGACGAGGCGACGTCGGCGCTCGACAGTCACACCGAGCATGAAATTCAGGAGGCTCTCGAACGGGTCTCGCGTAACCGGACGTCGCTGGTGATCGCGCACCGGCTCTCGACCATTGTCGGCGCCGACGAAATCATCGTGCTCGATCAGGGCGGGATCGCCGAACGGGGCACACATGCCGAGCTGCTGGTGGCGGGCGGCCTCTACGCGAGCATGTGGAACAGGCAACGAGAGGCCGAGGAGGCGCGGGAGAGACTTGCGCTGATCGGCGATGAAGAGGGCGCCCCGAATCGCGCCCCTCCGCCTGTGGACGATCCCCTGGTGGCGCCAACCGGCGCGGCGGGGTAGAATAGGTCCAAAGTGACCCTCCCGAATCAGGCATTGAGTTCATACGGTGCTGATCGAGGGTCGTGTCGTGTTTTCATAAGTCACCTTCACCTCTGGCTCATACGCATATCATCAGGTGCTCATGCCCATAGATCGACAGACTCTCCTCTCCATCGCGAAATCCGTTCGCTCCGGCGCAAGATCCGTGCGAGCGCAGATTTCGCCGATTCATCCGAAGGGGTATCCCTTCGTCGGTGGCTTCGCATTGGCCACCATCATCCTGTTCTGGATCTGGAGCCCGCTGGGCTGGATCGGAACGCTGCTGACAATCTGGTGCGCGCTGTTCTTCCGCAATCCCGCCCGTGTGACGCCAATCCGGGAGGGACTTGTCGTCGCGCCGGCAGACGGACGGATCTCGATGATCGCACCGGTTGTGCCGCCCGCCGAACTCGAGCTTGGCGAGCTGCCGATGGTGCGTATTTCGATTTTCATGAGCGTGTTCAATTGTCACGTCAATCGCAGTCCGGTCGCTGGGCGGATCGAACGGATCGTCTATCGCCCCGGCAAGTTCATCAATGCCGAACTCGACAAGGCGAGCGAGGACAACGAGCGTAACGCGCTCGTCATATCGACGCCAAACAATGGCCTGGTTGGCGTGGTTCAGATCGCCGGACTGATCGCGCGCCGTATCGTGACCTTCGTGCATGACGGGCAGACGGTCGAGGCCGGCGAACGCTTCGGGCTGATCCGGTTCGGCTCGCGGCTCGACGTCTTCCTTCCGGAGGGGACACAGGTGCTGGTGTCCGAGGGACAGACCGCGATCGCCGGCGAGACGGTGCTGGCTGATTTTCAGCAGACAGACGGGCGGACTTTTCGTAGTAGTTAAACGCTCCGGTTTGTCGGGGACGCCGAGATGATGGTGGCCCCGGCAAGCCCAATGTAGGAGACGCGCCGACGCCATACGATCCCAAAACGCCCGAGTTGCGCCGCCGCCGGTTTCGTCCGATTCCGGTGCGGATGCTGGTGCCGAATTTCATCACGCTGCTTGCGATCTGCGCGGGACTGACGGCGATACGCCTCTCCACCGAGGGGCGGATGGAGCTTGCGGTGGCGGCCATCGTATTCGCGGCCGTGCTCGACGGCCTCGACGGGCGGGTCGCCCGGATGATCAAGGGCCAGTCGAAGTTCGGCGCCGAACTCGACAGTCTCGCGGACTTCGTCAATTTCGGCGTTGCGCCCGGCCTCATCCTTTATTTCTGGCAGTTGCACGACCTCAGCAATGTGGGCTGGATCGCGGCGATGATATTCGCGATCAGCGGCGGCCTCCGTCTCGCCCGCTTCAATGCGACCATGAACGACGAGAACAAGCCGGCTTTCGCCGCGAATTTCTTCACCGGCGTTCCCGCGCCGGCGGGTGCGATCGCGGTGCTGTTGCCGATCTATCTTTCGTTTCTGGGCATACCGCAGCCCCCTGCGGTACTCACGGCGTTCTATACGCTGTTGATCGCCATCCTCATGGTTTCCCGGCTGCCGGTCTTCTCCGGCAAGACGGTTGGGATGCGCGTGCAGCCGGAACTCGTGCTGCCGGTCTTCGTGTCGGTGGTCTTCGTCATCGCGCTCCTGATCAGTTACCCTTGGGTGGTTCTGTCCTTCGGCTCGATCATTTTTCTGTTGAGCCTTCCGGTCGGCTGGAAATCCTATCATGATCAGGAGCTCAAGGCCGCCGTGCAGGAGACATTCCCCGATGCGACGGCATCGGCGGAAGCCGCCGCGCCGGCCTCGCCGCGATCTCCCGATGCCGGGTCGCCGACCGTTCCGATCCGGCAGCGCAAGCAGGACAACCGGCCCTCCCGTCCGCATTAAGCCGTGCGGAAGCAGCATGTGACGTTCCGGGCAAGGTACGTCTTCGCGCAGGACCTGCCACGGCATTTCGGTTCACCTAAAGAAACCGTGTTAAATCAAGCTCATAGAGCCTGAAGTCCTTTACCGATTCGATCAGAAGCCGAATGCTATGGCGCTTTGGCGGCGGTTACCCTTCCCGGTAACCGGTCTTTAATGGCGCGAAAGCTAGGGTGACGATGCGTGACTCAGAACGGTCGCGCCGCCGTCCAGGATGGCCGGTCGAGTAAGCGTGGAGTTCATCATGGATATCATGACCGGTGCCGGGCTTACTTTCGGCATGATCGTAATTGCCATGATGGTCTTTATGGGCGGCGATCTGCACATGTTCGTCAGCGAACATGCCATGATCATCATTTTCGGCGGCTCGATCGCCGCGACCATGATCCGCTTTCCGCTCGGCGCGATTTTGCACGGCCTGCCGCTTGGCGCCAAATACGCCTTCACCATGAGCCGGCTATCGGCGCGCGATCTTGTCGATGAACTGGCGCGGATCGCCGAGATCTCCCGCAAGCAGGGACCGGTCGGCCTGGAGAAAGTCGAAACCAGCGAGCCGTTCCTCGCCAAGGGAATTCGGTTCGTGGCGGACGGCTACGATCTCGAATTCATCCGCGATAATCTCGAGCGCGATCGCGACAACTTTCTCATGCACCTCGACGAGGGAAGCAAGATCTACCGCGCCATCGGCGATTGCGCGCCGGCGTTCGGCATGATCGGCACTCTGATCGGCATGGTGCAGATGTTCGCCAACATGACCGATCCTTCCAAGCTCGGACCGTTCATGGCGACGGCGCTGCTTGCGACGCTTTACGGCGCGCTCGTCGCCAATCTGTTCTGTCTGCCGATCGCGGACAAGCTCCACGGCAAGCTGCTGGACGAGGAGACTAATCGCACCCTGATCATCGACGGCATCCTGATGATCCGGGATTCGAAGAGCCCGGCGCTGGTGCGGGAAATGCTGCTGGCCTATCTGCCGGAAAAGCACCGCCACGAAGAAGGCGAGCCGGTTCCGGCGTGACCTGACGTCGATTCGGGAAACCAGCGATGGCCAAGAAGAAGCGAGGCGATGCGCACGGCGGAGGTCACGGCTGGTTTGTCACGTTCGCGGATCTGATGGGCCTGATGATGAGCTTCTTCGTGATGCTCGTCGCGTTCTCCACGATGGATAATCAGAAGCTCAAGATCGTTGCGGGCTCGATGCGCGATGCCTTCGGCTCCCAGACCGAGGTGCGATATTCCGGTATCGTCGAATCGGACGGCCTGCCGACGCGGCCCAAGCTGAAAAACGCCGCGCACGTCCCGCCGGATGAAACTTCCACGACCCCGACCCCCGATGAACAGGAGCGTTTCAAGATCGCGGGCGCTCGCCTCAAGACCGATCGCGAGTTTGCGCTTGCGTCCGCGTCGCTGCGGCAGGCGCTGCAGGACATGCCGGAACTGACAGAGCTTTCCAAGCACATCATGTTCGAGGAAACCAGGGAGGGCCTCAACCTGGAAATCGTCGACCAGGACGGCCGCTCCATGTTCGCGGAGGGGTCAAAAGAACCGTATGAGCGGACGCGGATGTTGATCAGGCGGCTTGCGGCTCCGCTCAAGGCGACGCCGTTCCGGATCTCGATCACCGGCCATACCGCTTCGAACTTCATTGCGATGCGCAGCGACTATGACGGCTTCGACCTGTCGGCGGACCGCGCCAACGTCGTTCGCCAGATCCTCGAGCGGGAGGGAGTGCCCGCTGGTCATATCTTCGCGGTCTCGGGCAAGTCGGACAGCATGCCCTTGTTTCCCGACGATCCGTCGCTGGCGGCTAACCGGCGCGTGACCATCACCTTGATGCGCGAGGCGCCTCCGCTGCCGCCGAACTTGAAGCCTTAATCGTCTACTGTACTCTTATACCGGAGTTGGATGACCAGCCGGGCAGGCCGGGTGCGGGCTGTCAATAGTATTCGATGATTGACGGGCAGGAGCTTGTGCGCGATAGCCCCGGATCAAATTTATCATCAGAGCGTTGGCACGACACCATGGCCGTCAGCGATCCCACCGCCGAAGGCAAAGACGAATCTTCGGCAAAGACGAGCGGCTTTTGGGCGTTGACGCTCGGAAGCGTCGGCGTGGTTTTTGGCGATATCGGAACCTCGCCCTTGTATGCGTTCCGGGAGGCGGTCGATCACGCCGCACAGGAGGGGGCGGTGACGCCCGCGATCGTGCTCGGCGTGCTGTCGCTGATCCTTTGGTCGCTCTTTATCGTCGTGACGGCGAAATACGTTCTCCTGCTGCTACGGGCCGACAATAACGGAGAAGGCGGAACGCTGTCGCTGATGGCGCTCGGGCAGCGGGCGCTGGGGCGGCGAAGCCTGCTTCTGCTGGCGCTCGGCGTGGTCGGCGCCTCGATGTTCATCGGCGATTCCATGATTACGCCAGCGATCTCGGTGTTGTCGGCCGTCGAAGGATTGAAACTCGCGGCGCCGGGGCTTCAGGATTATGTCGTTCCACTGACGCTGGTGATCCTGATCATGCTGTTCGCGGTGCAGAGCCGGGGCACCGCGCGGGTCGCTTCGGCGTTTGCTCCGGTGATGGCGCTGTGGTTCGTGACGATCGCGGTCCTCGGGGTTCTGCATATTCACGAGGATCCGCAGGTGCTGTTGGCGGTGAATCCCTGGTACGCCATTCACTTCCTGCTCAATCACGGGTTGCTCGGCCTCGTCATCATGGGCCTGGTGTTTCTGTCGGTCACGGGCGGTGAGGCGCTGTACGCCGATCTCGGCCACTTTGGCCGCAAGCCGATTCAGGTGGCCTGGTTCTGTCTTGTGTTGCCGTCGCTGCTGCTGAACTACTTCGGGCAGGGGGCGCTAATCCTCGCCCACCCTGAAGCCATCGAGAACACCTTTTACCGTCTGGCGCCCGCGCCGCTGATCCTGCCGCTGGTCATTCTGGCGACCGCAGCCACCGTGATCGCCAGCCAGGCGGTCATCACGGGGGCCTATTCGCTGATCCGGCAGGCAGTGCAGCTTGGCCTGCTGCCGCGTTTCGAGGTGCGCTACACATCCGAGACCCATGCCGGTCAGATCTACCTGCCGCGCGTCAATCTGCTGTTGCTGATCGGCGTGTTGCTGCTGGTGCTGTTGTTCCGCACCTCCAGCGGCCTCGCTTCCGCCTACGGAATCGCCGTCTCCACCACGATGGTCGCTGACGGCATCATGGGCTTTGTCGTTGTCTGGAAGCTGTGGAACTGGCACCCGGCGGCTGCGGCGGTCTTGGTTGTTCCGCTTGTCGTTGTGGACATGATGTTTTTCAGCGCCAATCTGCTCAAGCTGTTTGACGGGGCCTGGGTGCCGCTTCTGTTCGGCATCGCGATGGTGGTGCTGATATGGACATGGCGTCGCGGCGTGGCGATCCTCATCAAGAAAACCAGGCGCACCGAGGTGCCGCTTCTGGATCTCATTCAGAGCCTTGAGAAGCGGCCGCCGCATATCGTCAAGGGCACGGCGGTGTTCCTGACCAGCGATCCCAATTTCGTGCCCACGGCGCTTCTGCACAATCTGAAGCACAACAAGGTTCTTCACGAACACAACGTCATCCTGACCATCGAAACCGCGCAAACGCCTCGGGTCGGTCCCGCTGAGCGCGTGCGCATGGAAAACATCAGCGAAAAATTTTCGACCGTCAGCCTCCGCTTCGGATTCATGGAATCGCCGAATGTTCCGAAGGCGCTGGCCATCGCGCGCAAGCTGGGCTGGCAGTTCGATATTATGTCGACTTCGTTTTTTGTTTCCCGCCGGTCGCTGAAGGCGTCCGCGCAGTCGGGAATGCCTGCGTGGCAGGACAAGCTGTTCATCGCGCTGAGCCGGTCGGCCAACGATGCGATCGACTATTTTCAGATTCCGACCGGGCGCGTTGTCGAGGTCGGGACGCAGGTCATCATCTAGAGCGTTTTCGAGCGAAGTGGATGACCTGTTCGCGTGAAGAAAACGCGTCAAAAACAATAATCTAGAGCGTCGCTTCTGATTCAATCAGAAGCGGAAAGGCTCTAGACAAGCCGTCATAGAACCGTGACGGTGCTTGATTTTATCGTCGCAAGGGGTGACCTTGCGCGGGAAGCGGCGAGACGGGCATCGCGCCGGGTGCGAGCGTCCGAAGGCAAAAGCGCGAGGAGGTCACGTTGGCGAATCTGAATTTTGTCGTTCACGATTTGACGCCGGAGGATGTCTCGAAAGGCATCACCGACGGACGCTATCTGCTGGTTGACGTTCGCGAGCCGAACGAGATTGCGGCGGAGGCCTTTCCGGACGCAGTGGCTGTCGCCCTGTCGACGTTCGACCTCACGGCGATTCCCGATCCGCAAGGCAAACAGGTGGTGTTTGCGTGCCGCTCGGGCAAGCGCTCGGTGAGCGCGTCGCTAGCGGCGCAGGCCTCCGGCCTGCCTTACGACAAGCATCTGGACGGCGGAATTCTGGGATGGAAGGCGGCAGGGTTGCCGACACGATCCGGCGGCTGAGAGTTGACGCTCTCGATGAACAAGGTCTTCGCTGACCTGCCGGTGACCATCTTCGAGACCATGTCGCAGCTTGCGCGCGACCACGACGCCATCAATCTCGGGCAGGGCTTTCCCGATGATCCGGGCCCGGAGGATATCCGGCGCGCGGCCGCGGACGCCGTTCTCAACGGTTACAATCAGTACCCATCGATGATGGGCATTCCGGAGTTGCGGCAGGCGATCGCCGCTCACTACCGCCACTGGCACGGTCTTTCGGTCGATCCGGCGAGCGAGGTGATGGTTACCTCCGGCGGCACGGAAGCGCTGACTAGCGCCATTCTCGCCACGGTCGAGCCGGGCGACGAGGTCATCGTCTTCCAGCCGTTCTACGACTCCTATCTTCCGATCATCAGGCAGGCCGGCGGCGTTCCGCGTCTGGTTCGGCTGGAGCCGCCGCACTGGCGGCTGGCGGAAGATGCGTTGCGCGACGCCTTCACCCCCAAGACCAAGGCCGTGCTTTTCAACAATCCGCTGAATCCGGCCGCGGTGGTCTATGCGCGCGATGAACTGGAATTGCTGGCGCGGTTTTGCCAGGAGTTCGATGTGGTCGCGATCTGCGACGAGGTCTGGGAGCATGTGGTTTTCGACGGCCGCGAGCACATTCCGCTGATCACCGTTCCAGGCATGCGCGACCGCACCATCAAGATCGGATCGGCGGGAAAGATATTCTCCCTGACGGGCTGGAAGGTCGGCTTTGTCTGCGCCGCGCCGCCGCTGTTGCGGGTCACCGCCAAGGTGCATCAGTTTCTCACTTTCACCACACCTCCCAATCTTCAGGTCGCGGTCGCCGGGGGCCTTGCAAAGCCGGACGATTATTTTTTCGAGATGCGTCGCGATCTGGCGCGACGCCGCGACCGCCTGACCCGCGGCCTCGAAGACATCGGGTTTCCGGTGCTGCCATCGCAAGGAACCTATTTCCTGACCGTCGATCTCGCGCCGCTCGGGCTTAATGAAACTGATCAGGCGTTCTGCAGGCGCATCGTCGCGGACCACAAGGTTGCGGCGATCCCGGTCTCAGCATTCTACGAAAAGGACGCGGTCACCTCGGTCGTGCGCTTCTGCTTCGCGAAGAAGGATGCCACGCTCGACACCGCGCTGGAACGTCTATCCGACGCCGTGCGGAGGTGCAGGCGATGATTCCGAACCGGTCCTTGTGGCTCCGGTTTGCCGTGGCGCTGGCGTTGGGTTCGGGCGCGGTCTTGTCGTCGCGTGCCGATGCCGCCGAGCGGGTGGTCAATTTTTTCAATTGGTCGAACTACATCGCGCCTGGCGTGCTCGAGGCCTTTACCGAGGAAACCGGAATCAAGGTGGTCTACGACACCTTTGACGCCAACGAGACGCTCGAAACGCGGCTGCTTGCCGGTAAGTCCGGTTACGATGTCGTGGTGCCGACGGCGTATTTTCTGCAGCGTCAGATCGGCGCGAACATCTTTCGGAAACTCGACAAGTCGAAACTGCCGAATCTGGCCAACGCATGGCCCATGGTGACAGAGAGGCTCGCAACCTATGATCCCGGCAATCAGTATGCCGTGAACTATATGTGGGGTACGACCGGTATCGGCTATAATGTCAAGGCGGTGCAGCGCATTCTCGGATCCGACGGCAGGATCGATAGTTGGGATGTCATCTTCGATCCGGACAAGCTCGCGAAGTTCAAGGACTGCGGCGTTCAGATGCTTGATTCCGCGGATGATATCCTGCCTGCCGCGCTCAACTTTCTCGGCCTCGATCCGAACTCGACAGAAAAGAGCGATCTCGAACGGGCAGCGGCTTTTGTCGGCAAGATCAGGCCGTATGTCCGAAAGTTTCATTCCTCGGAATATCTGAACGGTCTTGCCACCGGAGAGATCTGTCTTGTCGTCGGCTGGTCCGGAGATATCAAGCAGGCCCAAAGCCGCGCGGCGGAGAGCCATAACGGTGTCGAGATCGGTTATGCGATTCCGAAAGAGGGCGCCCAGATGTTCTTCGACAATCTGGCCATTCTGCTGGATGCCAGGAATGTCGATGAGGCCTACGAGTTGATCAATTATCTCTATCGGCCAGATGTTGCGGCGAAAAATTCGGACTTCCTGTCCTATGCCAGCGGTAATCTGGCCAGCCAGAATCTGATCGATCCGAAAGCCTTCAATGATAAGACGATCTATCCGGATGAAGCCGTGATGAAGCGGCTGTTCATCATCACTGCGCGCGATCTCGCGACGCAACGTTCGATCAACCGGCTCTGGACGCGCATAAAGACGGGACGGTGACGGGACGGAGAACTTTCTTTACGCGAACCGGATCCCGCTTCGCTCGAAAATGCCTTAACGCCAGCGGCGGTGCAGCCATAGCCATTGATCGGGGTATTCGCGGATCCAGCCTTCGATCACCGAGGTGATGATCTGCATCGTTCCCCGCACGTCGATCTCGCCGTTTGCATCCCGCGCCGGCGTGATCTCTTCCGACAGCTCGGCACGGAAGCGATGGTCCGGCAGGCGGATGATCCGCACGCCATGGATCGGACATTCGATCTGCCGCAAAAGACGCGCCAGCGTCGGATTAGCCTTGGTCTTGCGTCCGAAGAATGTGACGTCGACGCCGTTGGTGAAATACTGGTCCACCAGCATGGCGACATGCTGGCCATTCTGCAGCGCTTGCGCCAATCGGAGCGGTGCATCGCGACCCGCGGGGATCAGCGTGCCCATATTGACGGAGCGTAACTGTTTGATTGCGCGGTCGGCTGATGCGATGTTCGGCCGGCGATACAGAATCGCCGCATCGAGCCCGTGCGCGACGGCGGCGACCGCAGGCAGCTCCCAGTTGCCGATATGGCTTGCGAAGATCAGCGCCGGCTTACCATCCAGCCGCAGCTTGTGAAACAGCTCGCGCGTGCGTTCCCCGATTTCGATGCGGCCGTCTTCGGGATGATCCGGATCATGGTTCCAGACGTGATCGAGATGGGCGAACTCCGCGCCGATGCGCCCCAGATTGTCCCATACCCCGGCCAGAATCTTCTCGATTTCAGCCGACGGCTTTTCGGGAAACGCGGCCGTGAGGTTCGCGCGACCGATCTTCTGTTCACGCAGCATCGGTCCGATCTTTCGCGTGATGCGGCCGAACAGATCCGCGGTCTTTATCGGGTCAAAACAGCGCGTCGCGCGCAACAGGGCGATCGTCAATGCGCCGACGGCGGCTGCGCCGACGGGTTTGACCGCATCGCGCAGTCCGGCTCTGGTTCGAAGCAGGAGGCGGCGCATCAGGGGACGACGATCCCGCCGAAGGCAGGCTTGTATCCTGCAAGGGCCAGCGGGTCAGCACACCGTGCGAGCATCGGCTGCACCGGCCGCTATACCGGTTCGCGCGTCAGGATCAGCGACGCGTTCTGGCCGCCGAAACCGAACGAGTTCGACATCACCGTGGTGACGCGCGCATCGCGGGCCGTGTTGGGAACGACATCGAACGGGATCGCCGGATCCGGGACATCATAGTTGATGGTCGGCGGAATGCGCTGATGCTCGAGCGTCAATAGCGAGAACACCGCTTCGACGGCTCCAGCCGCCGAGAGGGTATGTCCGACCATCGATTTATTGGACGAGACCGGAATCTGCCTGGCGCGCTCGCCGAACACGCTGGAGATGCCGAGATACTCCATCTTGTCGTTTTCCGGAGTGCCGGTGCCGTGCGCGTTGATGTAGTCGATCTGCTCGGTGGTTACACCCGCGTCCGCCAGCGCGTTGCGGACGCATCCGATGATCGGTTTGCCGTCGGGGCTTGAACGCGTGCGGTGGAAGGAATCGGCAAGCTCGCCGCATCCCGCCATGACACCCAGGATTTTCGCGCCTCGCGCGGCCGCCGCCTCATAGCTTTCGAGCACCAGCGCGCCCGCGCCTTCGGCCATCACGAAGCCGTCGCGGTTCTTGGAGAAAGGTCGCGCCGCGGCGTGGGGAGGGTCGTTCTGGGTCGAAAGCGCCGACAGCAGCGAGAACCTGATCAGCGCTTCGGGATTCACCGAGCCGTCGGTCGCGACGCACAGCGCCGCATCGGCCTCGCCGCGGCGGATCGCTTCGACGCCGAGCTGGATTGCGGTTGTCCCCGATGCGCACGCCGTCGAGAGCGAGATGGGTGAACCCTTGGTGCCGAAGGTTTCGGCGAGATGGTCCGCAACCGAACCGAACAGGAAACGGTGATGATATTGCTTGTATCTGCCGCCGCCGCTGACCCGCAGCATCTGGTCGTAGTCGATGTCGACATCGGGGCCGATGTCGCGGCCGAGTTCCTGCCGCTGCGGCCATTCAAGCTCGACCGGGGCGACTGCGAGAAACAAGGGGCCTGGAAAATCACCGGCGCGACCGATCCCCGCCTGCGCGACGGCTTCCTCGGTCGCGATATCGGCCAGGCGCTCCGAAAGATCGGTCGACGAGAACGGCTCGATCGGGATGAAATCGACGGTGCCGGCCACCGTGGTTCTCAGGCCTTCGGTTGGAAACCGTGTGATCGTCCTGATGCCGGATTCTCCCGCGCAAAGCCTGGCCCAGTTATCCGTCTTGCCGGAGCCGAGCGAGGTCACGACGCCCATGCCGGTCACCACGACGACGGGCCGGCCGGATTTGTCGCGCATTGCGGTCATGGTGTCCCCGTCGAGTCCCTAGGTCCGGTTAGTTGATCGCTTCGACCAGCGCCATGCCTTCGCCGCGCCAGTGTCCGGCGCCGATCACGACAATCCGGGCTGGAGGCGTCGTCATATCAATCGCCTGTTCCGATGTATCGGCGGACGCGAACAGCGCGCCTCGCGACAGCGATAGCGCGGCAACGGCCAAACCAAGCGGAAACTGCGCCTCCATGGTGTGACCGAACATCGTTCCCGTCGCGCGGACCGGGATGTCCGGATGGGCGCGAAGGAATGCGCGTTCTTCCGAGGTGGCGGGCTCGGCGCCGGTGGCGCCCGTGACGATGGCGGTTCTCTCCGCGCTGTTGCCGAGCCTGGACCACAATGATTCCAGCGTCGATGTGATATCGCCGGAACGTTTTCGCCGCGCATGGTCCGCGACTACGTTGGTCAGGCGCGCGAACGGCTTCGCGCCGCGAGCCTCCGCATGGGCGCGAGACTCAATCACCAGAAAGGCGCCGCCGGATCCGAGCGCGAAGCCGCTGTTGTGCTCGCGTGCCCAGACCGGCGCGTACGTCTCTTTCAGGTTGAAGTCCCCGAATTCGTATAGCAGGAGCAAATCCTTGCGTTCGCCATTATGGGCGGCGCCGACCAAAGCGATGTCGCTTTGACCGGCGGCGATGCGCGCGAGCGCGATGCGCACCGCGTCGACGCCGGAAGCCTCTTCGCCCATGAATGTGCGCGAAGAACCCGTCACGCCGTGAACGATGGCGATGTTGCCGGCGAGCAGGTTGGACAATTGCGCCAGGAACAGTGTCGGCCGCAGGTCGCTCATCAGTCGTTCGTTGAGATAGCCAGGCGCGGCGTTGCCCTTTGTCTCCGCGTTCAGAATCCCGGCATCGACGACGAGGTCGCGCTCGCCGCCGCCGGCGGCGACGATCATGTCCATCCGCGACAGGATATCCGTATTGCCTTTGACCCCGGCGGAATCGAGCGCCAGTCCCGCCGCGTATGTTCCGATCCGCTGCCAGGCTTCCATCTGGCGCTGGTCGCCCTTTTTCGGAATCTGGGCGTCGAAGTTGATCGGAGCCAGCGGGTGAACGACGTAGGGTGCGAAGCTCTTTTCGTCGGCGTTGACGCGCCGATGACTGAGCGCTTCCCAATGAGCATCCAGGCCTTCACCGAGCGAGGTGGCAAGTCCGATCCCGGTGATCCAGGCTTCGATCGGCGCTGAGGGTGGTGCTGTCTCAGCCATGAGCAAACATCTGTTGTGGAAACCCGATGCGTTTGGCCATGGTCTCCATGTGGCCGCGCAGGTCGTCGTTGGGGAAAGGCACCTGACGGAACGTCAGCGTCGCATTGCATTTCGTCTTTCCGCCGACGCTGACTTTCGCTTCGGTGATGGTGAAACCGGAGCCTTCGTGAACGACGGCGGCTTCGATCGTCAGCAATTCGCCGGGTGTAACGAAAGTCCTCATTTTGGCTTCCTTGACGGCTGCCAGAAAGGGCATCCGCTCGAACCTGGTCAGGGCGATCAACAGCCAGCCGGAGGCTTGCGCCATCGACTCAATGAGAAGCACGCCGGGCATCAGAGGATGTCCCGGAAAATGCCCCTCGAAGATCGTGCTTTCCTGGGGGACCTGCGCTTCGACGGTGATTGATCGCTGTTCCGTTCTGAGGTCGGCGATGCGGTCGATCAAATGGAAATATTCGAGATGCATGGCCGCGTGATTACGCGTCCTTGGCGGCGACCAACTCGTCGATGCGCGCGCTGAGGTTTTTCAGGACGAAGTATTGTTCGGTGGTGGCCTTGCCGTCGTTGACTTCCTGGGTCCACTTCTCCAGCGGGAGCTTGATTCCGAAGGCCTTGTCGATCGCAAAAGCAATATCGAGGAAATCCAGACTGTCGATTCCCAAATCATCAATGGCATGGCTCTCGGGCGTAATCGTATCGCGCGGGATGTCGCAGGTTTCCGCAATAATGGTGGCGACCCGATCGAATGTGGAAGACATCACTAAGCCTTTGATACATTGAAGAGTAGGTGCCGCATAGGCGTACGACGCTGGCGGCGTCCCCGCAAGGTCCGGTCCCGTTATGCCGAGCCCATATATCCGAGCGCTGTCCGGAGTTCAATGGCGGCGGGCACCCGGTGAAGCCATATTCCGTAGCCGAATCAGTATCTTTCCTCGTTCTGCCGTGTCTAGGGTGGGGGTGTTGAGATATGTGCACAACCCCGAAGGCCCATCAGGGCGCAGTCCTGAATCTCGCGCAGATCGATGATGTTCCTGGCCAGCCACAGCCCGATGGCGATCAATGCGATCGTGAAGGCTATCGCGGCCGCGTTTGTCAGCATCCGGTGGCGGAAGTCGTCGGGTTCCTCGCGAGGGGATGGCGGAGAAGCGGGATCGGCGTCACTGTCCGGCGAGGGGTTGTCTGCGGCATTTTCCGAGGAGGGGTGCTTCGGCGATTCTGCACGCTCACGCGGCCGGAACTGGAGCACAACGTGCTCTTCCTCCGTCTCCTTCGGCCGCTGTTTTCTCATCGGCGCTCGGTCCCAAGCCCTGCCTATACTCTATCACGTCGCGCCCGATCCTCAACCTGATGTGGTGTTCGCCCCGGAGTTTCGCCTCTGATTTGATCAGGAGCGGATCTATCGCAACGGTCTTTTCAATAGGGTGAAGCGGTCGGGATCGAGACCAAGAGACGGTTGCAGCATCGGAGCGTCCAGCACGCTGAGCGTCGGTCTTTCCATGGGCGCCTGAGTGTGGGGCGCATCGCGATGTGAGGTCGCGCCACGCCAGCGCTCCAGAACGGCATCGACGAACACCATGTCCTGTCCGTGGCTGGAGGACGGCACCGTGGACATTTTGGCCTCGCTGCGCGGTAACTGGTGCGCCGGAACTTCCTTGAAGCGTAGCCGGGTGGGAAGCGCGACGCCCTCGCCGAAGGCCAGCACCTCTCGGGTTCCGAGCGACGGCACGAAGGAGAGCAGGTTGGCGGCCGCATCCGAGACCGCCGAACGCAGCAGCGACTGGTCGCGGTCGTTGGCAAGGCGCATCGTGAACAGCGTATTGCACTGGGAAATGATGGTGGCGTCGAGTTCGGCCGGGCGCTGCGTGACGAGGCCGAGATAAACGCCGTACTTGCGGCCTTCCTTGGCGATGCGGGAGATCGCCTTGCGCGTCGGACCGAAGCCTATGCTTCGGTCGGCGGACGCATAGCGGTGCGCTTCCTCGCAAACGAACAGCAGGGGAGAGACGCCGTCGCTCCACAGACCGAAGTCGAACGCCATGCGGCAGAGGACCGACACCACGGAGTCGACGACCTCGGCGGGAAAGCCGGCAAGCTGCATGATGGTCATCGGCCTGCCGTTGGCGGGCAGACGGAACAACAGGCTGACAACCTCGGCCATGGTATCGCCGCCGACGTTGGCGTTGTCGAACATGAAGGCGTAGCGGGGATCGTTGCGCACGGTTTCGATCCGCGAGATCAGCTTGTGGTAGACGATGCGCGACGAGCGGTTTTCAAGCCCGCCCATGCGCTCGTCGATCAGCGAGATCATATCGACCAGCCGGTAGGGCACCGGCGTATCGGACGTGAAGCCGACGCTCTTGGGGTCCGTACGTTTGAGGCTGACTCGGTCGGCGTGCTGATACTGCGTGTAGATTCCTTTCGCGATCGGGATCACCTCCGCAAGAATATCGAGTTCCTCCGGCACGCCGGGACGGCCTCCGAACAGAACGTCAACGATTTCCTCGAAGTTGAACAGCCAGAACGGCAATTTCAGATTGCGCGGATTCAGCACGAGGGCGCGATCGCCGAAACAGCGGCCGTACTCATTGTGCACGTCGAGCAGGAAAATGCGCAGATCAGGGCGCGATTGCAGGATTTCGTTGATGAGCAGCGAAACGCCGCTCGACTTGCCGACGCCGGTCGAACCGAGCACGGCGAAGTGCTTGCTGAGCATTTCCTCGATATCGATAAACGCCGTGACGGAGGGATCCTGCTGCAGCGTGCCGACGTCGATCTGATCCGCTCCTTTGGGCGCGTAAATGGTCCGCAGCTCTTGATTTGTGACCAGGTCCGCAAGGTCATCGATCGCCGGATAGTTGGTGACGCCGCGCTGGAAACGAGGGCGGGAGCCGGAGCTGTCCAGGATTTCGCCGAGCAGATCGACCGAGGCGCTTGCCATGAATTCATCCGAGGATGGCAGGTGCTCGCAGGAGACCTCCGTGATCATCGCGACGATGGTGGATGTCATGCTGCGCAGGCTGACGAACCGGCCCACGGTTGCGCGCGCCGCCGCCATCGACATGCGGCCGGCCCTCAGAATACCCACGCGCGCCTGCGACCCGCGTACGGAAATGACACGTCCGAAGGAGTTTTGGGAGATCGAATGAAGCATTGGTCTGACCACATTTCTTGTGTCGAGTGCGCTGCTGCAGCGCCAATGCTTGCATGGTTGTTGCAAGAAACGGTTAAGCCGGCCTCGTAGCGGAGGCATGCCGACAGGCCCACCATGCGCGATGCGTGGATGCGGCCGCTGATCCTGGACCCTTTCGCTTCTGAAAGAAGGAGCGCGGCTCTATGGTCTTGATTGGACGCATTTTCTTCGCGCGAGCCGGTTTCGCTTCGCTTGAAAACGCTATGGGCTCATGCTGGAATCAGCACGCAGGCACAGGTCTGTTGTGATGGCGGCGTTAACCGCTTGTGAACTATGCGCGCAAACCCGGCAGCCAGAGCGGCAGACACGTTTTCTTCACGCGAACCGGTATTCAGTTTTCCGGAAAATTTTCTAGAGTCTGTTTCAACTGCGTTGAATCAGACTCGTCGCTTATGATCCTTTCCGAAAACCGGCTTCCACTTTTCGGGATCGTGACCTAGAGATCCAAAAAGATCGTGATCAACTGGCTGCCGGATGGTGAGGAACGCTGGCCGGACAGTTACCAGGCGTATCTGAGCGTTCCCCTGCCGATAAAGCTCGAGACGTTGCTGGAAAACTCGCCCTCGAATGATGATGCGAGCGAGAGGCCGTTGCTCCAGGCCAGTTCGGCGCCGGCGGTGACGAGCGCGGCGTCGGAGGCGATCCTTGCGCCGTTGACGACGAAGCCGGTGCCGGGCAGCGACTGGAATGTCGCCGCGACATTGCGGGCGGTGTCGAAATAGTGCGCCCACGCCGCGCGGCTGCGGAACGTCAACAGCGCCTCGTTCACCGCCGTGGAGCGATCGAACCGCAGGCCGAATTCGCTACGCGTTGCGAGGATGTTGCGGGCCGCATAGCCGAGTGCGAAGCTCGCCGGGCTGCCGTCGCCCTGCTCAAAGTAGGATGGCATCCGGTAGCTGACGGCTTGGGCGGCCGCATACGGGATCACTCCGGCGAGTTGGGTATCGATGCGCCAGCCCGCCTCGATCCGCCCCGCGAGCACGCCGGCCCTGTAGTTGGCGCGCAATCGCTCGCCGGTGATCGGCGCCGTGCGATTGGTGGTGACATCGTGCCAGCCGTAGGAGAGGGCGGTGTTGAGGTAGCCGCTGCGCGCGATGGCCTGCTGCGCGAACGCGCCGGCCTGGAACAGGTCGCTGCGGCCGGAACCCAACCCGTTGGCAAGGCCGAACGCCGTGCCGCCGCCGTTCAGCGCGAAACCGACGTTGGTGGACGGCGACAGCGCATAGGTGGCTCCGCCCGTGCCGCCATAGACCTGACTGTTCACATCATGGCTGCCCACCACGCTGTTGCCGGAAATGTGCGTCGAGCCGCCATAGGCCGCGCCGAAGACGCGCCAGCGCTGCTCGAATCCCGAGGCAGGGGGCGGCTCAAGCGATGCGAAAGCGTCACGCGCGTCCCCACGGCGGCGAGGGGCTTCGGCATAGCCCAGCGCTTGCGATGATTGTGAGTACGGGGTTTGCGCTCCCGCCACGAACGGGTCCGTCATCGTATTGAGAAACTGGTTCTGCGCATCGAACGCCCCCTGCGCGGCGGCAGTCGCCACTTCTCCGGAGGCCTGTGACAGTCCACGCGCATCCAGCGCGCCGAACGCCAGCGGAATCCCGCCATTGTTGTTGAAGAAGTCAGCCAGCGTGTTGGCGACGTTCCGCTGGTTGATGCTGAGGCCATCCTGTCGGAATGATAGCGCCAGATCGAGCCAGGCATTGCTGCCGTCATAGGCCAGCGCCGTCTTGAAATTCGTCGGCAGATTGGTGGCGACCGGACCGCTGAAGGCGCCGTTGACACCGCCATCGGCGGTGAGAATGGTGTAGCGCCTCTCGACA
>JAANMX010001697.1_pt1 | contig 24202 bp, 14 predicted proteins | sample 7279681 | NCBI WGS metagenome assembly JAANMX01 (sample SAMN14094542, study PRJNA606508) | bioreactor metagenome | isolation source: A lab-scale SPAN reactor treating ammonium-rich wastewater day 351 | place: Ireland: Galway | collected 2018-01-01
GTCGTGTGAGCACCAGCTTCATGAACCCCCCGCAAGACCCGTCCGAAAACGAGACCCGCAGGCACCCGCCGGCACCCACACCTATCGATTGCGAATTGTGAAAGAGCAGCCCCTCGGAAGCAGGCCGAATCGAGCGATTCGGCGCAGAGAGGCAAAGAGGCGCGATTATAGCACCCAAACAGGGGAGGTCAACAGCCCCCCTGACGGCCAGACTCCTGCCTGACCGTCGGAAGACAGGAGTCGGAGGACGGAGGACAGAAGCGGCGGCGTGTCCCGTGGCGGCGCATCGAGCGCCGCTGGAAAGCTCGTCGTGGGTTCGGCGTCCGCCGAACGACGCCGACTCAGTCGCTACAATTCGAGTCCGCCGCCCATCGGGCGCCGACCGATCTGCCGTGAGCGAACCCCGATCGTCCTCTGACGCGCCCGAGCCCCCGCTCCCCGGAGAGGTCGCTCCGGCCGCGAGCGTGCGCGCGGCGCCGGCCGACGTCGTGCCGGAACCGCCGGAAGCCGCCGGGACCGCGGTGAGCCTCGCGGAAGCGGCAACCAGGGCCGCGACGACGTCCGTGCCCCCGGTGCCCCCGGAGCCACCCGCGGGCAAAGCATCGCCCGCTGCCGCGCCGCCGCGCGACGTCACGCCGGTCGCGATCGTCGTCGCCTTCGTCGCAGGCTGCGCCATCGCGCTCGCCGCGTACGTGGCGATCAACGAGGGCTCGTTCCGCTCGACCGGACAGGCGCAGGTCTACGGCATCGCGAAGATGTCCGTCCCGCGCGGCACCGCGAAACGCGACGGCGACACGCTCGTCGTACAGGCGCCGGTGGCCGACGTCCTGATCGTCTCGACACCGAGCGATTTCCGCGCGCGCGACCTCGCTTCGATCGCCTGGAACGTCGAGGACGTCCCGGCGGGCGCCGACGTGCGCCTGCTGTTCACCAGCGACTACCGGCCGCGACGCGTCGAGAATCGACCGCTCGCCGTCGAGGACGGGCGTGTGCAGCCCATCGTGCTCTCCGGCGATCGCGACTGGATCGGGAAGATCACCGGACTCGCGCTCGCGGTGCGCGCGCCGGGCGCGACGATCCGGGTCCGCGGCGTCACGGCCAAGCCGCAGACGGCGCTGCAACTCGTCGGCGACCGCGCGCGCGAATGGTTCCGCTTCGAACCGTGGAACGGCACGTCGATCAACGCCGTCACCGGCGGCGCTCAGGCGCAGAACCTGCCGCTGCCCGTTCCGGTCACGATCGCGGCGTTGATCGCCCTGGCCGCGCTCGCGCTCGTGCGCCGCCTCGCGCCCGCGCGCCTGCGCGGAACCCTCGCGTCGATCGCCGCGGGACTGTTCGTCCTCGCCTGGGCGGTGCTCGATGTCCGCTGGACCGCGAACCTCGCGCGCCAGAACGTCGCGACGATCGAACGCTACGGCGGCAAGGATGCCGCGGGCCGCGCCGACGCGGCCGAGGACGGCGACCTCTACCGCTTCATCGAGAAGGTACGCGCCGCGCTCCCGGCCGATCCGCAGCGCATCGTCGTGCTCTCGTCCGCGCACTACTACCGTGGGCGCGCCGGATGGCACCTGCTGCCGCATCGCGTGATGTGGACCCCGACGGTCGACGCGGCGCCCGCGCGCGACCTGCTGCGCCCGGGCGACTACGTCGTCGTCTGGCAGGACAGCCACGCCGCATTCGATGCGGCCGCAGGACGCCTGCGCTTCGACAACGGCGTCGATCTCGCCGCGAAACTCGTGACGGGCGAGGGCCCGCACGCCGTCTACGCGATCCTCTGACGCGCCATGGACCTCGTCGGGCTGCTGTTCGCCTTGCTGCTGCCGTACGCGATCGGCGATGCGCTGCTCGCGGCCTGCGTCGCCAACGGCCGCGCGTGGCGGGAACCGGGCCTCGTGCCCTGGCTCGCGGGCGCCGCGTGGATCGTCGGGTCGTTCGCGCTGACGCTCGTCATGCGCGCGAACGCGATGGCCGGCGTTCCGTTCAGCCTGCCGTCGATCGGCGTTCCCGGCCTCGCGATCGTCGCGGCCGCCGGATTCGTCGCGTGGCGACGCAACCGCGACGGCTGGCGCGACGGCCTCGGTGATGCATTCGGCGGCCTGATGGCGCACGATCTCGGCCGCGCGGCGCGCATCGCATGGTTCGTGCTCCTCGCGTGGCTCTCGTTGCGCGCGGCGATGCTGCTCGTCGAGGTGGTATCGAAGCCGATCTACCCGTGGGACGCGTGGTCGGCCTGGGCGACGAAGGCGAAGGCGTACTTCGCCGCGCGCACGATCGTGCCCTTCGGCGACGAATCGGCGTGGGCCACTGCCCCGACGGCCATCTGGTTCGACGCGGCGCCCGGGCAGCCCGCGACGCTGCCGCTGCTGCAGACGTGGATCGCCACCGCGATGGGCCGCTTCGACGACGCGCGCGTGACGCTCCCGTGGTGGTTCGCGTTCGTCGCGATGATGCTCGTCGTGTACGGGGAGACGCGCAGGCGCGGCGTCGCCCCGTTGCCCTCGCTCGCGGCCGCGTGGTTCGCGGGCTCGATGCCGCTGATGGGCACGCAGGTGGCGCTCGCCGGCTACGCGGATCTTTTGCTGGCGGCGGCGTTCGCGCTCGGCGCGCTCGCCGGTCTTCGCGCGGTGCGAACGCGCGAGCCCGTCGATGTCGTCGCGGCGCTGTTCGCGCTCGCGGCGGTCGCGTCGATGAAGGTTGCGGGCTGGGCCTGGATCGTCGCGGTACTGCCGGGTCTCGCCGCAACCGCGCTTCCGCCGGCATGGACGCGGCGCATCGCCATCGGACTCGTCGCCGCGGTAGCCGCCGTCGTCGCGGTGGCGGCGCGATTCACCGACGTCGCGATCGGCCCGGTGTCGCTCGCGTTCGATCCGTCGTACTCCACCCTCGCCGCCGACGGCCTGCTGCTCGCGAACTGGCACCTGCTCGCGCTCGGCGTGGTGGGCACGATCGCGTTCGCGTGGCGCCGGCTCCTCGGGCCCGACCTCGGAGGGCTCACGCTCGTCGTCGCGGCCTGCGCCGGATGGATCGCGCTCCTCGCCGCGTTTCCGTGGCTGCGCGCCTGGGGCGCGGACGGGCTCGGCCTCAATCGCGCGGTGCTGGTGGCCGCGCCCGTCGTCGTGACCTGGATGGTCGTGGCGTTGCAGGACGCGGGCGCCGCGCGGAGCATGCCGGCGCCGGCCGAAGCGGGAAGCTGATCGATGCTCGAACTGCCGTCGGTCACGCTCGTCTGCGCCGACACGCTGAACCACGGCCTCGCGGTGCGCGCCCTCGCGCTCTGCCGCGAGCGCGTGCGCTTCGGTCGCGCGCTGTTCCTGGCCGACCGCGCGCCGACGCCGTTGCCGCCGGGCGTCGAGTGGCGGCCCATCGCGCCGCTCGATTCGCGTGACGCCTACTCCTCGCTGATGATCAAGGGCCTCTCCGCGCACGTCGAGACGACGCACGCGCTCGTCGTCCAGTGGGACGGCTACGTCGTGAATCCGGACGCGTGGACCGACGAGTTCCTCGCGTACGACTACATCGGCGCGCCGTGGTTCTGGGCTCCGGAAGGGGCGCGGGTCGGCAACGGCGGCTTCTCGCTCCGGTCGCGCAAGCTCCTCGACGCGCTCGCCGATCCGGCGGTCGTCGTCGATGGCAACGAGGACGTCACGATCTGCCGCACCCATCGCAGGCACCTCGAGGAGCGCCACGCGATCCGCTTCGCGCCCGAGGCGCTCGCCGCGCGCTTCTCGTTCGAGGCCGCCTACCCGATCGGCCGCCCGTTCGGTTTCCACGGACTGTTCAACTTCGCGCGCGTCGAATCAGACGCCACCATCGCCGCGCTCGCTCCCGCGGTCTCCGACGCGATCGCAGGTTCGCCGCAGATGCACTCACTGATGCGCAATTGCGTGGCCCTGGGCCACACGCAGGCCGCGATCGCGATCGCGAACCGGATCGTCGCGGCGGTGCCCGATCACGAGGAGGCGCTGCGCGTGCGCGCCGATGCGGGGCGGGCGCTCGCCCGCGGACCGGCCGCCGGGCGGAACGAGCCGTGTCCGTGCGGCAGCGGCAAGCGCTTCAAGGCCTGCCACGGCGCGCTCGCGCCCGCGCCCAAGGCGGCGAAGGATGCCGAAACCCTGACGCGCGAAGGCATCGAGGCCCACCGCTCCGGCCGGATCGACGACGCGAAGCGTCGCTACGAAGCGGCGCTGGCCGTCGCGCCCGATCACCCGTACGCCGGCCATTTCCTGGCCGTCATCGCGATGCAGCGGCGCGATTACGCGGTCGCGATCCCGGCGCTCGAGCGCACCGCGCGCGAACGCCCCGACGAGCCGGACTTCCACAACAACCTCGGCCTCGCCTACGCCGGGGTCGACCGGTTCGACGACGCGATCGCCGCGCATCGCCGGTCGATCGCGCTCCGCCCGGAGAACGCGAGCGCATGGAACAATCTCGGCCTCGCGCTGGTCGAGCAGTGCCGCCACGCCGAGGCGGTCGACGCCTATCGGCGCGCGCTCGCGATCGACCCCGCGTTTCCGAAGGGACGCTGGAACCTCGCGATGGCGCGCCTCATGCTCGGCGATCGCGGCGGCTGGTCCGACTACGAGGCGCGACTCGACATCGACGAACTCGGCCACCCGCCCGACATCCCCGGCGTCGCGCGCTGGCGCGGCGGCGAGGCCTCCGGCAGGACGATCCTCCTCGACGCCGAGCAGGGCTACGGCGACATGCTGCAGTTCATCCGCTACGCGAAGGCGCTCGCCGCGCGCGGCGCCCGGGTGATCGTGCGGGCGCGCGATCCGATCGCCGACCTGATTCGCACAGCCCCCGGCGTCGCGGATGTCGTGTCGATCGACGCGACTCCGCCTGCCGACGGCTGGCTGCCGCTCATGTCGCTGCCGGGCGTCCTCGGCATCGATCCGCACGGCGAGGCGCCCGACCCGCCCTATCTCCGCGCGGACGCCGCGCGCGTCGAGGCGATGCGCGCGAAGCTCGCGACCCGGCGCGCGAAGCTCAAGGTCGGACTCTCGTGGGCCGGCAATCCGGTCCAGCAGAACAACCGCCGCCGCTCGATTCCGCTGGCGCTGCTCGCGCCGCTCCTCGAGCGCGACGACATCGCCTGGTACTCGCTCCAGCGCGTCGACGGCGAGGACGAGATGGCCTCGGTCCCGGCCGCGCGTTCTCTCGTGCTCGCGGACGAACGCAACGAGTTCATGGGCAAGGCGGCGCTGATGGAGGCGCTCGACCTCGTCGTGAGCGTCTGCACGAGCAACGCGCATCTCGCCGGAGCGCTCGCGCGCCCGACGTGGATCGCCCTCGCCTACGCGCCCGACTGGCGCTGGGGCACGACCGGCTCGTCGACGCGCTGGTACCCGACGGCGCGACTGTTCCGTCAGGGCGCGCCGGGCGACTGGACCTCCGTGGTGCGCGAGATCGGCGTCGCGCTCGACCGCGAACTCGACGCGCGATGACGCTGCGCCCGCCCAGGTCGCGCAACGACCCCTGTCCCTGCGGCAGCGGCAAGCGCTACAAGCACTGCCATGGCGGCGACGCGCGGCCTCAGGAGACGTTGGCCGTTCCGGCGTCGACGCAACCGGACGACCTGGCCCGCGCCGCGCTGAGGAACGGCCGGCCCGATGAAGCGGTCCGGATCCTCGTTGACGCGTTCGGCCGGTCGCCGGAGGACCTGGGAACGCTGAAGCTGCTCGCGGAAGCGCTGCGCGGTTCCGATCCCGCCCGGTCGCGCGCTTGCTGGGAGCGCGCGCACGAGCGCGCACCCGACGATCCGGAGACGCTGTTCTTCCTCGGGGACTTCGCGCGCGAAGCGGGCGACTTCGAGGAGGCGATCCGACGGTTCGAACAGGCGCTCGCGGTCGCGCCCGATCACCCGGCGCTCCTCAACAACCTCGGCCTCGCGCTCGAGAAGGCGGGCCGCCTGGACGAGGCGGAGCCGCGCTTCCGCCGCGCGCTCGAGGTCGCGCCCGGCGATCTCAACGCCCTCGCGAACCTCGCGCAGAACCTCTACCAGCTGCACCGCTTCCGCGAGGCGGCCGGACTCTTCGACCGGCTGATCGCGCGCATGCCGACGGCGCCGGCCTCGATCTGGGTCAACCGCGCGATCTGCCTCATCGACTGCAGCGAGATCTCGAAGGCCGCCGCGAGCTTCGAGCGCGCGGTCGAGCTCGCGCCCGACTCCGCCAATGCGTGGCGGGGCCTGGGCATCGTCCGCATCGAGCAGAGGCAGTTCGGAGCGGCGGTCATCGCGCTCGAACGAGCGATGAAACTCGATCTCGAGGACGTCGCGGCGGAGTGCATGCTGTTCCACGCGAACGGCTTCGAGTGTCACTGGCGCGATTTCGACGCAGCGCGCGCGCGGCTGATCGAGTTCGCGCGCAACCCGTCGCCGACACAGGTCGGCGCGGTCCTGCCGTTCGTGTTGCAGTCGATCGACGACGACCCCGAACTCGAACTTCGGGTGGCTCGCCGCTGGGCGGACACGCAGCTCGTGCCGCCGAGCCCGGTGCGTCCCCCGCGACGTCGCCCGGACGGCCGACTCAACCTGGGGTTCGTCTCGTCCGACCTCTACGAGCACCCGGTCGGCCGGCTCGTCGTCGGACTGTTCGAGCGGCTCGATCGGTCGCGCTACCGCGTCTTCGCCTACTCCCATGGCCCGGATCGTGCGGACGCGACGCGCGCGCGGCTCGTGGCGGCGTCCGACGGCTTCCGCGTCCGTCCTTCGATGGACGCCTTCGAGATCGCCCAGTGGATGCGCGACGACGGCGTCGACGTCGCGTTCGATCTGACCGGCTTCACCGGGACCACGGTAGTCGAGGTGCTGCTGCACCGGCCCGCGCCGGTGCAGGTCAACTTCCTCGGCTACACCGGCACGATGGGAAGCTCCGCGATCGACTGGATACTCACCGACCGGTTCTGCGTGCCGCCGGCGTTCGCGAAGCACTACGCCGAACGAGCGCTCTACGTCGATCCCTGCTACATGCCCAGCGACACGGCGCGCACGTTCTCCGCGGCGCCGGTCACGCGGCGCGAGTACGGACTGCCCGAGGATGCCGTCGTGTTCTCGGCGCAGATGGGGGCCTACAAGATGAAGCCTCCCGTCCTCGCCGCGTGGATGCGCATCCTGGCGGAGGTCGACGGTTCGGTGCTGTGGATGCGCCAGCAGTCGATCGGACTGGAGGCGCGCCTGGGCGGCCTCGCGCGTGCGCACGGCGTCGATCCCGGACGGCTTCGCTACGTGCCGTCGCAGAAGGTTCCGGTGTATCTGTCGCGGTTCCAGCTCGCCGATCTGTTCCTCGACGCGACGCCGTTCGGCTCGCACACGACGGTCAACGACGCGCTGTTCGCGGGCCTGCCCGTGCTCGCCATCGCCGGACGGTCGTTCGCGTCGCGCGCGAGCGCGAGCCAGGTACATGCCGCAGGACTCTCCGATCTCGTCGTGACCGATCTCGACGCGTACGTGAAGAAGGCCGTGGCGCTCGCGCGCGATCCCGCCGGGCTGCGCGCGATCGGGGCCCGGCTGCGCGAGCAGCGCGCGAGTCTCCCGCTCTTCGATCTCGATCGGTACGCACGCGAGTTCGAGGCGGCGATCGAGTACGCGTGGGCCAACACTCCCGAAACCTGACGCGGGTCAGCGTCGCTCCGCCCCCGGGCCCTCCGACAGGAACGTTCCGAGCGCGGTCAAGGGTGCGGCGTCGTCGAATACCCGGGCGGCGCCGGCGGACACGCGGCGCGACATCGCCTCCCGGAAGTCGCGATCGGTCGCGAGGCGAACGGCGCTCGCCACGCACCCTTCCTCGTCGCTCGCGACGAGCTCGGTCGCGCCGGCGAGCGCGAGCATGCCCGCGCTCTGGCGCGCACGCATCACGGTCCCCGGAAGCGTCGCGATCGGCAGGCCGCAGGCGATCGCATCGAGGCTCGTGTTGCCCCCCGACCAGCGCGCGCTGTCGAGCATCGCGTCGCACGCGAGGTTGACCCGCAGATAGTCGTGGTGGCCGACCTGCGGCCGCACGATGACCCGCTCACGCGCCACGTCGTGCGCGTCGAGGACCGGGTCGAGACGCGCGCGCCAGGCTGCCGTGATCCGCGGATGGCGGCCCGCGAAGGCGACCACCCGGGCGAGCGGTGCCGCAGCGAGCACGCGCGCGATGCGACGGTCGTCGGCGGGATGCAGCTTGAACAGCGACTGCGGCACGAGGAGCAGCGGCCCGTGCTCCGGCAGTCCCAGCGCGGCCCGGGAGGCCGGCTCGGGCAGGTGGAAGCGCGCGTAGCGCGTGCCCAAGCCGGGCAGGCGCACCAGGCGTTCGCGGTACTGCGCTTCTCCGCCCTCGGGCTCCATCGCGTCGCAGCCGAACATCGCGTCGACGGTCGCGAGTCCGCTCGTGACCGGATGGCCCCAGCCTGCCGCCTGCAGTGGTGCGAGGCGCAGCGATGCGAGCACGAAGGTCGTCGCATCCATGCCGAGTTCCGGATACACGATCGCGTCGGCAGCGCACGCGAAGACGGTGCGCGCGAGATCGGCCGTGCGCCTGCTCCCGATCGGCACGAAGCGATCCGCACGCGCGCGAATGCGCGCGGTGAGTTCGTCGTCGCCGTGCGTCAGGTGGAAGACGATCACTTCGAAGCGATCGCGTGCGAGGCCGGTGATCCAGCTCTCGAAATAGCGTCCCGCCGTGCCGTCCCGCAGGAACGCGGACACGAACGCGATGCGCCTGCGCCCGTCGCGCGGGCGCGCCGCGGCCTCCGCGCCCGCGACGAGCCGCGAAGGTTCCCTGGCCGCGCCGATCGTCGCGGCCAGCAGATCGCCGTAGGCCGCCTGCAGGTCGCGGTCGTCCTCGCCGTGGTAGGCGAGCAGGAAATTGGTCCAGCGCATCTCGTCGAGCACCCGGTCGGCGGGCATGCCGGACGCCCGGGCGGGCAACTCGTCGCGCAGCCTCGCCACGCCGGTCCGAAACCGTTCGCGCGCCTCCGCGATCGCCGTCTCGCTCGCCATGATCGAGGGCAGCGCCAGCTCCGCGCCCAGGCGCGCGCGCAAGAGACCGGCATCGTCCCGGGCCGCCTGCACGTAGGCGGTGTGCGCGGCCTCCATGTCGTCGCGCTCGGCGAGCGTCCCGGCCAGCGCGAAACGCGCGCGCGCGTCGCCGGGCCGGTCGACGAGCGCGCGGCGGTAGCCGTCCACCGCGCCGTCGAGGTCGCCGCCGCGGCGAGCGATGCTCGCGAGCACGATGCGGGCGCTCGCCTGCCGCGCATCGAGCGCGATCGCGCGCCGGGCGGCGTCGGCCGCGCCGTCCGAATCGCCGGCATCGCGCCGCGCGACCGCGAGGTTGGTCCAGCCGAACGCATAGCGGGAATCGGCCGCGACCGCACGTTCGAACGCGGCGCGGCCGTCGTCGTGGCGCCCGGCGCCGCGCAGCGCGTTGCCGAGGTTGTTCCAGGCCCGTGCGTAGCCCGGATCGAGACGCGTCGCCCGCTCGAAGCACGCGATCGCGAGGTCGAGCTCGCCGGCATCCGCGGCCGCGATGCCGCAGCGGTGCCACGCGCGAGCGTCGCCCGGGGCGAGCACGGTCGCCTCCCGGGCGTCGTCCAGCGCGCCGGCCGTGTCCCCCGTCCCGGATCTCGCGTCGGAACGCAACCGGAACGCCAGGGCCCGGAGCGACGCCGGGGCGAGCGCATCGTCGATGACGCGCGTCGCGTCGCGCATGGCGACGGCGACCTCCCCCGCGTCGAGCGCGCGCTGCGCGGCGACGAGGCGCGCGTCGCTCACGTCGGCGCGGGCCAGCCCGCCGATGCGAGCGCCTCGGGGGCCTTCTGCCCCAGCGCGACGACGTACGCCGCTTCGAGGTGCCTCGCGTAGATCCGGCCGTCGGTGAGCGGCGAGGTCGCGAGCTTCGCGACGATCTCCTGCCGCGTCTCGCGCATGAACGCCTCGTCCTGTGCGAGACGAACGGCGAGTTCGACGTAATCGCGCCCGCTCGCGGCGACCGTCGAGGTCACGCCGAGGTTCGCGAGAATCGACCAGCTCGTGCGTTCGCCGTGGCGCTTGCCCATCATGGTCACGACCGGGACCCCCATCGACAGCGGTTCGATCGTGCCGTTGACGTTGCCGAAGGGCATCGGGTCGAGGACCACGTCGACGATGCGATAGCGGGCCCGGTTGCCGCCTTCGCCCGACGCCTGCGGCAGGAACGTGAAGCGTTCGCGGGCGATGCCCGCCGCCGCCATGAGCCGCTCGTACGCGCCGCGATGTTCCGGCCGCAGCGGCGAGAACACGAACAGCGCCCGGGGCACGCGCTCGGCGATTTCCTTCCACAGCGAGAGGCACCGGCGCGACAGCTTCATCGGCGTCACGAAGGCGCCGATGACGAACGCCTCCTCCGGGACGCCCGCCTGCGCGCGGCCGAGCGGAGGGATCTTGCCGGGTGCGACGCGGCGCCAGGGATAGACCGAACCGCCCATCACGAGCAGCGGCTCGATCTGGTCCTCCTGCGCTTCGGGCAGGTCCGCCCAGGCGTCGGTGAGCTTGTAGTCGATCGCCGAGAGGCCCAGCGTGCCGGCGGAAGCGACGTGCGTGATCTGCACGCGCGCCGGCTTGAGCGCGAGGATGCCCGGCCGCGCGCCGCGGGTGTGCGTCTGCAGATCGACGAGGAGATCGAGATCGTCGCCGTCGATGGCGCGGGCGGCGGCACGATCCGCGAGGCCCGACAGGTCGCGGAACGCCGTGGCTATCGACTCGTATCGTTCGGTCCAGCGGTCGCGGTCGGACGAGAGCGCGTAGAAGTACAGATCGAAACGGTCGCGGTCGTGATGGCGCACCGCGTCCCACATCATCTTGCCCATGACGTGGTTGCGAAGATCCGCCGACAGGTAGCCGATCCTGATCTTCCCCGGCTTGCGTTCTGCCGCGCGCGGCCGCGGCACGCCGTAGACGCGCCGGGTCGCCTGGTCGTAGGTGCGCGCGAAACGGTGGATGACCGACGGCTCGACGTCGAAGAAGAGCAGCAGGTAGAGAAGCTCCTCGAGGGCGTCGACGAGCGAGGTTTCCGATCCCGCGCGATAGCGCTCCTGCCGCAGGCCGTCGAGGTAGCGGTCGAGCCGGGTGAAGTCGGCCTGGAACTGGCAGACCTCGAGCGCCTGCACGGCGAGCAGCAACGATTCCGGGCACGCAGCCTCGAAACGGCGGAAATTCGCCGCCCAGCCGCCGAAGTCACCGGCCTCGCGCAGGACCTCGCCCAGGTTCTTCCACGCGGACTCCCGCGTGGGGTCGATCGCCAGTACCCGGCGATACATGCTGGCCGACGCCTTGCGCCGATCCTGCTGTTGGAACAGCACCCCGAGGTTGAACGCCGCGTCGGGGAACGACGGATCGAAGGTCATCGCGTGCCGGTACGCCTCGACCGCGGCTGCGGCATCGCCCTCGAGTTGCCGGGCCACGCCCAGGTTGTAGTGCGTCTCGGCGTCGAGCGGATCGATGAGTGACGCGCGCTCGAACACTCGCGCGGCACCGGCGCCGTCGCCGATCCGAAGGAGCGCGTGTCCGAGCGCGCGCCACAACCCGAGGTTCGCGCCGTCGCGCGCGAGCCCGTCCTCGGCGAGCGAGATCGCGAGTGCCGGACGTTCGGCTTCGAGCGCGAGCCGGCTCGCGTCCACGCGCGCCTCGGCGTACCGCGGCGCCTGCGCGAGGACGGCCTCGAGATCGTCCGCTGCGGCATCGATCTCGCCCGCGTCCCATTCCAGCCGGGCGCGGAAATGGCGCGCGGGCGCGTAGTCCGGCTGGTCGTCGATGACGGCCGAGTACGCGGCCCGCGCGCGGCTGACGTCGCCCGTCTGGTGCGCGCGAAGGCCGTCCGTCCATCGGCCGGCGATCGCTTCGGCGTCGAGCCGCGCCGGCGTGTCGAGAGCCACTTCGCCGAGCGCGGCGCGCAGCGCCTCCGCGTCGGCGGGGATCCGGCGGTCGACGAGCGGCGGCTCCAGGTCGGCGATCGTCCACAGCGCGCGCGCCGGCCGGGCCGCGAGCCAGGGCCCCGTCGGCGCGTCGAGACCGCATGCGTCGACGAGGACGTCGGCATCGCGCGCGGCGACGACACGCGGGGTCGATGGGTCGGGAATCGGCCCGGTCGCGATGATCGCCGCCACCGGGACGGGCAGCGCGTTCGCGAGCGCCCTCGCCTCCTCCGGCGGCGCGAGCGCGACGAGCGTCGTCACGCACCCGTCGAGCGCCCGCAGAGCGTCGATGCGATCGCGCGGCAGGCCGGGGCTGGCCAGCACCGCGACACGCAACGCCTCTCCCGCGGTTCGCCGCGGCCACGCGACCGGCAGCGCCGCCGCGTGGCCGCGCACGGTTGCCACGGCGTACGCAGCGGACAGGCGCTGTGCGCGTTCCGTGTCCCCGAGATCACGGGCTGCGCGGGCGAGCTCGCGCAGCGCGTCGGCATTCTCGCCTCGCGCATCGCGACGCAATGCCTCGTCGAACACGTCGACGGTCGACGATGGCGCGGCTGCCGGCCCTTCCGCGGCCCGCGCGGCGATGACCGCGAGCAGTTCGAGCGGCGCCCTCGCCGGCGTTCTGGCCAAGTCCGCCAGGAGCACATCCTGGCCAGGCGCACCCGCCGTTCGCGCGAGCGCGGCCGCGATCAGCTTCGCGCGTGCCGGCGCGAACACCATGCCGGGGTCTCCCCGCACCGCGTCGGCGACTTCGGACCAGTCGACATCGGCCTCACCGAGCGACGCATCGGCGATCAGGCGAAACGTTCTCGCGCGCGGCTCATCCGGGTGGAGCGCGAGCGCCGAACGCGCGGCGGTCCTGGCGGCCTCCGCGTCGCCGGTCGCGAGGCAGGCCTCCGCCAGTGCGAGCCAGCTCGCGAGATGCGTCGGCGCGCGTTCCGTCGCCTCGCGCCATTCGGCCTTGGCCTGTTCGAGGCACCCGAGTTGCCAGAGCACCTCACCCGAGTGGAACCGGGCGTCCCCGTGGTCGGGACGGCGTTCGAGCTCCTGCTTGAAGCAGTACAGCGCATGGATCGGCCGCGACGCCCATTGCTCCTGGCGTCCCTTCGCCATCCAGTCGACCGGCGCCTCCTCGCTCACTTGAGCCTGGCCTTCAGCGCTTCGCGCACGAATCCGGGCGTGATCGCGCGCAGCAACGGTCCCGCCGACGACCGGCGCAGGCGCAGCGCCGCGAGGGCAACGCGATGTCCGCTGCCCCCGGTCGCCTGCAACGCAGCCTGCGCGTCGCGCGAAGGCGTCCACGGGCGGTAGCCGAGCGCATCGCGCAACCGGGTCCGCGCGAGCGGGGCGTGCCGCGTCGCCGCAGCTCTTCCGATCCGCACGCGTTCGTAGCAGGCGAGTGTCGCGTCCGCCATCGCCTCGAGCGTAATGCGCGGCACCGCTGCCGCGGTGCGCGCCGCCTTTGCGAGTGCCTGCGCCTCGCCGGGCCCGACGAGCGCGAGGATGCGATCCAGCATCAGGGCCTCGTCGCGCCACTCGCCCTCGGTCATCACGAAACCCGCCCCCGTCGCGGCGACGCGCTCGGGCAGTGCGCCGATCGGCGGCACCAGCGCCGGCCGGCCCGCGCCCCAGGCCTCGGACAGCGTGTAGCTGAACGTCTCGGGTCCCGCCGAGGGAAAGAGCACCAGCGACGCCCGGTAGTGCGACAGGAGATCCGGCAGGTCCCGGGGGTCGTAGCGGCCGTGCACGGTGAAGCGCGCATCGTCGCTCTGCCAGGCCGCGTGTTGCCGGTCGAGGTAGCCGATCAGCACGAACCGCACGCGCGACCCGCGTGCGCGCGCGAGTTCGACCAGGCGCTCGATGCGCCGCGCGCCCTTGTCGGGACCGACCGCGCCCAGGACCGCGACCGTCGGCACGTCGTCCTGCGGCAGCATCACGGCGAGCCGGGTTCCCGAGTGCCGGGGCGCCACGTCGGGCACGCCATGCGGCACGATGACCGCACCCTTCGCCGCCGGGAAGTACCGCTCGAGCGTGTCCGCCGCCCAGCGCGACGGCGCGACGACGAATGCCGCGCGCTCGATCATTGCGCGATGGCGCTGGCGCCACGCGACGATGTCGATCTCCGCGAACGCCGGCTGCGCGGCAAGGCACGCCCGGCACGTCGACGGATCGGTCTGCGCGCCGCAGTACATGCCCCGCGCGTCGAGGAAGGTGATCGTCGGACACGCGGCGTTCACGTCGTGCACCGTGTAGCCGTAGGGCAGGTCGAGCGAGGCGAGCGCGGTGAGGAGTCCGTCGCGGCACGCCGACAGGTTGTGGACGTGCACGAGGTCGACGCCGAGCGTCGCGCACAACGCGCCGAGGAAATCGCGCCAGGGCTCGTCGGGCAGGCGGTCGAGGTCGAACGCGATCGCCGTGCCGTCGGCGCGGTGGGCCTCGATGCGCCAGCGGTCGCCGACCGCGATCGCGACCGCATGGCGGCAGCGTGCCCGCGTGGACGCGACGAGCGCGCGCACGTGCGTCTCGGTGCCGCCCCCCTGGTGGTGCAGGATGTGCAGCACGCAAGGAGCGGACGCGGCATCGAGCGCGATCGTCGCCGCGGCGCGCAGCGGCGCGAGCGGGTCCTTCGAGACGTACTCGTGCACGAGCGACAGGTAACCCGGATGACGCGCGGTGAGCGTCGCGGTGTTCCTCGGCACCAGCGCCTCCTTCTGCTTCTCGAAGGACCGGCCGCCGGTGTGCAGCACGAACGCGTCGTCCGCGAGCACGTTGCGCCAGCCGGCCGCGGCCGCGCGCATGCACAGGTCGTTCTCCTCGCCGTAGCCGGCCCCGAACGCGGAGTCGAAGCCGCCGATCTGGTCGAGCAGCGCGCGGCGCACGAAGAAGCAGAAGCCGACGCCAGTGGGAAGCTCCGGGTAGCTCGGCACCGCCGCGCGCGCGAACGCCTCGGCGACCGGGCGCGGGTCCTCGCCCGCGGGCCATGGATTGTTCACGCAGAAGCGCGGATACGACAGGATCTCGGCGTTGTTCGACCACGGCGTGATCGTTCCGATCGAAGGATCGGACGCCGCGCAGCGCAGGAGCGCATCGAGCCAGCCGTCGGTGACGACGGTGTCGCTGTTCAGCAGGACGACATCGCGGCGTGACAGGCCGAAGCCTCGGTTCGCGGTGCCGGTGAATCCGAGGTTCTTCCCGTTCGCGAGGACCTCGACCTCCGGGTGGCCTTCCGCCGCGATCGAGCGCAGCACGTCGGCCACGCGCGGGTCGGGCGATGCGTCGTCGATCAGGACGAGCCGATAGACGGGCGGCGTGCGGTCGAGCACGCTCGCGACGCAGCGGCGGACGTCGTCGGGCGCGTTGTACACCGGCACGACGACGTCGACCACGGGCGCGCGATCCATCGGAGGACTCATCCGCCGCGAAGGCGCTTCCACGCGAGCTTCCCGCGCATCCACGGCAGCACCGCCCACCAGCGGAAGCTCTGGCGGTAGGCGATGATGCGCTCCTGCGCCTCCAGCGCGCGGTCGAGGCGGACGCACTCGTTCGCGGCGGCGGCGGCCTCGCGCTTCGCCGCGGCGAGCGCCTCGCGGGTGTTCGCCGACTCACGTTCGAGATCGGCGATGCGGCTCTGCGATGCCGCCAGCGCCGCGTCTCGTTCCGCCACGAGATTCGTCGCGTACGCTTCGCGCGCTCCGACTTCCGCGAGCGCAGCGTCGCGGTTCGCCAGCGCGGCGTCGCGTTCGACGACGAGCTTCTCGCGGAACGACGCGAGTTCCTCCAGGTGCTTCACGTGGGCGTTCGCCTTGGCGAGCTGGGTGTCGCGCTCCCCCACCAGCCGCTCGCGCTCGGCGACGAGCGACTCGAGCGCTCCGGCGCGATCGCCCTGCGCGGCGAGCTGGCCGTCGCGCTCGGCGACGAGCCGGTCGCGCACGGCGAGGAGTTCCTCGAGATGGCCGACATGCGCGTTCGCCTTCGCGAGCTGGCCGTCGCGCTCGACGACGACGCCTTCGCGGTCGCGCAGGAGCGCGTCCAGCCGGATCGCCTCGGCGGCGGCCTGCGCGGCCCGCCGCAGCTCGGTCTCGCCGGCATCCGAGAAGAGCGAGATCGCGGGGGCCGGCGGGGGCAGCGCAACTGCGCGACGCGCCGCGACGACGACGAAGTACATCGCGGGGGGCACCGCCGCTGGCCCGACGCGCGACGCGTCGCCGTCGAAGGCCTCGACGTCCGTCCCGCCTTCCTCGCGCCACAGCACGGAACCCAGCCAGACGCGCTGGGCGTGCCAGCGCCGCGCCGGGAAACGCGCATCGAGCAGGCGCTCGAGTTCGGCCCGGTCGTGCTCGTGCCGGTGGAACGGATTCACGTAGCCGCGCGACTCCGAGTATTCTGGACGGTTGGGCGCGGAGAGCACGAGCACGCCGTCGTCGACGAGCACGCGCGCGAACTCCTCGAGCATCCTCGGCTGGTCCTCCGGCGCGAGGTGCTCGATGGTCTCGAACGACACGACCAGCTCGACGCTCGCGTCGTCGAGCGGCAGCGCGGTCGCGGACCCCGCGCGGAACGAGAGGTTGGCGCACGAGGCGTAGGCGGCGTTCGCGTGGGCCACGGTCGCCGCGTCGATGTCGATGCCGACGACCGACGCCGCGGCCTGGGCCAGGATCGCGCTGCCGTAGCCCTCGCCGCACGCGACGTCGAGCACGCGGCGGCCGGCGGCATGGCGTCGCGCGAACGCGTAGCGGTGGACGTGCTCGTAGACGATTTCGCCCTCGATGCCTGGGACGAAGCGCTCGCCGGTGAACGTCAGGGGCTCGGGCATGCGGGGCGCGAGGCGCGCGGGGCGCAGAACCGCGTCATTTTAGCCGATCACCCCGGTCGGCCGATGGCGCCGGTGCCCACGGAACTCCCGTCCTACGACCCCCGGTCCGTGTCGAGCCACTCGTGCGGCAGCCGCACCAGTCCGAGTTCGCGCGCGTCGCCGCCGACGATGAGCGGCGTCTCGACGTGGTCGAACAGGTAGATGCCCTGCGGGTCGAGCGCGTGCGCGCGCACGACGTACTTGCCCGGCAGGATCGCGAGCCGCGGCAGGCGCAGCGCGAACGCGAAGCGGTCGCCCGAGGCGTGGCGCAGCGTGACGTGCTCCATGTCGGTGGCGACGCCGTAGACCGGCGTGCCGTCGGCGCGCACGATGCCGATGAGCACGGCGGGCGGGCGCCCGTCGGACGAGAAGACCTCGCCGCTCACGGTCAGGGATTCGCCCATCCGGATCGACGCGCCCGGGTCGAGGACGAGCGAACACACGCGCGGGGTGTCGGTCGAGGTCGGGGCCGCGGTCAGCGATTCGGCGCGCTGCACGACGCCGGCCGCCTTCTCCTCGTGCCACGCGAGGTAGGCCTGCGTCACATCCATCGCCGGGCCGTAGCGTTCGACCCGCCCACCCCTGAGCCAGATGGCGTTGCGGCAGAGCTTCTGCACGTGGTACATGCCGTGCGAGCACAGGAGCAGCGTGCCGCCGCCCGCGAGGTAGTTCTCCATCCACGCCATGCACTTCTTCTGGAACGACTCGTCGCCGACCGCGAGCACCTCGTCGGTGATGAGCACGTCGGGCGAGAGCGCGGTCGCGACCGCGAAGCCCAGCCGCACCACCATCCCCGACGAATAGTGCTTGATCGGGTCGGCGAGGTGCTCGCCCAGGTCGGCGAAGCGCACGATCGACTCGCGCTTCTCCGCGAGTTCCGCGGGGGTGATGCCGAGGAGCGCCGCGGCGAGATCGATGTTCTGCGCGCCGGTGTACTCGGGATGGAAACCCGACCCCAGCTCGAGCAGCGCGCCGACGCGCCCGCGCACGGTCACGCGTCCGCGCGTCGGCGTGATGATGCCCGCCACGGCCTTGAGCAGCGTCGACTTGCCCGCGCCGTTCTCGCCGATCACGCCGAGCGACTGGCCGCGGTACATCGTGAACGAGACACCGTCGAGCGCGGTGAACGCCCGGGCGACGCCGCGTCCCCGCAGGAGGCTCCACACCAGCGACACGCGGCCGCCGCGCGAGTCCACCTTCGCGTAGTCCTTGCCGACGCCGTCGAGTTCGAGCAGCGGCGCGGTCACACGAAGTCCTCGAAGTGCGGCGACAGCCGCCGGAACATCCAGCGCCCGGCGAGGAAGATCGCCACCGCGACCGCGAGCGCGACGACATCCGAGAGTCGCGGCGCGAGCTGGCCTTCGAGCAGCGCCGCGCGCATGCGGTCGACGAGCCAGGTGAACGGGTTCGCGGCGACGAAACCGCGCAGGTTGGCGGGCACGAGCGAGAGCGGGTAGAGGACCGGCGTCAGGTACATCAGCATCATCAGGACCGGCATCAGCACGTGCTCGACGTCGCGCACGAACACCTGCAGCGACGCGAGCGCGAGCGAGATGCCCGCGACCGCGATCGCCATGATCATCCACAGCGGGATCGCGGCGACGAGCCCGACGAGCCAGACCTCCTTGCCGAACGCCCGCAGCACGGCGAGCACGACGATGTAGCCGACGAAGTGGATCGCGAGCGTCCCCGCGACCGACGCGTAGACGACGACTTCGTGCGGGAACGCGACTTTCCGGATCAGCCCGCCGTACGCGGGCACGCAGACGGCCGCGCGCTGGATCGCCTCCTGCGCCGCGACCCAGGGCCACAGCGCGACCGCGACGAACGCGAGAAACGAGGTGCCGACCGAACCCGTCGCGCGGAAGATCGACGTGAACACGAAGTGGTAGACGCCGAGCAGCGCGACCGGGTGGATGAGCGCCCACGCGAGGCCGCTGACGCTGCCGAGGTAGCGCGTCGTCGCCTCGCGGCGGAAGAACTGGACGAAGAGCGCGCGTCCGATCGCGCCCTGGTCGGGCCCGGCGATCCGGCGCGTGGAGACGACCTGAGCGGGGGCGCCCATCGGCTGGAAGCGCGACGCGCGGACGGGGTCAGCGCTTCGCTGCGGCCCTGCCGGCGCGGTTGCGCATCGATTCGCGCTGCAGGCGCATCAGCTCCTGCTCGGACGGCTGCTCGATGACGAAGAGCTTCACCTTGTCCATGTCGACGTTGGCATGGGCCGTGGCCTGCATCGCTCCGAGCACCTCGTCGCGGCGCGCATTGACGTATTGCTCGCGCAACTCGGCCATGATCTTCGGGCCGGCCTCCTCCCAGCTCTCGCGGTGCTCGGGCGTGCGCGACTGCACCACGATCAGGTGCACGCCGAACTTCGAGACGACCGGCTGCGAGAGCTCGCCGACCCCGAGGGCGAACGCGGCTTGTTCGAACGCCGGATCCATCTCGCCGCGCGCGAACGGCGGCAGCTTCCCGCCTTCCTGCCGCGAACCGGGATCCTCCGACACTTCGCCCGCCACCTTCGCGAAGTCTTCGCCGGCGACGATACGCGCGCGCGCCTTGGCCGCGAGCGCCATCGCCTCGGCTGCGGAGTGTTTCTGGGTCAGGAACAGCAGGTGGGAGGCCTGCAGCCGCTCGGGCGTCGTGAACCGTTGTGGCTGCGTGCGGTACAACTCGCGCGCGCGCTTCTCGAAGCTCGCCCGTTCGCGCTCGAAGGCGTCGCCCGCTTCCTTGTCCATCTGCGCGACACGGAGCTGCGCCTTCGCCCGTTCGAGTTCGTAGGCGAGTCGCGCCGCGTTGTAGGGCTCCCGCGCCACGCCGGTCTCGTCGGCCTGGATCGCGAGTTCCCGGGTGACGAGCATGCGCGTGAGGAGATCGGCGACGCGCTTCTCGCTGGTCGCGAAGCCGGGGCGCAGGTCGGGCGGCAGGCGCGTCAGCTCGAGTTCGTAGTCGGCGCGCGTGACCTTCGCCGCGCCGCGCTCGGCGAGCACCGCGTCGGGGGGAAGGGCAGCACCGGAAGCCGGGATGCCGGTCGACGAAGCGGCAGGGGCGGTTCTCGGTTGGCCGGGCGGGGTAACCTGGCCCGCGGCCGGGAACGCGAAGGCGAGGACCGCCGCCACGGCGAAGGTGCGAAGGGTCATGGGAAAAAGCGCAATTCTACCAGCCCGAAACGACGCCGCCCCGCACGAGGCGGGGCGGCGCTTCCGAACACTCGGGGGATTGCCCCCTGAGTGGGATTATTGCGTTGCTACTTCCGGCAGCACTCCGATGATGCCGGCCCCGTTCGGCGCGTACATGTTGAGGTAGTACATCTTGCCCGGGGTCAGGTTGCCGGTCACGCGGTACTGGAAGTTGACCGTGCCGTTCGGCGTGTAGCCGGCGAGCGGGTACGGCGTCGGGTTGCCGGAGAAGCTGCTGATCGTCCGGACTGCGTAGGTGCCGGCGTAGTCGCAGGCGACTTCCGAGATCGAGTAGTACCAGCCGCCGCCCGCACCGTAGGTTGCCCAGTCACCCTTCTTCTTGCCGGTGGAGTAGCCGGACGACGGAACCCACATCGCGAACGACACGTGCTGGCCGGCGGAGGGGTAGAGCACGGTACCGGTGCTCGCCTGATAGGTGCCGTAGCCCGGGTCGAGGGTGATCGTGCCGGCCGGGCAGCTCGAGAAGTCGGCACCGCCGCCACCGCCCGCATTGTAGGTGAACGTCGCGGACTTGTTGCTGTTGTTCGTGCCGTTGCCCTGGTCGTTCGAGAACTGCGCAACCGTCCACGTGGTGGTCTGCGAGACGCCCGACACGACGCAGGTCTTGGTCAGCGCGTCCATCGAGGTCGGGCAGTTGGAGTTGGCCGGCGGGTTGCCGCCCTGCCAGGCGACGTTGATCGGCAGCGTGCCCGAGGAGCAGGAGAGTGTCAGCGTAACGTTGGTCGCCGACGGGCCGCCGTTGGCCGGGCTGCGGCCCAGCGTGCAGCCGGACGGCGCGACGGGACCGCCGCCGCCGCCGGTGCAGCTCACCGAGTTCCCGTTGACCGTGGCGACCTGGCCACCGGTGCAGGTGAGCGCGCAGACGTACGACGCGCTCGATGATCCGTCTCCGGACCATTGGGGCGCCATGCCGGACGGGCAGCTGGCCGTGCTCTGGGCGAAGGCCGCCGGGGCGACCGCGAGACCGAGGGCGACGAGCGCCGCGCGGCCGATTGTGGTGAACAAGTGAGTCATGAGTCGCTCCTGAGTGGTCCCACGGCCAGCTTCAGCAAATATCGATCCAGTATAGAACAAGTCCGGCCGGATGTCAGCATGACGGCGGCATGAAAACCGGCCATCCGACGAAATACCCGGCCCGAATGACGGGCGGCGGCCTGTGTCAGCACCACGCCCGGGCCACGCGGAGCCGGATCCTGCCGGCGTCTGACGCAGCGTGGCGCCCTGCGCCGTCCACCGGCAGCCCCGCCGGGCCCTCGACGCGCCAAATACACGCGAGCGGGGGAAACGACGGAAGCTGTACTGTAGGGTGCAAAGGACATGCCCCGGCGACGGGCGGCGGCCGAAATCGGCCGTGCCCCGACGAACGGTCGGCGGTGCCGCTGGCGCGGCCAGGGGCCCGCGAAGGACCGGCCTTCGGTCCGAGATGGGGCCGCTCGGAAGCGCCGATTCGCGGCAAATGGAACGCCGGCCCGACGGGACTGCCGGCGAGCATCCGGCCAAACCCGGATCCGCCGAACCCAGGCGCATCGCGCCGCACGGCGCACTGCAAGCGTCCGGAACGCAAACGCTCGCCGTTGCGTGCACCTCGGCAAACGGGCACAAAAAAAGGCGGAGCCGGAGCTCCGCCTTCGAGGGGTTGAAGCAACGATCGCGTCGTATTACGGGTTGCCGTAGTCGACGCGGCGGGTGGCCTTGTGGTCGAAATTGCCACCGTAGTTCGACAGCGCACCACCGACGTCGCCGTTGTTGTACGTGACCGCGGCGAAGCCGATCACCGGCAGGCCCCAGTACGTGGCGGACGTCCACGTATCGGTGGAGCCGGTCAGCAGGCTGATCCGCGTCGTCGAACCGCCGCCGAGGCGATGGACCAGCGAGGTCGCCGGGATCGCCGTCGACACCGACGGGAAGCCCAAGTCGGCCCAGCCGTTCTCGAACGTGGTGGTGGCGTTGAGCCTGTTCGTCGACAGCAGGACATCGCTGCTGTTGAACGTGATGACGTTCGCTTCCCAGCAGATCGAGTCGGTCTTGGTGGGCGGCGGCGGCGAGAACGAGCTCGTCACCTTGACCACCTTCTCTTCGCGATCGTACTTGGTGAAGGTGATGTCGTCGCAGGCGCCGGTCGACGTGAAGTTGCGCTGGAACAGCCGGTTGACCTTGAGCTGCGTGGTCGACGGGTTGTTCGCGTAGTACGCCCACTTCGTCGGCATCGTCACGACCCAGTCGGTACCCGACTTGGTTCCCGCGTCGAGCACGAACTCGTTGTAGATGTGGTCGTGCATCAGGACGGCCGAGACCGCGTCCACCGGCTGCCAGAACTGAGCTTCGTCCCAGACGGTGACGTAGGCCGCCGCGTTGCCGAACGGCAGGTCGTTCTGCACCACGAGCGAGACCGGATCGCCGGAGTTCAGGTTCGGGAAGATCGAACCCGGATTCGCGAAGATGCCGTCACCGTAGGTGCGCGACGCGAACGCGGCCAGGGCGGTGGCGTCGTAGCCGAAGTCCATGCCCGTGCCCACGTTGATCAGCGACATCGTGCCGAACAGGCCGCCGGTAAGCGAGGTCACCCAGTAGCCGGCCTCGACCAGACCGCCGTTGCGGAACTCGCGCAGGTAGTCGCAATGCGCCGGGACGCCGGACGAGTTGTGCGTCGCCCACTTCGCGCCGTAGCCGTACATCGCGCCCATCTCGATGATCTCGACGTAGCCCTCGCGGGTGCGGTCGAGATCGTCGTTGGCCGGATCGTCCTGCTCACCCGTGTACGCGTAGTTGACGAACGGCGTCAGGTTGTTCTCGTCCTGCGAGACGACGCCGTCCGTGCAGCTGTTGTCCGGCGTCATGATGCCGGCGCCTGCGGCGGTCGGAAGGATCGCGGCGACCCACACGTCTTTCGCCGACAGGTACAGGTTGAAGTCGAGGACTTCGCGGCTGTTCTTGCCTTCGAGGAAGCGGACCTTGACGGCCTTCGCCGAAGCGGTCGAGTTGACGACCGACAGCAGCGACATGTAGGACGAGCCGGTCGCGCTCGAGCGCACCGTGAAGTACGGGTACAGCAGCACCGACCCGAGACCGTCCGCATTCAGCGTGACGGCGCTCGCGGACCCGGCACCCAGCGCGCTAGCTCCCGCGACGGCGAGGTAGAGCGACTTCTTCTTGAAGGTGTTCATGGTGGGTGATGACTCCTTGGTTTGCAATTTAAGTGATCACTTGGAACCGACAGCGCGTCAATGGTATGCCAAGGCTCTCCTGGTTGGCAATCGGAAAACTCGCCTCCGAACGCCGGTTGTTGGAAATCTGCAACGGAACCGTGTCAGCCGGCCGGGAACACGAAAAACGGCCTGCCGTTCTCGATCACCCAGACCTCGGTGATCGGCGTGGTGACGCCTTTCATCATGCGGTGGTTGAAGGTCAGCTTGGACCGCACCGTGCAGTTGCCGCCCTCGCAGTTCGCGTCGTCGATCCGGTACGCGGTGAACGGGACGAGGCCCATACGGCGCTTGAAATTGTCCAGCGAAATCACGGCCTTGGATCCTTCCGACAGATACTGGTACGCGCCGTCCAGGTCGCCGCGTACCAGCGCCGCGCCGCGGCCGTCGGCACGCTCGATCAGCGCCGCGCGTTTCGCCTCGGGCGGGCTCGACTCCGAGACGCCGCCGATCGACGCACAGGCGGAGAGGCCGAGCGCCAGCAGGAGCGATCCCGCGCGGACAACGCAGGCAGATTGGCAAAAACCCATCCAGTTGTCTCCAAACAGCGACAGATCGAGCGCATCTCGACCTTCATGTCCAGCTTCGGCCGGTGGAACCGGCTTCCGGACGGAAGAAAGCGTACGCAAACGGCCCGCTATCGTCAATGTCGCTGGATGACGACAGGGAAATGGCACGTTTTCCTGCGTCCCCCGCAGGCGGACTGTCGCTGCCGCCCGACACTTCATCTCCCGCCGAAGCGTTCCGGGCCGCGAACGCGGCCCGGAACGCGGGATTCGGAGGGGTCAGTTCCCCGGAGAAGCAGGAGGCGTGCCGCCCGCAGGCTGGGCCCGCCGCGGCGGACGCCTGGGTGCGCTCTGCGCAGGAGCGCCGGACGTCGCGCCCGAGCCTGCGGGCGATGGCGTCACGGCTGCCGCAGCGGGCGGAGTGCCGGAGGCGGGCGCGGACTTCCCCTGCGCGGCAGCAGGCGCCGCTGGAGGCGCCGCAGCGGGCGCCGCAGTTGCTCCCGCGGGCGCGGC
>JAANMX010001698.1_pt1 | contig 24202 bp, 28 predicted proteins | sample 7279681 | NCBI WGS metagenome assembly JAANMX01 (sample SAMN14094542, study PRJNA606508) | bioreactor metagenome | isolation source: A lab-scale SPAN reactor treating ammonium-rich wastewater day 351 | place: Ireland: Galway | collected 2018-01-01
CGGAAAGAACGGATTCACACGGATTCAATCTGCGAAAATCTGCGCAATCTGCGTTCTGATTTTCATTGATTATGGGTGTGTTTCCTCGTGTACAACTGAGGTGAAAATAGCCGCTGTAGGTCGGACTGGTAGTCCGACCGGTCTGTTGTGTCGCCAGTCGGACTACCAGTCCGACCTACATTTTCGTCGTTATCCGGTGTCAGCCGGTCGTGAAAATAGAACGCGGATGACGCGGAAAGGGCGGATTGACGCTGACAAAAATTGATTATCAGTCTCTTTACCGTCCGCCATTATACCCCACTCCGCGACGGAGGCGAAAGCTGGTATAGCGGCAACAGAAAAGACCTGCCAGGTGTAACTGTACAGCAGACCCGGTGCGACGCACTCGCCGCAGTTATTTTGCAGGTGCAACCTCTCCTGGCGAGTGCGTCGCACCTGTATAGTCACTGCCAGGTTTCAGAAAACCTGGCAGGTCTTGACAGCTATTCTTGAAAACGCGCGGCAAAGGCTGCCACGCCCGCGGGGTCAGCCACGCTCAGCCGTTCGCTCTTGCGGGCAATACGTTTCATCAGCCCGGTCAGCACCTCGCCCGCGCCAACCTCCACAAATGTCTCCACCCCCGCGTCCAGCGCGTGCTGCATAGAGGCTGTCCAGCGCACGCTGCCGGTCAATTGGGCCACCAGTTCGGCGCGGATGGCGTCGGCGCTGGTGAGAGGGGCGGCTGTGGTGTTGCCGATGACGGGGGCAATCGGCGGATTGACTGGCGTAGCGTCGATGGCGGCTTTCAGTTCTGCTGCGGCCGGGGCCATCAACGGGCTGTGCGCGGCAATGCTCACAGCCAGGGCCACCACTTTGCGTGCGCCCGCGGCTGTCAGATCGGTCATGGCCCGCTCCATCCCGGCCCTGTCGCCAGAGATGACAATCTGGCCGGGGCAGTTGTCGTTGGCAACCTGCACAATGCCGCCGCTCGCTGCCTGGGCGTCGGCGCAGAGCTGGGCCACCACCGCCTCATCCAGCCCTAAAATCGCAGCCATCAGTCCCGGCGATTTCTGACCCGCCTCTTTCATCAGCCGCCCCCGCTCCCGCACCAGCCGCAGCCCATCGGCATAGGCCAAGCTGCCCGCGGCCACCAGCGCCGAATACTCGCCCATACTGTGCCCGGCAAAAAAGGTGGGGGTGGGCAGACTGCCCAGTTCGCTTTGCAGGGCGACCAAACCAGCTATGCTGGCGGCCAGCAAAGCGGGCTGGGCGTTGATGGTGTCGGTCAGCTCCTCTTCCGGTCCATCGAAGCAGAGGGTGGAGAGAGAAAAGCCCAGTACGTCGTCGGCTTCGTCAAAAATGGCCTGGACCGCTGGATAACGTGCGGCCAACTCTTTGGCCATGCCCACTTCCTGGCTGCCCTGGCCGGGGAAGAGCAGGGCCAGGGGTGTCGCGTTGGGGTGGTAGATGAACGATTCAGCCATCTGCTTTCCTCCGGGATTCGGAAGCGTGGCTCTCGATTGGGATAGCCTCGAATTGCCCAAATTGCACGAAATTAACCTGATTGTAACTGCTCACCCCCACCCAACCTCCCCCACAGTGGGGGAGGAGTCGATCCAGTTTCTTCCCTGGAATGGGGAGGGCTAGGGTGGGATAGCTGAAGAGTTACGCCTGATTCAACTCGTGGACTTTGTGCCAGCCGTGCTATGCGGAGCCGAGCTTCTGTCACAACAAATAGGGGACGCGGCCTGTATGCCAACATCCCCTAATTTGTTCGTTGTCGGTTTCAATGGCGCTAGGCCGCCGCGGTCTCGTCCACCTCGATCACTTGCAGACGCCCCATATATGTGCCACAGCTTGGGCAAACCCGGTGGGGCAGGGATTTCTTGCCACACTGCTGGCAGTTGACCAGATGGGGTATACCGATGGCGTCGTGGGCGCGGCGGCGGTTCCGACGGCCTTTGCTTAGTTTACGTTTGGGTTGCGGACCCATAATGCAATCTCCTTATTGTATCAAATCAACACAAGTACAAGTTGTTGTAGTTCAAGCAAATTCTTCCGTACGTTCCTCAGTCTTCGTCGTTCTTCTGCAAGACCAGCAGCGCAGCCCACCGGGGATCGATTGCCGGCTGGTCATCACTCCCCTTCAGGTCTGCGTGAACCTCGGCCATTTCGTTCAGACGTTCGACGAAATTCGGGCAATTCTCCGGGTCGGCGTAGACACAACGGGGAATCATCGGCATCCCCAGCCAGATACTCTGGCGCAAAATTTCGCTAATATCCAGAATGTGGTGATCGTTGATGATCAGAGCAAAATCTTCCAGATCCTCTTCTTCTCCCTCAAACTCGTCGGGGAGCAAAAAACGTCCGGTCGTCACTTCGGTCAGCGGTCGAAAACTCTCCTCGAAAGTGACTTCGATTTGGGCTGGAACCGGCTCCAGACAGCGGCCACAGTCCGCCTGCACGGTTACGTCGAAACGCCCGGAGGCCAGCACACCGCTGTGGGTACGCAGCAGGTGGAGTGTTCCGGTCAACGTAGAGAGGGGAATCAGATCCGTGTCCAACCCCGCCAGACTTTCGTCCAGAGAATAGGTCCGGGTGGCACCGATCGGCTCCTTTAGAAGCTGAGCGACGTTAAACTGCATCGAGAACTCCTTATGTCGCGCTCCACGAATACAGCCGGTGTCGAGGCAATAGCCTGCACCGGCTGCATATACACGCAGACAGACAACTATTATAGGATGGGGACGATCTCCTGTCAAAACCAGCAGAGGTTGGATTTCGACAGGGACTGCCAAAGGTGATAAAATCGGTCGAGTGGGGAGCGATTGAAACAATTTTCGCATATAAAACTGTGGAAATTGACATATCTGTTTTTTTGTGCTACACTTCTCCCAGTGTCGCCTGCATACGAGTTGATTGAGGACTGGAATGGCTTTTGCTTTTGGAACAGATACCGAATCCCCAAGTTGGCAGATTGTAGAGTATTTACAGCGCCATACCTCGGCTACGATTAAAGAGTTGGAGGAGATGCTCGGCGTCACGTCTACGGCTGTTCGCCAACATTTGGCTGGACTGCAAGCCGCGGGCTATGTTGCGCGCAGAACGGTAAACGCAGGGGTCGGAAGACCCTATCACATCTACGCGGCCACCGAAGATTCTCGCAAACTCTTTGATTGTCATTGCGACGACCTGGCGCTGACGATGTTAGAGGAGATGTTTGAGATGGTGGGGCCGGATAACATCTCCCACCTGCTCAGGCGAGTGAGCGGGCGGTTGGCAGACCGCTACGGCAAGGCTGTAAAATCGCCTGTATTGCTCAGCCGTGTCCAGGAGATGGCCGGCGTTTTGGGACATCTGGGCGTGCTGACCGACGTATTGCCCCAGGACAGTCATACAATCATTCTGAAAACCTATAATTGCCCCTATCACGAATTGGCTCAGGAACACCGGCAGATTTGCGATATGGATCAGGAGATGATGCAACAGGTATTGGGCCACGACGTAGCCCTGAATGCCTGCATTATGGATGGGGACGGGGGCTGTTCGTTCACCGTCACCAAAGATAGAACTGTTTATTCGTAGGTATTGCAACAAGAGAGAGTAACCACAAAGACACAAAGTCACAAAGAAGAACAGAAGAATCCTTCGTGTCTTTGGGCCTTTGTGGTTTTTGTCTCTGACAGGGAAATTTACATTTCAAGGAGTTGAAACAACAATGAGTATTTTGGAAATCCGCAATCTCCACGCCACTGTGGGCGATACACAAATTCTCAAAGGCGTGAACTTGACCCTGCGCAGCGGGGAGATTCACGCAATGATGGGGCCGAACGGATCGGGCAAATCGACCCTTTCCTATATTATCGCCGGCCACCCCCACTACGCAGTCACCGAGGGTGACATTCTGTTGGACGGGGAGAGTATTCTGGATATGGAAGCCGATGAGCGGGCCCGGGCTGGTATTTTCCTGGCCTTCCAATACCCGGTGGCTGTGCCCGGTGTCAGCGTCGCCAACTTCCTGCGCACGGCTGTCTCCAATGTGCGGGGCTATACGGAAGCCGAGAAGAACGGCAACGGCAATGGCAGCAGTGGCGTCATTGGCAGCAATCTGATGCCCATGCGCGAGTTTCGCCGGGAGCTGACCGCCAAGATGAAGGAATTCAATGTGGATTCCAGCTTTGCCCGGCGCTATCTGAACGACGGCTTCTCCGGTGGCGAAAAGAAGCGCACAGAAGTCTTGCAGATGGCGATGCTCGAACCCAAATTCGCTATTTTGGACGAATCCGACTCCGGTCTGGACATCGACGCCCTGCAAGTGGTCTCCGACGGCATCAACAAACTGGCGACAGAAAACCGAGGCTTTCTGCTCATCACCCACTACCAGCGCATCCTGAACTACGTGAAACCTGACTACGTGAGCATCTTCTTCGGTGGGCGTATCGTCAAGACCGGTGGCCCGGAAGTGGCCCAGATGTTGGAAGAACGGGGCTACAAATGGGTGGAAGAGGAATTGGTCGGCGAGTTGGCCCCGGCGTAAGGTCGGCAATGACGCACGAAACAGCCTCACATTCTTGACGAAACGTGAAACGTGAGGCGTGAAAATAGACAGTGATCTCACGTTTCACGGGTCACGTTTCCGCTGACGATAGGATATTTATCTATTGGCAGTGGCAACCCAAAGGAGCAATCATTATGGCAGAAGTTTCTGATCGCGAACATCTGGACGAAGTAAAACAGGAATATCAGTACGGTTTTCACGACACTGAGAAGCCAGTCTTCAAGGCATCCCGGGGTATCAGCCACGAGGTGGTCGAGCAGATTTCCCGGATGAAGAACGAGCCGGCGTGGATGCGCAAATTCCGCCACGACGCGCTGGACATCTTTTTTTCCAAGCCCATGCCCACCTGGGGTGCGGACCTGAGCGGTATCGACTTCGACGATATTTTTTACTACCTGCGCCCGTCGGAAAAGGCCGAAAAGAGCTGGGACGACGTGCCGGAAGACATCAAGCGCACCTTTGACCGGCTGGGTATCCCCGAGGCCGAACGCAAGTTCCTGGCCGGCGTGGGCGCACAGTACGAGTCCGAAGTGGTCTACCACAGCCTGAAAGAGGAGTGGGAGAAACTGGGCGTCGTCTTTTTGGATATGGACAGCGGTCTGCGCGAGCACGAGGATTTGGTGCGGGAGTATTTCGCCACAATCATCCCGGCCGCGGACAACAAATTTGCTGCCCTGAACAGCGCGGTGTGGAGCGGCGGCAGTTTCGTCTACGTCCCCAAGGGCATCAATGTAGACATTCCCTTACAGGCCTATTTCCGCATCAACGCCGAAAATATGGGTCAGTTCGAGCGCACGCTGATTATTGTGGAGGAAGGGGCCAGCGTCCATTATGTGGAAGGCTGCACCGCCCCCATCTATTCCAGCAACAGCCTGCACAGTGCGGTCGTTGAAATTATCGTCAAGAAGAATGCCCGCTGCCGCTACACGACCATCCAGAACTGGAGCACGGATGTCTACAATCTGGTGACCAAACGGACCGTCGCCTACGAAGGCGCCACGATGGAGTGGATCGACGGCAATCTGGGCAGCAAAGTAACGATGAAATATCCCGCTGTCTATATGATGGGTCCCAAAGCCCACGGCGAGATTCTGTCGATTGCCTTTGCGGGCAAGGGCCAACACCAGGACGCCGGCGGCAAAGTCGTCCACGGCGCGCCCTATACCAGCTCGAAAATTGTCTCCAAGTCCATCAGCAAAGATGGCGGACGGGCCAGCTATCGGGGTCTGTTGAAGGTGGCCAAGGGTGCCCACCACAGCAAGAGCAATGTGGTCTGCGACGCGCTGCTGCTGGATCCTGCCAGCCGCTCGGACACCTACCCCTACATCGAAATCGAAGAGGACGATGTGAGCGTGGGCCACGAGGCTTCGGTGAGCAAAATCGGCGAGGAGCAGCTCTTCTATCTCCAGAGCCGGGGTATCGGCGAGGATGAGGCCGCGGCGATGATTGTCGGTGGCTTTATCGAGCCGCTGGTCAAGGAACTGCCAATGGAGTACGCCGTGGAGATGAACCGGCTGATCCAGTTGCAGATGGAAGGCAGTATTGGTTAAAAGATGACAAGATGACAGGGTGATAGGGTGAACAATTCCCCTCACCTGTCACCTTGTCACCTTGTCATAGATACAGGGGAAGACGAACGTGAGCGTATTGGTAAGAGAACCTGAAATGATGGAGAGTGTCGCTGTGATGGCTGCGGCGGCTGATTTTAGCGAGGCGAGTGTGCGGGCATTGTCGGCCAGCCGGGGCGAACCCCGCTGGATGCTGGACTTTCGTCTGGCGGCCTGGCGGACTTTTGAAGCGATGCCCTGGCCCAAAAGCACGGACGAAGCCTGGCGGCGCACCCGTCTGACCGGCTTTGATCTGAAGAATTTCACTGCCTATGCCACGCCCCAGGGCGAGAGCAAGCGGCAGGAGTTGAGCGCCCTGCTCCAGAGCGAATTGGGCGAGATGGAGAGCGCGGCCAGTGTCGTCTTTCAGGACGGCGGTGTGCTCTACCGCAACCACAACCCGGAACTGGCCGCCCAGGGGGTGATCTTCACCGATTTGCAGACAGCCGTGAGCGAACACCCGGCACTGGCGAAGAAATACTTTATGACCCAGGCCGTAAAGCCGGATCACAACAAATTCACGGCCCTGCACGCGGCGCTGTGGGATACGGGTGCGTTTGTCTACGTGCCCAAGAATGTGACCGTCGAACTGCCCCTGCAAGCGATTCTGCACCAGAACCCCGGCGTGGGTGGCTATCACCACACCCTGCTGGTGGCGGACGAAGGCAGTAACGTCACGGTTGTGGACGATCTGCTGGGCGGTGTGGACGGTATGCAGAGCGGCGTCATCGAACTGGTGATGGCCGACAATTCGGTTGTCCGCTATATGAACTTGCAGGACCTTGACCACAGCGCCTGGAACTTTCTGACCGGGCGGGCTGTGATGGGCCGGGACACGGACCTGCGCTGGATTCAGGTAAGCTGGGGCAGCCGCACAACCAAAGCCTTCCTGGACCTGGAACTGAACGGGCAGGGCGGTCACGGCGAACTGCTGGGGCTATACTTCCCCACCGGTCGCCAGCACATCGACCACCAGACGTTGCAGATTCACCGCGCACCCAATTGCTTCAGCGATCTGCTCTTCAACGGCGCGCTGAAAGACCGGGCGCACAACGTTTATATGGGCATCATCAAAGTTCTGCCCGGCGCCCAGAAGACCGACGCCTTCCAGCGCAACGGCAATCTGATTCTGGACGGCACAGCCCGGGCCGACAGTATCCCCGGCCTGGAGATCGAGGCCGACGACGTGCGCTGTACCCACGCCGCCACCGCCTCCCAGGTGGAGGACGAGTACGTCTTCTATCTGATGGCCCGGGGTTTGACCCGTCCCCAGGCTGAGCGTATGATTGTCCAGGGCTTTTTCCAGGAGGTTCTGGATCGGGTTCCGGTGGAGTCTGTGCAGCACAAACTCGAACGAGTCATTGAGCGTAAGATCGGCGGATAATCTCTACGCTGATGGCAATGAAAAGCGGACGCAGATTTACGCAGAAAGAAGTGATCTGCGCTGATTTACTCAGCGTCAATCCGTTTTTTCAGCGTCATCAGCGTCCCATTTCCCAAACAGGAGATTTCCATGAGCGACAAAGGCTATGTACATCCCGAAGTTTTGGTCAGCACCGATTGGGTGGCTGCGCACACCAACGACGCCAATGTGCGCTTATTGGAATCGAACGAAGATGTGCTTCTCTACGACACCGGCCACATCCCCGGTGCGCTGAAGATTGACTGGCAGGATGATTTGAACGACCGTTTGGTGCGGGACTACATCGGCAAAGATGCCTTTGAGGGTCTGATGCGCAAGCTGGGCGTGAGTAACGACACGACCGTCGTCTTCTACGGCGACAAGTCCAACTGGTGGGCCACCTACGCCTTTTGGGTCTTCCAACTCTTCGGCCACACCAACGCCAAAGTGATGGACGGTGGCCGACAGAAATGGATGGACGAGGGGCGGGAAGTGACACGGGAGAAACCCAGCGTCACCCCCAGCAATTATGTGGCGCAAGAACGTAACGACGCTCCCGTGCGTGCCCTGCGCGACGACACCCTGGCCCATCAGGCCGCGGGCAAGCCCCTGGTGGATGTGCGCAGCCCTGCCGAATACCGGGGCGAACTGCTGCATATGGCGAACTATCCCCAGGAGGGCGCGCTGCGTGGCGGTCATATCCGTGGGGCGAAAAATGTGCCCTGGGCCCGGGCCGCCAACGAAGACGGCACTTTCAAGAGCGCGGCGGACCTGCGCGCCATCTACGAAACCGAGCAGGGGCTGAAACCCAGCGACGACATTGTGGCCTATTGCCGCATTGGCGAACGCAGCAGCCATAGCTGGTTTGTGCTAAAATATCTGCTGGGCTACGAAAAAGTCCGCAACTACGACGGCAGTTGGACCGAGTGGGGCAACGCGGTCGGCCTGCCGATTGAGCGATAGAAAACCGAAACGTGAAACGTGAAACGTGAGGCGATGGTACGATCTCACGTTTCACGTTTCACGGCTGGAGAATCCGATGATTGCAGCCGCTACAGCGCCGACCACCAACCCGAAAGTTTCCTCCCTCCGCTCCCTCTTCCCCGTGCTGGAACGCCAGGTCCACGGCAAGCCGCTGGTCTATCTGGACAATGCGGCTACGACACAGAAGCCCCTGGCCGTCATCCAGGCGCTGGACAACTACTACCGCCACTACAACTCGAATATCCACCGGGGCGTGCATACCCTGAGTGAAGAGGCGACAACGGCCTATGAAGAGGCGCGTACTCGCATTGCCCGTTTTATTAATGCGGCCAGCGACAAGCAGACGATCTTCACCCGTAACGCCACCGAAGCGATTAATGTGGTGGCGCATAGCTGGGGGCGGGCCAATCTGGGGCCAGGCGACGAAGTGCTGATTACGGAGATGGAGCATCACAGCAATATCGTGCCCTGGCAGATTTTACAGGAGCAGTTGGGTTTCACATTGCGTTATGTGCCCATCACCGACGGCGGGCTACTGGACCTGAGCGACCTGGACACACTGCTCAACGAGCGCACAAAACTCTTTGCCTTTGTGCATGTGAGCAATGTGTTGGGCACGATCAATCCGGCAGCGCAACTGGTGCAGGCGGCCCACGCGGTGGGCGCATTGGCCCTCATCGACGCCAGCCAGAGCGTGCCCCACATGCCTGTGGACGTGCAGGCACTGGACGCGGATTTCCTCGTCTTCAGCGGGCATAAACTATGCGGGCCGACGGGTATCGGCATTCTCTACGGCAAGCGGGAACTTCTGGAAGCTATGCCCCCCTTTATGGGCGGCGGGGATATGATCCGGGAAGTGAAGATGAGCGGCAGCCGCTGGAATACCCTGCCCTACAAATTTGAGGCGGGCACACCGGCCATCGCCGAGGGCATCGGCCTGGGCGCGGCGGTGGATTTCTTGCAGGAGGTCGGTATGGACTGGATTTGGCAGCACGAACACGCCCTGACCAGCTACGCCTACGAGCGGCTAGCCCAGGTGGAAGGGCTGCGCATCATCGGTCCGGGGCCGGAGCAGCGGGGCGGTCTGGTCGCCTTTACGCTCAACGACATCCATCCCCACGACCTTTCGGCTGTGCTGGATAACGACGGCATCGCCATCCGGGCCGGCCATCACTGCGCCCAGCCCATCCACGACCGGCTGGGCATCGTCGCCAGCGCCCGGGCCAGTTTCTATCTCTACAATACTTTTGAGGAAGTGGACAAACTGGTGGTAGGATTGGAGAAGGCTGGGCAGATTTTTGCGTTTTGAACGGAAGGTGAATTGTGGCACTAGCGCTCAAGCTCACAGTCGAGCAGATTTCAACGGCTATTCTGCTCCTGGACAAAGAGGAAAAGATGAGTCTTCGCAAGCGTCTGCCCGTCCTGATGGATGTGGATGCTGAGGAATGGGAGGAGCTGGGCTGGTTGTCTCTGGCCGAGTCTGCGTTTGATTTTTGGAATGATCCAGAAGAAGACATCTACGACGATTTTTTGGTTTCCGAACCAGAACTGTCGAAGGTGGCGGCATGAGTATTTCACGCGGCGCAGTGGTTCTGGTCCCGTTTCCATTCACCGACTTGACCAGACAAAAGCCGCGGCCTGCCGTTGTCCTTTCGACCGATCGTTTCAACAATGAATCTGACGACATAATACTTGTCGCACTTAGTTCAAATACGGGCCGTCCGCTATTGGACTACGAATTCGTCATCCAGTCAAGTGATGCTGATTTTGCAGAGACTGGTTTGCGTGTACCTTCTGTCGTCCGATGTGGCAAATTGGTCACAATGGATCAGTCACTTGTAATTGCAACTCTGGGCAAATTCAATACGGCCCGCATGAACGCAACTCTTTCATATGTCAGGAAAGCATTGGGTTTGAACTGAGAAATGATTGCCAAAGTCTATCGCAAAGTGAATGTAAAAGATCAGCCAACGGACTTTGCCTATTGGCAAAAACAATCGTATCACGCACGTCTGGCTGCCCTGGAAGAGATTCGGCGAGAATATCATGGCTGGCAAGATGATACTCAGCCCAGATTTCAGAGAGTTTGTACAATCGTTAAACGATAAAATTCTATATCGGAAATATCTATGGACCAGCTATACCGCGAGGCCATCCTCGATCACTACAAACATCCCCGGCGCAAGGGCCATATCGACGGGCCGGATATCCACTATCACGACACCAATCCCTTCTGTGGGGATGAAATTACGATTGAGTTGAAAGTGACGGATGGCGTTGTCACCGATGCTGCCTTTGACGGGCGGGGCTGTGCCATCAGCCAGGCCAGCGCCTCGATGATAATGGAGGAGATCGTGGGAATGTCCATTGCCGATCTCAAAGAGTGGGGCAAAGAGGATATTCTCGAACTGCTCGGCATTGAGATCGGCCCAGTGCGCCTCAAATGCGCGCTGCTGCCCCTGAAAGCATTGAAGGCCGGGCTGTATGGCCTGGACGAATGGCCGGAGTAAAAAACAGATGATGGGATGCTGAGATGAGGGAGTGTCCTTCACCCATCATCTCAGCATCCCATCGTCCCAACCGTTTTGGTGAGGATATGACAGAAGATTTTGCAAGAGTAGCCAGCCTGAGTGAACTCCCCGTGAACGGGCGCAAACTGGTGGAGATCGACGGTGTGCGCATCGCCATCTTCAATCTGGACGGGGAATTGCACGCCATCGAGGATGTCTGTACCCACGACGGCGGACCCCTGGTGGAGGGCGAAGTGATGAATGATTGCCAGGTCCAGTGCCCCCGGCACGGCGCACGCTTTGACATTCGCACAGGCGCAGCCCTCTCTATGCCCGCCTTTGAAGCCACCAATACCTACGCCGTTGAAATCGACGGCGATGACGTTTTTGTTGAGAGACCGTTCTGAATACACTGGAGAAGTTCGACTTTTCGGAAAAAGTCGAACTTCTGACGAAGCTGGAGAGCTATCCTATGTCTGACAATACCCTGCCCACCCCGGATGAAGTCCGGGCCGAGATCAAAGCCAACGTGCGCGACCCGGAACTGATGATGAATATCGTCGATCTGGGGCTGATCTACGACATTGAAATCAACGCTGAAAAGCACGCTGAGATCACAATGACCCTGACCAGCCCCGGCTGTCCCGCGGGTCCCCAGATCATCACCGACGTGCAGCGCACCACCCACAACGCCTTCCCCAACCTGGACGAGGTGAACGTCCATCTGGTCTGGACCCCCTTCTGGAATCCCGATATGATGTCGGACGATGCCAGGGATGAGCTGGGAATTTTTTAGAGGCGGGTTGACTGATTGATCGGTTTGGAAAAGTGAAGCGTGAAACGTGCGATCGGCCAGCGATCTCACGTTTCACGCTTCACTTTTCGTTGGGGTCAGCCCTACCCAGCTTCTTTTCGTTTCAACAACAGCAGCAACCCGATCTCCAGCATCATCTCCAACAGGGGATGGTCCGCCGCGGCCAGGTGGTGGAAGCTCTCGGCCAGGAGAACCGCGTGCTGGGCGTGTTGGGGATGACCAGAGATGGCCAGCCATCCCGCCTGGGCCAACAGCCCGGCCTGGATTTCCACGCGCAGGGCCTGTTCGATCCGGGCGGTGAAAAGCTCCCGTTTCAGGACACCGATCATCTTTTGCACGGCCAGATCGTCGCTGCTGGATAGCTGGTTGGCCCCGGCCAGCATCCGGTTGTTCTGGAAAAACCAACCCGCCATCGCCGGGTGGCGCAGAAGGATGGCGGCGATTTCGTCCAGTCGGGCTTTGTTCTTTTTCCACAGGGCCGGCCCCGATGCGAGCAACGCCTGTAGCTCGGCGACGGGTTCGGCGCTCCCGGCCAGGCTGAGATAGGGGTTGTAGAAGGTGTATTCCTCGGGCAAAGGCTGGGGCTTGGGCTGTTGCCAGTGGGCCGCCACCGCCTGCTCCAACCGCCAGCGGGCATAGTCCAGGGGCACTTCCAGAAAGATGGTGGGTGAGCCGTTGCTCAGGGCTACGCTCACCATCTCCCCCACGGCGCGTTGGGCGGGCAGGTATTGGGGGTCTATGGCTTCGCTGCCAAAGCTTTCCAACACCCCGGCGCTGGCGTTGATACGCAGCCCAATCAGCATATTTTCCCTGACGTCTGCCCCGGCCCGCAAAAACCAGAGGTCCTGGCTTCCGTCCAGAGTGCTGGGGGTGATCAGCGCCCGCCAGCCATCCACCGGGCTGGGCTGGAAGCGCACGCCGAGAAAGCGCAGTTTGCGCAGGGTGCGCTCGGCTACCTGGGACAATGGGGGCTTCAAATTTTGCTGAAGGCTGTGCAGGGCCCGGGCCGCGCGTTGGGCCGGGTCGCCCTGGCGAATCCCGCCCAACTGTTCCAGCGCGGCCAGGGCTACACCCTCCCGACTATCGTAGGCGATCAGGCGCAGCAGTTCCGGGCGATCCGCCTCGCCCAGTCGTCCCAACAGTTCCATCACCTGATGGGCCACCTGCTCATTCTCCTGGCGCATCTGGCGCACATATTCCAGCAGAATGTAGTGGTTTTCGTGGCTCTCGGCCAGGGCTTCTTGCAGGCTCTGCATCACAACCGTTTCCGGGTCTTTCAGATCGCTCATCAGCCCCGGCGCCAGCTCTGCCTCCAAAAAACGTTCCAAAATCATCGCCGCGGTGATCCGGGTCTGGGTCGGGTTGCCCCGATTGGCCGCCTCTTTGCGCAAGACAGTGACGGTCTCGTCGTAGGGGAGCAGCGTCGCCAGCCGTCCCAGCCCGCCCCGCACCTGGCTGCTGGAATTGTCCAGATATTTGGAAAGGGTGGAAAGAATCAGCAACGGTTCGTATTTCTGGGCAATGGCGCGCACCCGGGACAGCAACTCGGCCTCGGATTGGGTGACCGATAGACCGTTCAGGTCTTCATTGAGTTGGCGGCGGGCTTGGAATGTGTTGACAATTTTATCGCTCATAGCCAGTAGTATACCAGAAAGTCGGGGAAAGTAAGTATGCCGACGGCCTGGTGCGACGCACTCGCCAAACGAGAATATACTGGCGACATTTGGCGTGGCGAGTGCGTCGCACCGGGTTGGGTACTGGGGAAATTCGTCTCTTTTTGCCAGCCCGTTGGCGAGGTGGTACACTGTGAAACGTGACCCGTGAAACGTGAAGACAGGGAACTCTCTCACGCAGTACGTTTCACATTTCGGCTGGAAAAGAGATCGCCCGTATCCCAGTCAGAATCCCAGGTGAGAAATGGCACAGGCACTCTATCGCAAGTGGCGCAGTCAAACATTTGACCAGGTTGTGGGGCAGGAGCATGTGACCCAGACCCTGCGCAACGCGCTGCGGGATGACCGGGTGGCCCACGCCTATCTCTTTTCGGGACCGCGAGGCACGGGCAAGACCAGCACCGCCCGTATTCTGGCCAAAGCGCTCAACTGCACCGGGCCAGAGGGCGAGCGCCCCTGCGACGTTTGCCCCACCTGCGTCGCCATCAGCGAAGGGCGGATGCTGGACCTGATCGAAATCGACGCGGCCAGCAACAACAGCGTGGACGACATCCGGGAACTGCGGGATAAAGTTGGCTTTCGCCCCAGCGAAGGCAGCTACAAAATTTATATCATCGACGAAGTACATATGCTCAGCAACAGCGCCTTCAACGCCCTGCTGAAGACCCTGGAGGAGCCACCGCCCCACGCCCGCTTTATTTTGGCGACGACGGAACCCCACAAAATCCCGGCCACTGTCCACAGCCGTTGTCAGCGCTTCGACTTTCGCCGGATTCCGGTGGTGGAGATTGCCAGCCACCTGCGCCACATCGCCAGCGAAGAAAATGTCCAGGCCGAGGAGGCCGCGCTGACTGCCATCGCCCGCAGCGCCCAGGGCTGTATGCGCGACGCCATCAGCCTGCTCGATCAGATGACCAGCTACGGCGCCGAAGCCATCTCCCTGGCTCAGGTCCATCAGGTGCTGGGCAGTGTCGCCAGCGAGTCGGTCGGTGGTTTTGTAGATGCGCTGGCGGAGCAGGATGTGGCCGGGGGATTACAACTAATCCACAAATTGCTGCTGGATGGGGCCAGTTTGCAGGAGTTTACGACGCAGGTGGTGGAGCATCTGCGCGGGGTGATGCTGCTGCAAATGACCGGGGAGAGCGGGTTGCTGGACGACCGCTCGCCGGAGACGGTCAAACGGATGGAAAGCCAGGCCAAGAGACTCACCCAGCCCCAGACCCTCTACGCGCTCAAGCGCTTTGGCGAGGCGATTGGAGAGTTGAAGGGGGGGCACCAGCCCCAACTGCCCCTGGAACTGGCGCTGGTGGAGGTGGTGCGCGGCCCGGCCACAGCCGTTGTCCAGATGGCCGCGCCTCTCTCTGCCCAGCCGGTCCCGGCCCAACCTGCGGCGACACTGGCCCCCGCTGCGTCTACCCCAGCGCAGACAAAAGCCCCGGCGACAGAAGCCAAAAGCGAGCCGACCGCGCCCGTGCCTTTAGACCAGGCCGCGGTCGGCAAATTGCGCGACCAGTGGAACGATGTCCTGGCCGCCGTGCGCGAGCGGCTGGGGATGAAGCATCAGGCCGCCCTGCGCGCCGTGCGCGACATTGCCATCGGCGAAAATGCGATTGCCCTCTCTTTTGGCAACAACAAATTCGCCAAAGATATGATTTCCGACCCGGAGACGCTGACACTGGTCAGCACTATTTTGGCCCAATTTGTCGGGCGGCAGGTGGTGGTGGAGTGTCTGGAAGGCGAGACGGCCACTCTTTCCGCCGCGGCAGGCCGGGCTGTGCGGGATGAGCGCAAGTCCGACGGCCCGGACCCCCTGCTGGAATTTGCGGTCAGCGAGCTGGGCGCGCAGGTGAAGGACGAGAAGAAGGGGAAACGGAAGACGTAAGGTGGCGAAGCCACGATTTGCGTGCGGAAACGTGAAGACGTGAAACGTGAGATCAGGTGACGACACCTCACATTTCACATTTCACCGGTCTGGCCTAGAAACTAACCCATATGCGTTAGTTCCTCGCTGGTACGGAGTAAGCAGGCCAGGCAGCAGGTCTGCAGGAGAGGTGAGGACTACCCGTAGGCTTCGGTCTGGGCGGCAAACCAGACCGCGATGTCGTCGAAACTGCGCTCGCCCCGGGCCACGGCCAGAGTGAATTCTTCCACTTCCGAATTGGAAGCAACCAGGCGATGGCCGTTGCGTTGTAGAAAAAGAGCGCTGGCGGCAATGCCCACCCGCTTGTTGCCATCCACAAAGGGATGGTTGTTGACCAGCGACTGCATCAGCGCCGCGGCTTTGGCGAAGATGTCCGGGTAGAGGTCAGCGCCGTCGTAGGTGGCCTGGGGGCGGGCTACAGCCGATTCCAGCAGCGCCACATCCCGCAGCCCGGCGCTGCCCCCGGTCTCGGCGATGAGGCGGCTGTGCAGAAAGAGAACCTGGACAGGGGTCAGGTAGTTCACCGGGCCAGGGCCTCCAGGGCCGGGCGGTAGGCGTCGATGAAGTCAGCCACCTGGCGGGCAAATTCGGCGTCGATTTCGGCGGCAGCCGTCTCGGTGGGCGCAATCACAATCTGCTTCTGGGCCTGATCCACATCGACCGAAACTTCTGCCCCCTCGCGCAGATGCAACAGGTCCAGAATATCCCTGGGCAGGGCGACGACCAGACTGTTGCCGGTCTTGAAGATTTTGCGGGTGGCGACGGTCATAGCGTTCCTCCTTTGTGTACAAACAGCGTAAGTACGAACAGTGTAGCACAGATCAACAAATCCAGACAGCAATAGTCACACAATAGCGATAGGAGCAGTTTTTATGGCGAAGAAATCAAAGAACATCCGTCAGCGCCGTTTTGGCGCAGGCGAAGGCTTTGCAGGCGGTGGTGGCGGCGGGGCTGCGGCCCTGGGCGGCGGGTTGCCCGGCGGTATGGGCGGCGGCAATCTGATGGCCCAGGTGCGCAAGATGCAGGAAGAGATGGAGAAGACCCAGGAAGAATTGGGCACTGTCGAAGTGACCGGCACGGCGGGCGGCGGAATGGTGGAGATTGTGATGGACGGCCATCAGGCGGTGAAGTCCGTGCGTCTGAAACCCGAAGTGGTGGACCCGGACGACGTGGAGATGCTGCAAGACCTGCTCCTGGCCGCGCTCAACGACGCCACGGAAAAGGCCAAAGCCCTGGCCGACGAACGGATGGGCGACGTAACCGGCGGAGTGAATATCCCCGGATTGGGATTTTAGGGACTGGAGATTGGGGATTGGGGACTGGGGATTGGGCGACGAGTCGTGACTGCCCAATCCCCAGTCTCCAATCCCCAATCCCCAATCCCTTCTTTTCAGAAACACAGGTACTCTCAATGCAACCCCTCGCCCAGCCCGTCTCCAACCTCATCGACGCTTTCAGCCGTCTGCCCGGCATTGGCCCCAAGAGCGCCAGCCGGTTGGCCTATTTTCTGTTGCGGGCGGACAGCGAAATCGGGCTGAATCTGGCCGCGGCCCTGACCGAACTGAAGGAGAAGACCGTCTTCTGTTCCGTCTGCCACAACATCGCCGACCGCCAGCCCTGCGCCATCTGCGACAATCAACAGCGGGACCAGTCGATTATTTGCGTGGTGGAAGAACCCCTGGATGTCCAGGCCATCGAGCGCACGGGCGCCTTCCGGGGTGTCTATCACGTACTGCACGGCTCCATCTCCCCGGTGGAGGGCATCGGCCCGGACGACCTGAAAATCCGGGAGTTGCTCAAGCGGGTGCAGGCCAGCGAGAAGGCCGGGGAAGATGCGGTTGTGAAGGAACTCCTGCTGGCGACCAATCCCAATCTGGAGGGGGAGGCGACGGCGATGTACATCTCCCGTCTCTTCAAACCCCTGGGCCTGAAAGTCACCCGGCTGGCCCGGGGTCTGCCCACCGGCGGCGATCTGGAATACGCGGACGAGTCCACACTGAGCAACGCATTGTCTGGCCGTATGGAAATGTAACGGAAAAAGACGTAGATTCTCAAAAGTGACTCTGTGAAAATCTGCGTCCATCTGCGTAATCTGCGTTCCAAAAATCAGTAGAACGGAACTTTCTGGATGGCTGAGACGGCGAAAACCCACAACAAACTGGCCGCGCTCAAACGGGCGTGGCAGGACGAAACCCTGGCCCCGGTGACGAAGCGCTTCCCCGAACGGCGCAAGCGCTTCACCACCAGCAGCGACACTATTGAAGTCGCCACTGTCTACACACCGGAGGAATGGCCCGGCGACCCCGACCCGGCCCAGGCTGCGGCCTATATGGAAAAGCTCGGCTTCCCCGGCGACTACCCCTTCACCCGGGGCGTGCAGCCCAATCTCTACCGGGGCCGCCTCTGGACAATGCGCCAGTACGCCGGCTTCGGCTCGGCCAGCGAGAGCAACCAGCGCTACCACTACCTCATCGCCCAGGGACAGACCGGCCTCTCCGTGGCCTTTGACCTGCCCACCCAAATCGGCTACGACGCCGACCACGACTTCGCCCTGGGCGAAGTGGGCAAAGTCGGCGTCTCCATCAGCAGCCTGGCCGATATGCGCACCCTCCTGGCCGGCATCCCCCTGGACAAAGTGAGCATCAGTATGACCATCAACGCACCGGCGGCGGTGCTGCTGGCGATGGTCATTGCCGTCGCCAAAGAGACGGGCGTGCCGGTCTCCCAACTGCGGGGGACGGTGCAGAACGACATTCTCAAAGAGTACATTGCCCGGGGCACGTATATTTTTCCGCCCGGCCCGTCTATGCGGCTGATTACGGATATGTTCCGCTTCTGCGCGGCGGACGTGCCCAAGTGGAACACCATTTCTATCAGCGGCTACCACATCCGGGAGGCGGGCAGCACCGCCGTCCAGGAAGTCGCCTTCACTCTCGCCAACGCCATCGAGTACGTGCAGCAGGCCATCGACGCCGGGCTGGACGTGGACCGCTTCGCCGACCAGCTCAGCTTCTTTTTCAACGCCCACAACAATTTTCTGGAAGAGGTGGCAAAGTTCCGGGCCGCCCGCCGTCTGTGGGCCAAAATTATGCGGGAGCGCTTTGGCGCGCAGAAGCCGGAAAGCTGGCGGCTACGCTTTCACACCCAGACCGGCGGCAGCACCCTCACCGCGCAGCAGCCCGACAATAACGTCGTGCGGGTGACTGTCCAGGCCCTGTCGGCTGTGCTGGGCGGAACCCAAAGTCTGCACACCAATTCCCGGGACGAAGCCCTGGCCCTGCCCACAGAAAAGGCCGTGGAGATCGCCCTGCGCACCCAGCAGATTCTGGCCTATGAGAATGGCGTGGGCGATGTGGTGGACCCACTGGGCGGCAGCTATTATATCGAGTGGCTGACCGACGAAATCGAGCGGCGGGCACAAGAATACATCGACCGCATCGACGGGATGGGCGGCGCGCTGCGGGCCGTGGAGGAGGGCTTTGTCCAGCGGGAGATTCAGGACGCGGCTTATACGGCCCAGCGGGCGATTGAGTCCAAAGAGCAGGTGGTGGTCGGCGTCAACCGCTTCCAGAGCGACGAGACCGCCATCCCCGACCTGCTGCGGGTGGACGAGCGGGTGCAGACTGCCCAGGTGGAAGCACTGGCCCGTCTGCGTGCCGAGCGGGATAGCAGTGCAGTTGAGGCCATTCTTGACCGCATCCGCCAAGCCGCCAGCCAACCCGATGTACCGTTGATCTCCCTTTTAGTGGAAGCGGTGGAAGCCGAAGCCACCCTGGGCGAAATCTGCGACGCGCTGCGTAGTGTCTTTGGCGAATACCAGCCCGGGAATTGGGTATGAAAAATTGGCAAGTACGGATTTGCGTTTACGCAGAAAATATATGATACTTTGTATCTGAGTATATGCTCAGATATAGAAAGATGAGAAATAGATATGCCGCGGGAACACCCGGCTCAAGATGGGGTGCAGACGCTATCTGACGATTTGTTGGCTGATATTGTCGAGACGTTCAAAGCACTTAGCGATCCAACTCGGGCGCAACTGATCTATCTGTTGACCCGCGGCGAGTACAGTGTCAACGATTTGAGTCAATACGTTTCTGTCACCCCTTCAGCCGTATCTCATCACCTGTCCAAACTGCGCGCGATTCGTCTGGTGCGTACGCGGCGAGAGGGTAACCAGGTATTCTACTCGATTGATGATACCCATGTAGGCGCGCTCTTTCGCGAAGCGCTTTATCATCTGGACCACGTGCGCAGCAATTTGCCGGATCACCCCTACCCGATAGAACAGCCTTCTTTGCCAGACCCATAAATAACGGAAAGTCAATGACGATGCCACCCCAAACCAACACCCAAAAGAATGCGCACGCGCACGAATCAACTGCCGGTCACCCACACCCACACCCGCACCCGCATTCTCACAACGCCCCCCATGACCATCCGCACAACGACGCTGACGACCACGCACACGATCATCCCCATTCCCATGACCACCACAAGGGGCTGTGGGGCTGGATCAGCGCCATTTTTCACCTGCACGGCCATAGCCACCAGCGCGCAGCGATGGCCTCGGACACAGCATTCTTGCAGGATGACGGCGGGATTCGCACTGTCTGGCTGGCATTGGCTGCGCTGACGATCACAGCCATCTTCCAGATTGTAATTGTGCGTTTGTCCGGCAGCGTCGCTCTGTTGGCCGATACGATTCACAACGTCGGTGACGGACTCAATTCGATACCTCTCCTTATCGCTTTCTACCTGGCCCGGCGGATTCCTACACGCCGCTATACATACGGATTTTCCAGGGCGGAAGATGTAGCCGGTGTATTGATTGTTCTCTCCATCGCGGTCAGCGCAGGCGTTGTCTTTTGGGAATCCTTTCAAAAATTGCTGCATCCCACCCCCCTCACTAATCTTGGCTGGATAGCCGCAGCATCTATCATTGGATTTGCGGGTAACGAAGCGGTAGCTTGGCTACAAATTCGCAAAGGACGGGAGATCGGCTCCGCCGCGCTGGTGGCCGATGGATTGCACGCACGCACAGACGGATTCACATCCCTGGCGGTGCTTGTCGCCGTTGGCGGAACCTGGCTTGGCTACCCGATAGTTGATCCGATTGTCGGTTTTCTGATCGGTATTGCTATTCTTTTCATCACAAAAGAAGCGACGATCTCTATGTGGTATCGCTTGATGGATGCCATCGAGCCGGAGATTTTGGAACAGACCGAAGCAGTCATTCACCAGCGGGAAGAAGTGCGGAGTCTGCATCGACTGCGTATGCGTTGGATGGGCCATCAACTGCACGCCGATATCTGCATTGGTGTAGATGCAAATCTCACAACCGCGGAGGGTCATCATATCGCCGATCACATACGCCAAGACCTGTTGCAGACAATTCGCCATCTGGCCGATGTGACTATTCATTTAGATCCCTGGTCTGGTGTGTCTGCGCCGGAAAAAATCTGACAGAAATGAAAGACCTGGCCCGTGAACAAACAGCCCAACAGCCATTTCTGCTTCATCTGCGGTGTAAAAAATATCGCGGGTGTGCAGGTACGCTTCTACGAAACCCGCGCCGACGACGGCAGCCCGGAAATCCTCGCCCGCTTCTGCGGCCAGCCCATCCACCAGGGCTATCCGGGACGGATGCACGGCGGCGTCCTCACCGGCATTCTGGACGAGACAATGGGCCGGGCGATCAACTACGGCGCAGGGGAGCAGGTGGAGACCTGGGGCGTCACCGCCAATCTGGACCTGCGCTTTCTGCTGCCTGTGCCGCTGGATGTGGAACTGAGCGCCCGCGGACGCATCACCAGCGAAAACCGCCGCCTCTTTCAGGGCAGCGGCGAAGTCTATCTGCCCGATGGCCGGGTGGCCGTGACCGCCACAGGCAAGTTCTGGAAGATGCCGCTGGACGAAATCTCCGACGCCGACCCTACAGCGCTGGGCTGGCAGGTCTATCCTGACAAAATATGAGAGAAGTTCGACTTTTTCCGAAAAGTCGAACTTCTGGCCCAAAAGGGGGAGTGAATTGTTTACACACATTGACCACATCGGCGTCGTTGTCAACAGCATCGACGAGGCGCTGGCAACCTGGCGGGATACCCTGGGTTTTGCTCTGCTGGAACGCAAGTCCGTACCTGAACACGGCGTCGAAGTCGCCTTTATCGACGCGGGCAACGGTACTGTCGAATTTCTGTCCCCCCTCGACCCGGCCAGCGGCACAGCCCGTTTCCTCGCCAGCCGGGGGGAGGGCACCCACCACATCTGCTTTGCCGTGGAGGATATTGGGGCAGCCCTGGCCGAACTGAAGCGCCAGGGCGTGCGCCTGATCGACGAAACACCCCGCCAGGGCGTCCACGGGCTGGTGGCTTTTGTCCACCCCAAAGCCGCCAACGGGGTGATGATTGAACTTCTACAAAAGAGTGTGTACCACCCATGACAGTACAGGTCCGGGCCAGCCGCCTCCCTTTGACCGTCTGGAATCAGGCCATCGACGATCTGATTGAAAAGCGGCGGGCCGAGGAGGCCATTCCCCGCATTCGCACTGTTCTCAAAAATCTGCCCCGCCACCTCCCCTCCTACTTTCGCCTGTTGCAAGCCATCTGGCTGTTGCAACGCTGGGAAGAAGGGCAGGATTGGGCCCTGCGTCTGCTGCGGGCCGACCCCTGTAACGAACTGGCTTGGGGCGTGCTGGCCAACGCCGCCGAACAGCAGGGCAATCTGGCCAACGCCCGGCGCTACTGGCAGCGCGCCTTCGAGAACGCCCCCTATAACCAGCACATCCGCGCCGGTGTAGCACGCACCACACCGGGCAAGGCCGATCCCCTCCAATTGACAGCTCCTGCCCTTGCCACTCTTTGCCGTATGGATGGCCGCTGGGCCCGGGCGGCAGAGATATACGCGGCTCTGGAGCAGGAATATCCCCGACGGGTGGACATCCAGTGCGCCCGGCTCGAATCCCTTTGGCGCGGCGCACGGGACGAGGAGGCATTGCCTGTGGCCTCCCATCTGGTGCGTCGGGAGCCGAATCTGCTCATCGGCTGGGTTGTTTCGGCCCAGGCGGGCGACGAGACCGATCAGGCATTGGCCCAGGCCCCCCTGGCTGCGTTGGATGCAGACGGGGAATATATGGGCGTGCGTTTTGGGGCTGATCTGGCGCCGAGCCGGGCCGCGACGATTGGGGTCTCCAGCGCAGAAGCAGCCTAGCTGGGCAAACTGTAGGTGCGGTTTTCAACCGCACTTTCATCCGTAGAAGTGCGGTTGAAAACCGCACCTACGGCTTCTCTGCCGTCCTCGAACAATTCACAAAGTGGCGAAAACTGTAGGCGCGAATAAGTGGTGGGATAAGCCGCGAAAGCAGTGATTCGACAAATAATGGCACTACTACTTTCGGGGTATTCACCTCTCAGGCAAACGCCGAAGTCTGTACCAATGCCAAAACGCTTCCCATCACTTTTTCGCGCTAACCGAAAATTCGGCAAAAAGGGCGGAATCGGGTAGAGTATTGTATTGGTTTCTATTTACAAAACATTGAGGGAGAACGATTGTATGGAACGGACATTTGTCATTATTAAGCCGGACGGCGTGCAGCGGGGGCTGATTGGGGAGATTGTCGGGCGCTTTGAGAAGCGAGGGCTGAAAATTGCTGCCATGCGCTTTTTGCAGGTGAGCGATGCATTGGCCCGCCAGCACTACGCGGTACACGAGGGCAAGCCCTTCTATGCCGGTCTGATCGAATATATCGTCAGTGGGCCGGTGGTGGCGCTTGTGCTGGAAGGCAGCAACGCCATTGCCGTTGTGCGCAAGATGCTGGGCGCCACCAAACCCGCCGAAGCCGAATTGGGTTCCATCCGCGCCGACTTTGGCCTGGAAATCGGGCGCAATCTGGTACACGGCAGCGACGGCCCCGACACCGCGGCCAGCGAAATCGCCCTCTGGTTCGGCGCAGATGTGGTTGCCTGGGAACGGGCGACGGATTGCTGGATTTTTGAGTAGGCAAAGCGGGAAGGCGGAGAGCTTTCCCTGAAACTGAGAAACGAGAAATGTGAAACGTGAGATCGTTGTCCGATCTCACGTTTCTATACTCGACACGGGCATGAACTGACATTTTGTCACCCGGTCATTTTGTCACCTTGTCAAGTATATCTTCGTTGCGTTTATGCCCCCAATAGTTCGCGCACCACGCACCACGTCACATAATCTTCATCACCACATTCGCCTTTTGCCACAGTTCATCCAGCTTGTAAAATTCTCTGGATTCTTCGGTGAAAAGGTGTAAGATTACGTCTCCATAATCCAACAAGACCCAGCCGCCACCGCTCTCCTGCATCCCCTCGTGGTTGAGCGGACGCACCCGGTGTTGGATGTGCAGCTTTTCGTGCAACTCATCCCGGACGGCGTTGCCCTGCCGTTCGTTGTCGATGGTGGCAATAATAAAATAGCTGGTTATGGAGGTTTGCTCGCTAACATCCAACAGCACAATCTCCGTGGCCTGCTTCTCTTCAATAATATCCACAATCTGTCGTGCCAATTCGTTGCTGTTCAGAGACGCCTCCTGTTTGGGAATCGATATGTGTACGTTCAGGTAGTGTAGCACAGAATAGGTGGCGCTCTCAATTTGTTACGGCAGAAGAGGGTGCGTCCCAGCAGTAACTGCTCACCCCCACCCAACCTCCCCCAGCTTGGGGGAGGAGTCGATCCAGTTCCCTCCCTGGAATGGGGAGGGGTAGGGTGGGGTGGCTGAACAGTTAC
>JAANMX010001703.1_pt1 | contig 24131 bp, 22 predicted proteins | sample 7279681 | NCBI WGS metagenome assembly JAANMX01 (sample SAMN14094542, study PRJNA606508) | bioreactor metagenome | isolation source: A lab-scale SPAN reactor treating ammonium-rich wastewater day 351 | place: Ireland: Galway | collected 2018-01-01
CGCGGCCGAGGTCCACGCCGACCTGCGGGCCGGCGCGGAAGCGGGCGTGACCGGGACCCCGGCCTTCTTCGTCAACGGACGCTTCCTGAACGGCGCTCTGCCGCTCGCGGCGTTCGTGGAAGTCGTCGAGGACGAGTTGCGCCGGGCTGGAACCCGCGCCGACGGCCGCAACCAGGTGCCCTGAGCTACAACGGCGGCGGCGACGTACATGTCGTCGGCCGACTGGATGCCGCACAACCCCGACCGCCGCATCGAGCTGCTGCCCCCGGTCGAGTCGAAGGATGCGCGCGCCCGCGCCGCCGAGTCCTTCGAGCCCCTCACCTCGCCGGAAGGCTGAACGCGGGTGCCGGCCCAGGGTCTGCCGGGCTCGGGTGCTAGGCTTCGCTCATGGAGACCCCGGCCGGAGAAGCGATCGCGGCCGAGCCCGATCTCGACGAGAACGGCGTGGACCTCGCGCAGATCCGGGCGATGCTGGCGCTGTCCCCGCTCGAGCGGCTCGAGCGGGTCAGCGCGTTCATGTCCTCGCTGACCGCGCTGCGTGAGCCCGATGGCGACCGCGTCGCCCGCTGAGATCCTTCGCCTCCTGGCCCGGGCCGGAGTCGACTTCGTCGTGGTCGGCATGGCGGCGGGCGTCCTGAGGGGAGCCCCCGTGGCCACCGTGGACCTCGACATCGTGCATGGGCGCGCTCCCGACAACGTGGCCCGCCTGCTCCAGGTGCTGGCCGGCCTGGAAGCGATCTATCGGCATGATGCCCGGGGGCTGCGGCCCGCCGGGTCGCACCTCTCCAGCCCCGGCCATCAGCTCCTGACCACACGTCTCGGTGATCTGGATTGCCTCGGGACCGTCGGGGACGGCCTCGCCTACGAGGATCTGCTCGACAGCGCACCGGAACTGGCGCTCGAACCGGGGCTGTCGATCCACGTGATCGACCTGCCGACCCTGATCGCGCTGAAGGAGAAGGCGCTGCCGCGGCCCTCACCCTGGAGCTTTCGGGGCAATCGCGGGCTGGCCACTCGTGGCCTCTACCGTTTCGCGTCCTTCGAGGAGGCGCAGCTTTGGCTGACGAAGCAGATGTCCCGGAGGTCCGGCCCCCGACCGTCGACGACGTCCGGCCCATCGCCCGCGCCCTCGAAGAAGCCGGAGCCCGCTACCTCCTGATCGGCGGGTTCGCCGTCGTGCTGCACGGTGGCGTCCGGACGACGAAGGACATCGACCTGCTGGTCGACCCGGCAGTCCGGCCGTCCCGACTACCTCGCCGGAGGGTTGAGGCCGGTCAGGACCGCGCGCTCGCGTTCGGCGTCGAGGAACTCGAGCACGTCGGCGAGGGCGTCCTTCGACTTCAAGAGGTCCTTCGACAGCTCCGAGGCGCGGACGAGCGTCAGCTCGAAGTCGGGGCGCGGCTCGACCAGCGCGCCGCGCATCGCGTCGAGCCCCTCGCGCAGGTGGTAGAGCGCCTCGAACACGACCAGGAAGCGCTCCCAGGTGGTGACCGCCTTCAGGTGGCGCTCGCCTTCGATCTGGCCGCTGATCAGGCCGCGCAGCACGTGCTCCAGCGCCGGCTCGTTGGGGTGGGCGGCCAGCATCAGCAGCGCGTTGCGGCAGACCTGGGTGGCCAGCGTGCGCAGCACGAGGCGCGGCACGCCGGCGCCCATCGCGTCGCGCACGAGCGTCGCCGGGTACTCGGTGAGCGCCGTGCCGTCCTCGATCGCGATCACGCTCGCCGAGCGGTTCACCGACCGGGCTTCGCCGAGGGCCAGCAGCGCGGCCTCGCCGAGCACCATCTTGGGGTACATCACGCCGACCAGCCGGCGGTCGGTCCAGACCCCGACCTTGCCCGCGTCGACGACCGCCATGCGGTCCGCCGGTTCACCCTGCTTCCACAGGATGTCGCCCCTGCCCAGCTTCCGGGATTGCATGCGGCGGGGATTCTAGACTGAAGCATGGACCTGCCGCCGCTGGAACCCGCCGACCGGGCGGCGCTCGACGAGGCGCGCCGGCTGTTCGAGGCCGGCCACTACTTCGAGTGCCACGACGTGCTGGAGGAGGCCTGGGCCGGCCATCGCGGCCCCGCCCGCGACCTGCTGCAGGGGCTGATCCAGTCGGCGGTCGCCTTCTACCACCTGGGCAACGGCAACCGCGGGGGCGCGCGCAGCCTGCTGGCGCGTTCGCTGCAACGGCTGGCGCCCTGCCCGGACGCCGCCCTGGGGCTGGACGTCGAGGGCCTGCGCGCGCAGTTGCGACGCTGGCAGGCGCGGCTGCAGGACGAGCGGGAGGTGACGGCGGAGGAGTGGGCGGCGGATCGCCCGACGTGGCGCGACGCGCTGTGAAGGCGGCCGTCTGGCCGCCCGGCCGCTATCCGTAGCGGCCCTCGATGTACTCCGCGGTGCGCGCCTCCTTCGGGCTCAGGAACAGGTCGGCGGTGCGCGAGTGCTCGACCAGCTTGCCGAGCAGCATGAACACGCACTCGTCGCTGGCGCGGCGGGCCTGGGCCATGTTGTGGGTGACGATCACGATCGTGTAGCGGCCGCGAAGCTCGAACATCAGCTCCTCGATCGCCCGCGTGCCTTCGACGTCGAGCGCCGAGCACGGCTCGTCCATCAGGATGATGTCCGGCTTCAGCGGCAAGAGGCGCGCGATGCACAGCTTCTGCTGCTGCTCGAGCTGGAGCGTCGTGGCCCGGTCGTGGAGCCGGTCCTTGAGGTCCTTCCACAGCCCGACCTCGGTCAGCGCCTTCTCGACCGCCTCGTCGAGCGCGGCGCGCTTCAGCTCCCCGCGCGGGGTGTGCACGCGCAGGCCGAAGACGACGTTCTCGTAGACCGAGATCGGCAGCGGGTTGGGCCGCTGGAACACCATGCCGACCGCCTTGCGCAGCTCGATCAGCGACACCGCCGGGTCGTAGATCTCCTGCCCGAGCACCCGGATCTCGCCGGTCGTGCGCACGTTCGGGTAGCGCTCGTTGATGCGGTTGAAGCAGCGCAGCAGCGTGGTCTTGCCGCAGCCGCTGGGCCCGATCAGCGAGGTGATCAGCCCCGCGCGGACTCGCACGTCGACGCCGTACAGCGCCTGGAAGTCTCCGTACCAGAGGTCGAGCCCCCGGGTCTCGATCGCCAGCAGGGCCGCGTCCGTCATCCGAAGTTGCCGTTCACGTAGTCCCAGGTCTGGCGGCTGCCGGGCTGCTCCGAGAAGACGACGTCGGTGCGGTCGAGCTCGACGATGCGGCCGTTCAGCATGAACATCGTGCGGTCGGCCAGCCGGCGCGCCTGCTGGGTCAGGTTGGTGACCAGGATGATCGTGATCTCGCGGCGCAGCTCCTTCAGCACGTCCTCGATCCGCATCGTCGTCACCGGGTCGATGGCGATCGAGAACTCGTCGAGGCACAGCACCTCGGGCCGGTGCGACAGCGCGCGGGCGATCGTGAGCCGCTGCTGCTGGCCGCCGGAGAGCGCGGTGCCCAGCGAGCCGAGGCGGTCCTTGACCTCGTCCCACAGCGCCGCCTGGCGCAGGCAGTGCTCGACCAGCGCGTCGAGCTCGGCGCGGTCGCGCAGCCCGGCGCAGCGCGGCGCGAACGCGACGTTGTCGTAGATGGTGAGCGGCAGCCCGACCGGCAGCGGCGCCACCATGCCGATCTTGCGGCGCAGCGCGTGCACGTCGCGGGTGCGGGAGACGTCTTCGCCGTCGACGTGCACCGTGCCCGAGACGCGGGCGCCCGCGACGAACTCGATCGTGCGGTTGAGGCAGCGCAGCATCGAGCTCTTGCCCGACTGGGCGGGGCCGATCACGCCCAGGATCTCGTTCGCGCGCACGTCGAACGAGATGCCGTGGATCACCTCCTTGTCGCCGTACGACAGGCGCAGGTCGGCGACCTGGATGCGGGCCGGCGCGGCCGGCGCGGCCGGCGGAGGCGCCGTGCGGGATCCGTTCACCACCGCTTGCGCCCCCGCAGCCACACCCGCAGGGTGACGGCCGTCGCGTTGACCAGCAGCACCGAGCCGAGCAGGACGACGGCGGTCGCGTAGGGGATCGCCTCCTGCACGTTCGGCACCTGGGTGGCCACGGTGTAGAGGTGCATCGACAGCGCCATGCACTGCTCGTCGAGCCGGTACGGGAGCAGGTCGCCGCGCTGCACGGCCTTGTAGAACACGGCGCCCGTGAACATGATCGGCGCCGTCTCCCCGGCCGCGCGGCTGACCTGCAGGATCAGGCCGGTCAGGATGCCGCTGATCGAGTTGGGCAGGACCACCGCCTGGATCGTCTGCCAGCGGCTGGCGCCGACGTTCCAGCACGCCTCGCGGAACGAGTGCGGCACCGAGGCCAGCGCCTCGCGGGTGGAGGCGATGATCACCGGCAGCGTCATGATCGCAAGCGTCAGCGAGGCGGACAGGATCGAGTAGCCGAACTGCGCGGCGTAGACGAAGGCGCCCAGCCCGAACAGCGCGTGCACGATGCTGGGCACCCCGGCCAGGTTGATCACCGCCAGGTTGATGGCGCGGGTGAAGGCGTTGTCGCGCGAGTACTCGTTGAGGTAGACCGCGGCCAGCACGCCGACCGGGGCCGACACCGCGAGCGACAGCCCGACCAGGTACAGGGTGCCGACGAACGCCGGCCAGATGCCGCCTTCGGTCATCCCCTTCTTCGGCACGTCGAGCAGGAACTCGAGGCGCAGGGCGGGGGCCGCCTTCCACAGCAGGTAGCCGAGGATCGCCGCCAGCGGCACCACCATCGCCGCCGCCATCAGCGCGAACACCACGCGCGCGACGCGCTCCGAGCGCTCCTTGCGCGCCACGTGGGCGGTGCGCGCGAAGCGCGGCACGGCCGGGTTCGTGGCCGGCGGCGCGGCGGCGCTCACCCGCGCCTCCGCACGCCGCGGATCGCCAGGTCGGCGACGATGTTGACCGCGAACGTGATGCAGAACAGCAGCACCCCGGTCAGGAACAGCACCCGGTAGTGGTCGGAGCCGACCGGGGCCTCGCCCAGTTCGGCCGCGATGTTGGCGGTCAGCGTGCGCACCGAGTCGAGCAGGCTGCCGGGGATGTGGACCGCGTGGCCGGTCGCCATCAGCACCGCCATCGTCTCGCCGACCGCGCGGCCGACGCCGAGCAGCACCGCGGCCAGCAGGCCGTTGCGGGCCGCCGGCAGCAGCACGCGGTAGACGACCTGCCAGCGCGTGGCGCCCAGCGCGAGGGCCGCCTCGCGGTAGGAATCGGGCACCGCCTTCAGCGCGTCTTCGCCGATCGACACGATGATCGGCACGCTCATCAGCGCCAGCACCACGCCCCCGTTCAGGACGTTGACGCCGACCGCCGCGCCGGTCGCGTCGACCACCAGCTTGCTGGTCACGGTGAGCGCGATGAAGCCCCACACGACGCTGGGGATCGCCGACAGCAGCTCGATCACGATCTTCAGCGTCTCGCGCAGGCGGCGGCCGCAGAACTCGGAGAGGTAGATCGCGGCGCCGAGCCCGAACGGCACCGCGATCGCCATCGCCAGCGCGGTCACCGCGAAGCTGCCGACGGTCAGCGCGAAGGTGCCGTAGCGCACGTTGGAGGCGGAGGTCGGGTACCACTCGATCGAGAACAGGAACTTCCAGAGGTCGAAGTTGCGGCTGAACACGACCGGCGCCGCCTCGCGGAACACGAAGAAGAAGATGGCCAGCACGAAGACGATGGCGCTGACGCCGGAGAGCCGGATCAGGCCCTCGAGCAGCGACTCGCCCAGCCGCTCCAGGCGGGAGCGCTGCGGGCGGGGCGCCGGGGCAGGCGCGGTCATCGGGCCGCGGCGCCGGCGCCCGCCGCCGCGCGCGCGGAGGGCGGCACCGGCACGTAGCCGCTGCGCGCGACCACCTGCTGGCCGGGCTCGGAGAGGATCCAGTCGAGGTAGGCCTGGGTCGCGCCTTTCGGCTCGCCGAGCGTGTAGAGGTGCAGCGAGCGGGCCAGCGGGTAGCTGCCGTCGAGCACGGCGTCGAGCGACGGCGGCACCGGCGCGGCGCCGGGGGCATCGGCCAGGCCGAGCATCTTGACGGCCGGCGTCGCGTAGCCCATGCCCGAGAAGCCGATCGCGGTCAGCGTGTGGCCGACCAGCTCGACGACCTCCTTCGAGCCGTTGAGGTCGCGCGAGCCGAGCTTGAAGTCCTTCTTGCCCACGACCCAGGAGCGGAAGAACTCGAACGTGCCCGAGCTCGACTGGCGGCTGACCCGCACGATGCGGTCGTCCTCGACGCCCGGGAAGCGCACGCCGAGCTCGGACCAGCGCTCGATCGTGCCGTGCTCGCCGAAGATGCCGGCCAGCGTCTCCCGGTCGAGGTGGGTGAGCGGGTTGTCCTCGTGGACGTAGACGGCCAGCGCGTCGTAGCCGACCACGAAGTCGCGCGGGTCCTTGCCGGTGTTGAGGCGGACCTGCTCGATCTCCTCGTCCTTGATGTTGCGGCTGGCGCTCGCGATGTCGACGGCGCCCTTGATCAGCGCCGCGATGCCGACGCCTGACCCGCCGCCGGAGACCTCGACCTTGACGTCCGGCGCGACCAGCGCGTACTCCTCCGCCCAGGCCTGCGCCACGTTGACCATCGTGTCGGAGCCCTTGTTCTGGATCACCGTCGCCGGCCCCGACGCCTCGCGGCCGCCCGCGCAGGCGAACGAGAGCGCGGCGGCCAGGGTCAGGCCGACCCGGCGGCGGGACTGCGGGGCGGAGGGCATGGGCGGGCGTTCACTCGATCTTGTTGCCGACGATCGCCTCGACGAGGTCGCGCACCTGGGTCGAGATGTGGCGGTAGGCGGACTCGTACGCGGCCCGCACCTGCTCCGGCGTGCCCTGGACGGCGGACGGGTTGGGCACGCTCCAGTCGAGGTAGACCATCTTGCGCGGGCTCTGCGGGAACGCCTTCTCCACCTCGGGCGAGAGCGAGACGATCACCTGGTAGTGATCGAGGTAGGGCACGTTGAACAGCGCCTTGGGCGTCTTGCGCGACAGGTCGAAGCCCTTCTCGCGCATGAAGGCGAGGGTCCTGGCGTCGATCGCGCGCGGCTCGATGCCGGCGCTGCCGAAGACGAACTTGGGCTGGTTCAGCGAGTGGGCGAAGGCCTCCGCCATCTGGCTGCGGCAGGAGTTGTGCTCGTCGACGAACAGCACGCGGAAGGCCTCGGCGCCGGAGTGCTTGGTGTACTCCCCGGTGCACATGTAGAGCACTTCCATGCAGATGTTCCGCGCCTGGTCGGAGACCCGCTCGAGGCGGCGGCCGATGTTCATCAGCGGGTCGAGCGCGTCGAGCGGCAGCTTCTGCTCATGGAACAGCTTGACCAGGTCGGCGTTCAGCTTGCTCTGCAGCACGTCGACCGTCGCCTCGACGCCGATCGTCTTGTGGGCCAGCTCCGGGTCCTGCTTCAGGAACGCCTCGATCGCGTCGTGCAGCATCGGGATCGACAGCGCGGCCAGCTCCAGCACGCCGTCGAGCGGCGCCTGGCTGCGGTCGGGCAGCGCGTGCAGGCGCAGCATCTGCCGCGCCATGCTCTCGGCGTAGTCGCCCAGCCGCTCGAGGTCGACGTTGATCTTGATCGTGCTGTAGACGAGGCGCAGCGGCCCCGCCACCGGCTGCTGCTTGACCAGGAACTCGAGGCAGAGCCGGTCGATCTCCTTCTCTTTCTCGTCGATGTACTGGTCGCGCAGGATCACCGCGTAGGCGAGCTGGCGGTCGCCGTCGACCAGCGCCTTGACGGCGTCGCGCAGCGCGCGCTCGACGAGGCCGCCCATCTCGACGACCTGGCGGCGGATGCGCTGGATGTCGCGCTCGAGCGACTCTTCGAGGTGGCTGGTCATGGCTCGCGTTCTCGCCCCCGGCCCCGGTTTCCGCGCCGGAAGGCGGCTCCTGGCTCCGGCCGCGCGTGGAAGGCGCGGGCACGATAGCCAGCGGTCCCGCGGATGTCAACGAATCGTCACGCGCCCGTCATGGCGGTGTCATCCCGCGGCGGCGCGCGCCACCCGTGCCGTCGGCAGGCCCGCGGCGATCCACGCGCTGGTGCCGCCCTGCACGTTCACGATGCGGCGGAAGCCGGCCCGCAGCAGCAGGCCGCAGGCGCTGCTCGAGCGGTAGCCGCCGGCGCAGATGACCGCCCACGGCGCCTCGCGGTCGAGGCCGTCGAGCCCGCGCTCCAGCCGGTCGAGAGGCAGGTTCAGGGCGCCCGGCACGTGGGCCCCCTCGTGCTCGCCGGGGCGTCGCACGTCGAGCACCCGCCACTCCGGGCCGCGCGCGGCGAGCTGCTGCACGTCCCACTGCGGGACCGCGGAGCAGGGAAGTCCCGCCGCCCGCCACGCGGCCACGCCGCCGTCGAGGAAGCCCTCGACCCGCTCGAGGCCGACCCGCGCCAGCCGCATCGCGGCCTGCGCCGCGCCCGCGGCGTCGTCCGCGACGAGCAGGATGTCGCGCCCGGGGTCGAGCAGCGCCCCGCACCAGGCGGCGAACTGGCCGTCGAGGTCGACGTTGACGGCGCCCGCGACGTGCTCCGCGCCGAACGCCGCGGAGCGCCGCACGTCGACGACCTGGGCTCCGCCGGCCGCCGCCTCCGCGAAGGCGGCCGGCGCGAGCGGCCGCGGCGCCGGCCGCCCCGCAAGCGGCGGCGCGCCGTTCCGGTTCAGCTCCACGTCCATCGGGAAGTAGCGCGGCACCTCGGGCTGGTCGGCGGTCAGCATCCTCACGAACGCCTCGCGGTCCATCGGCTGCAGCGCCGGGTTGGTGCGCCGCTCGCGTCCGATGGTCGACGAGGTGTCCTTCGACAGGTTCTTGCCGCACAGCGAGCCGGCGCCGTGGGCGGGCCACACCTCCACGCCGTCGGGCAGCGGCAGCAGCTTCCCGTGCAGGGTGTCGTACATCGCCGCCGCCATCCGCTCCGCGGTCCAGCCGCTGCCGCCGGCCAGGTCGGGGCGGCCGACGTCGCCGACGAACAGCGTGTCGCCGGTCAGCACGTGGGCGGGCTCCTGCGCCTCCGCCGGGTCGAACACCAGCACGCACACGCCCTCCGGCGTGTGGCCCGGCGTCTCCAGGAAACGCAGCCGCACGGAGCCCAGGCGCAGCTCGTCGCCGTCGCGCACGCCGCGGTGGGGGAACGACGCCGCGGCCGCGGCCCCGATCACGATCTCCGCGCCCGTGCGCAGGGCCAGCTCGCGGTGGCCGCTGACGAAATCCGCGTGGAGGTGGGTCTCGATCACGTAGCGGATGCGCAGGCCGCGCTCCTCCGCGAAGGCGAGGTACAGGTCGACGTCGCGCCGCGGGTCGACGACCGCGGCCTCGCCCTCGGACCCGATCAGGTACGAGGCCTGGGCGAGGCAGCCCAGGTAGAACTGGTGGAGCAGCATGGCCGCATTGTCGCGCAAGCGCGCGGGGTCAGGCGCGGGGCGTGGCCCGCCCCGGCAGCGTCACCGAGAACCGCGAGCCGCGGCCGGGCTCCGAGGCGACGGAGACGGTCCCTCCCATGCCCTCGGCCAGGTGCTTGACGATCGACAGCCCGAGACCGGTGCCGCCGAGCTCGCGCGAGCGCGCCTTGTCGACCCGGTAGAAGCGCTCGAAGATGCGCGGAAGGTGCTCGGCCGGGATGCCCGGCCCGTCGTCCTCGACCTCGACGACCGCGGCGCCCGCTTCGCCGGGCCGGGTGCGCACGATCACGTGGCCGTCCCCGGGCGTGTACTTGATCGCGTTGTCGACCAGCGCCTCGAGGATGCGGCGCAGGCGGTCGGCGTCGGTCACCACCGGCAGCGCGCCGCGATCCTCGTGGACCAGCGAAACCGGCTTGCGCGCCGCCAGCGCGGCGAAGGAGGCGACCACGTCGTCGGCGACCTCGGCGCACGGCACCTCGTCGAGCACCGGCGCCTGCTGGCCCGACTCCAGCCGCGACAGCTCGAGCAGGTCCTCGACCAGCGTCGCCATCCGGTCGGCGTGGGTGCGGATCTTGCCGAGGAAGCGGCCGGCGTTCTGCTCGTCCTGCAGCGCGCCGTCCTCCAGCGCCTCGACGAAGCCGCGGATCGAGGTGAGAGGCGTGCGCAGCTCGTGCGAGGCGTTGGCCACGAAGTCGCGGCGGATGCGGTCGACGCGGCGGCGCTCGGTGACGTCGTGGAAGGTGAGCACCGCACCCGGCGCCTGGCCCGCGGGCCCGGGGAACGACACCCCGGACAGCGCGTAGGCGCGGCGCAGGCGCTGGATCTCGACTTCCTCCTGGCGCCGCTCGCCGCTGCGCAGCACGTGCTCGATCACCGCGCCGACCTCGGGCTGGCGGATCACCTCGAGGTAGTGGCGGCCTGTCGGCGACTCGAGGCCGAGGCCCGCCTGCAGCGCGCGGTTGGCGACGACCACCACGCCGCGGGCGTCGACGGCCAGCACCCCGTCCTCCATCGCCGACAGGATCGCGTCGGTGCGGGCGCGGTCGCGGGCGTTCTCCTCCAGCCGCTCGCGCAGCCGCTCCGAGGAGAGATTGAGGATGCGGGCCAGCTCGCCCAGCTCGTCGCGGCGGTCGACGGCGATGCGGGCGTCGAGGTGGCCGGCCGCGAACTCGCGGGCCTTCTGCATGATCTCGCGCAGCGGCCCGACCAGCGGCGCCGACAGCAGCGCGGAGAGCGCCGCCGCGATCACGAAGGCGAGCGCGGCGGCGGCCAGGATCGCCCGCTGCAGCGCCCGCGCCTCGGCCTCGACCCCCTCGAGCGAGAACGCGACGCGGGCGACGCCGAGCCGGCGGCCGTCGTGGTCGATCGGCACCGCCGCGTAGAGGAGCGCACGGTTGACCGTCGCCGAAGTGCGGACCGCCGTGCCGACGCCACGCTGGAGCGCCTCCAGCACCTCGGGGCGGCTGCCGTGGTTTTCGATCGCGGCGAGGTCCGCTCCCGAGGCCGAGGAGTCGGCGAGCACGCGGCCGTCGCGCGCGACGATCGTCGCCCGCGCGCGGATGTCACGGGCGGCCGCGTCCACGATCGCGTCGAGCCCGGGCCCTTCGATCCCGCGGGCCATCGGCTCGGCGACCACCCGCGCCATCAGCCGCGCCTCGGCCAGCACCCCGTCGCGGGCCTGCGCCATCGCCCGCTCGCGCAGCTCCGGTCCCGCCAGCAGCAGCACCGCGACCAGCGCGCCGAAGCTGGCCGCCAGCGCCACCAGCGCCATCCGCCCGCGCAGCCCCAGCACCGCTCAGGCCTCGTCGTCGGCCAGCCGGTAGCCGGCCGACTTCACGGTGCGCAGGAACGGCGCCAGCGCGGGCAGCTTCTCGCGCAGCCGCCGCACGTGCACGTCGACCGTGCGGGTGCCGTCGGCGTAGGAGTAGCCCCACACCTGCTCGAGCAGCGACTGCCGCGTCAGCACCCGGCCGTGGGCCTCGAGCAGCGCGGCGAGCAGCGCGAACTCCTTGGCGGTCAGGTGCACCGCCTGGCCGTCCCAGCGCGCCACGTGGCGGCCGAGGTCCAGCTCGAGGGCGCGGAAGCGCAGCACCTCGGCGCTCTCGCGGCGCTCGTGGCGCCGCAGCAGGGCCCGCACCCGGGCCACCAGCTCCTTGGGGCTGAACGGCTTGGTCACGTAGTCGTCCGCTCCCAGCTCGAGGCCGAGGATGCGGTCGGCCTCGTCGCCGCGCGCGGTCAGCATGACGACGGGCAGCGCCTCGGTGCGCTTGTCGCGGCGGACCTCGGAGCACAGCGTGAGCCCGTCGAGCCCGGGGAGCTGCAGGTCCAGCACCAGCAGCTCGAAGCTGGCGGCGCGCAGCCGCTCGAGCGCGCGGCGTCCGTCGGCCACGCCCTCGACGCTCCATCCGTCCTGGGCCAGGTAGTGGGTCAGAAGCTCCACGATGTCGGGGTCGTCCTCCACGACCAGCGCCCGTCGCATGGCCGGATTGTAGGTTGCCTCCGGCGTGTGACGGCCGCGTGACGGTCGCCGTCTGTCACAATGCGGCCTCCCGTGTCCCCGCTCCTTTTCCAGGGCCTGTCGCTGGCCGCCGCTGCGGTGTCGGTCGTGCTGTCGGTACACGCGTGGCGGCGGCGCAGCGCGGCTCCCGGCGCCGGGGCCTTCGCCCTGCTGATGGCCGCCGCCTGCCTGTGGGCCGCGACCGCCTTCCTGCAGCGGATCGAGAGCGAGGCCCACCACCGCCTGCTGTGGCTGCTGCTGGGCAGCCCCGGGGTCTTCGCCGTGCCGCCGGCGTGGCTGCTGTTCGCCCTGCAGTTCACCGGCCGCGAGGAGCAGGCGCGGGCCCGGGGCCGCCTGCTGTTCGTGCTGCCGGCGGTGTCGGTCGCGATCGTCGCCTGCGACGTCGCCGGGATCGGCCCCGGGCTCTACCTGCGCGCCGTGGCCCAGCCCGCGGCGGGCGGCATGCTCGACCTGCGCACGCTCCCCGGCCCCTGGTACTGGGTCAACATCGCCTACTCGTATCTCTGCCTGGCCACCGGCTCGCTGCTGCTGCTGCCGCACGCCGTCGGCGGGCCGCGCCCGTTCCGCGCCCAGGCGCTGGCCCTGCTGTGCGGCACCGCGCTGCCGTGGATCTCCAACGTCTACTACATCACCGGGCCGCGCCCGCTGCGCGGCGACTTCACCCACGTCGCGATCGCCCTGTCCGGGCTCGCCTTCTCGTGGGCGATCTTCCGCTGGCGGCTGCTGGACCTGGCGCCGGTCGCGCGCGAGGCGCTGATCGAGGGCTGGAGCGACGGCATGCTCGCGGTCGACCTCCGGCGGCGCGTCGTCGACGTCAACCCCGCGGCCTGCGCGCTGCTCGGGCTCGACCCCGAGCGCGCGGCCGGGGCCGACGCGGAACCGCTGCTCGCGCGCTGGCCGTCGCTGCTCGCCGCCTGCCGCGAGGGCCGCGAGGCGCGCGAGGCGATCGAGCTCGAACTCGCGGACGGGCGCCGCCACTACGACGTGCGGGTCTCGCCGCTGCGCGACGCCCGCGGCCGCGAGCGGGGCCGCGTGCTGGTCTTCGCCGACGCCACCCGCGAGCGGCTGGCCGAGGCCGAGCTGGCCGAGCGGCGCTGGCTGCTGGAGTCGCTGCTGACCGTGGCCCGCGCCGTGAGCGAGCGGCCCGGGCTGCAGGGCACGCTGCAGAACGCGCTGGACGCGCTGACCGCGCTGACCCGCGCCGACAGCGCGAGCCTGATCCTGCTCTCGCCCGAGGGCCGCATCCTCGACCAGGTCGTGGTCTCGCGGGCGGACGCGATGCCCGCCTACGATCGCGAGTTCGCGGACCCGGTGATGCGCGAGGGGCTCGGCGGCCACGTCGCCCGCAGCCGCGAGGCGGCCCTGCTCGAGGACACGATCGGCGACCCGCGCTGGGTGGTGCTGCCCGGCGAAGACGTGCGCTCGGCGCTGGCCGCGCCGATCCTCAGCGGCGGCCGCGTCGCCGGCGTGGTGACCCTCGTCCACCGCGAGCCGCGTCACTTCGCGCCGCGCCAGCTCGAGCTGGTGCGGGCGGCCGCCGAGACCATTGCGCTGGCCGTGCGCAACGCCCAGATGTACGAGGACAGCCGCCGCCAGGCCCGGCGCCAGACCCTGCTCTACGACCTGCTGCGGGCGATGAGCGAGGAGCAGGAGCCGGCCGCCGGCGCCCGCCGCGCCGCGGACCTGATCGCGGACCGCACCGGCTGGCGCGCCGTGGGCGTCGCCCTGCGCTCCGAAGACGGGGCCGGCTTCGTGCTGATCACGCCGGACGGCGAGACCGAGTGGCCCGACGCCGAGCGCGGCATCGTCGGTCGCGCGCTGCGCAGCGGCCGCGTGCAGCGCGTCGCCGACGTCTCGGCCGACCCCGACTACGTCGAGATGTCGCGCGAGACGCGCTCCGAGCTGGCGGTGCCGGTGGTCCACGGCGACCGCGTGCTGGGCGTGCTCAACTTCGAGTCCGACCGGGTGGCCGCCTTCGACGACGACGACGTGCGGATGGCCGAGTCGCTGGCCGGGGCGCTGGGCCTGGCGCTGGCCAAGGCCCTCCTGTTCGCCGACCTGCAGCGCCAGCACCAGCGCCTGCGCCAGGCCGAGCGGCTGCGCGACGACCTGACCCACGCCCTGGTCCACGACATCAAGAGCCCGCTGACGACGGTGCTGGGCTCGCTCGGGTTCCTGCAGGACAAGCTGGCGGCGGGGGAGGCGGTCGACCCGCGGCTGGTGGAGATGGCCCTGCGCGGCGGCACCCGCATCCGCGAGCTGGTCGACGGCCTGCTCGACGTCGGCCGCCTGGAGGCAGGGCAGATGCCCCTCGACCTGCGCGCGTGCGAGGTGGCGCCGCTGGTGGCGGCCGCGCTCAAGCTGCAGGCCCCGCTCGCCGAGCGGCGCGGGATCGCGCTCGAGTCGCGGCTGCCGGACCAGCCGCTGCACGCCGTGCTCGACGGCGAGCTGTTCGCCCGCGTGCTGCAGAACCTGGTCGGCAACGCGCTCAAGTTCACCCCGGCGGGCGGCCGGGTTTGGGTCGCGGCGCGGCCGCTCGACGGCGCAGCGGTCGAGGTGGAGGTGGGTGACACCGGCCCCGGCATCCCCGCCGACCTGCGTCCGCGGCTGTTCCAGAAGTTCGCCGCCGCCGGCCCCGGCCACGGCACGGGCCTCGGCCTGGCCTTCTGCCGGCTGGCGATCGAGGCCCACGACGGCAGCCTCGAGCTGCGCCGCGTCGAAGGCGCCGGCGCCGTCTTCGCCTTCACCTTGAAGGCCGCGCGGGGCGAGTGACGCCCCGGTGCTAGACTCGCCGCTCCTAGCAAGGAGTGCGACGAAGCATGCTGCTCGAAGGCAAGCGCGGCCTGATCCTGGGGGTCGCCAACAAGCGCTCGATCGCGTGGGGCATCGCCCAGTCCGTGGCCCGCGAGGGGGCGCAGCTCGCCCTCACGTACCAGGGCGACCGCCTCAAGGAAAACGTCGAGGAGCTGGCCCAGAACCTCGATCGGCCGCTGCTGCTGCCCTGCGACGTGACCCGCGACGAGGACCTCGACGCGATGGGAGATGCGCTGCGCAAGGAGTGGGGGGGGCTCGACTTCGTCGTCCACTCGGTCGCCTTCGCGCTGCGCGAGGAGCTCGACGGCGAGTTCGCCAACACCTCGCGCGAGGGCTACCGCATCGCCCAGGACATCTCCTCCTACTCGCTGACCGCGCTGTGCCGGCGCACGGTGCCGCTGATGCAGGAGCGGGGCGGCGGCTCGGTGGTCGCGCTCTCCTACCTCGGCGGCGAGCGGGTGGTGCCGCACTACAACGTGATGGGCGTGGCCAAGGCCGCGCTCGAGATGTCGGTGCGCTACCTGGCTTCGGACCTGGGGCCCAAGGGCATCCGCGTCAACGCCATCTCGGCAGGCCCGATCAAGACGCTGGCGGCCTCCGGGGTGCATGGCCTGTCGAAGATGCTCGAGTACCACCGCACCCACGCCCCGCTGCGCAAGAACACCGAGCAGGCCGAGGTCGGCGACACGGCGCTCTACCTGGTCTCGCCGCTGTCGCGCGGGGTCACCGGCGAGGTGATCCACGTCGACGGCGGCTTCCACGTGATGGGGATGGCCGCGCTCTGAGCCCCAGCATCCGCCGCGCCTGGGCGCTCGGCCTCGGCCTCGCGGCCGCAGCGGCCGGCGCCCAGACGCCCGAGCCCGCCGCGTCCCCGTCTCCCGCCGCGACACCGGCGGAAGCCGCGCCTGCGCCCGACCCCACGCCGACGCCTGCCCCGACGCCCGCGCCGCTGGCGCCGGGCGAGGTCCGCATCCGCGCCGAGCGCCAGGGCTCGCGGCCCGACGGCCGCTTCGTCGCCGAGGGCTTCGTCGACCTGCAGGCCGGCGACCTGCGGATCCAGGCCGACTACCTGGAGATGACCGAGGTGCCGCGCCCCGACGGCACTTCGAGCCGCGCGATCGAGGCGAAGGGCAACGTGGTCTTCGTGCGCGGCGAGGAGCGCCTCGCGGGTGACGCGCTGACGCTCGACCTCGAGGCCAACACCGGCACCTTCGAGAACGCCACCGGCTACGTCACGCCCGGGGTGTTCATCGAGGCGAAGCGGATCGAGCGCGTCGACGCCGACACCTACCGGATCCAGGGCGGCAAGTTCACCTCCTGCGCGCAGCCGACGCCGCGCTGGAACTTCACGGCCTCGTCGGCCACGCTCGACATCGACGACAAGATCCGGGCGAAGAACGTGCTGTTCAAGGTGTACGGCGTGCCCGCGCTGTACTTCCCCTACTTCGCCTACCCGATCGAGAGCGACCAGCGCTCGACGGGCATCCTGTTCCCCAGCTTCGGCTACTCGTCCGCCCGCGGCTTCCAGCTCGCCTCCGGCTTCTTCTGGGCGATGAGCCGCAGCGCCGACCAGACGATCCTGGTCGAGCGCTACAGCAAGTTCGGCGTCGGCATCGGCCACGAGCTGCGCTGGCTCGGCGACTCGCCCAGCCGCGGCACGCTGCGCACCTACGGGCTGCGGCCCCCGAGCGGCGGCGACACCGAGTGGGACATCGACTGGAACGCCCAGCAGCTGCTGCCGGGCGGGGTGAGGGCCAGCCTCAACGCGCGGCGCTACAGCAGCATCTTCTTCCAGCAGAGCTACCAGGACGCGCTCAACTACGTCTCGTCGCGCTCGGAACGGGCCTCGCTGACGCTGCAGAAGTCGTTCGGCGGGACCAACGTGCAGGCGTTCGCCGACACCCTCGACACCTACTACGGGGAGGACTTCACCCGCACCAACCGCCACCTGCCGTCGCTGCGCATCACCCGCTCGCCGATCAAGCTCGGCAAGACGGGGATCGTGGTCGGCGGCGAGGCGCGGGCCGAGCGGCTGCAGTTCGGCGACGGCGACGCGCTGCAGTCGTTCAGCCGCTTCGACGTGGCGCCGGAGATCTCGCGCCCGTTCTCGCTGCCGTTCCTGCAGGTGACGCCGCGGGGCAGCGTGCGCTACACGCGCTACAGCACGACCTTCGACGAGTTCGGCGAGCTGGCCGGGCCCGGCCTCGACCGCCGCTTCCTCGAGGGCAGCCTGGAGCTGCGCGGCCCGCAGTTCTACAAGGTGTTCGACACGCCCGGCAACTTCTACTCCGAGAAGTGGAAGCACACGATCGGTCCGGAGCTGCTGTGGATCGTGCGCACCCCCGTCGACCAGTACGAGGCGATTCCCAAGTTCGACGAGGTCGACTACCAGTTCCTGGGCACCAACCAGGTCCAGTACGCGCTGGTGAATCGCATCTACGTCAAGCGCCCGAGCCCCGGCGGCGGCAAGCCCTCGACCTGGGAGCTGTTCAACTGGCGCATCCAGCAGACCTACTACGTGAACATCGGCGAAGGGCAGAACGAGTTCGACCCCAACTACCTGACGGCGTTCTTCGGCCCCGGCGGCGAGCCCGCCCACTATTCGCCGCTGCAGACGCGGCTGCGGGTGCGGCCGACCGAGGCGCTGTCGGCCGACTTCAACTACGAGTACGACGTCAACTTCAAGCAGACCCGCTCGCTGGGGGCATCGCTGCGCTGGAGCGGGCCACGCGGCCTGCTCAACACCTCCTGGTACCGCTACAACCGGGTCGCGCGCCGGGTGGAGAACCGGGTCGCGCTGGCCGACACGATCCGCGGCAACGCCCGGCTCGAGGTGCTGCCGGGCCGGCTGTCGATGGAAGGCGGCGCCGACTACGACCTGCGCCAGGACAAGTTCCTCTCGGCGCGCGGGCGGCTGCGCTACGACGTGCAGTGCTGCGGCTTCATCGGCGAGGTCGTCCAGTACAACTACAACCGGCGCCAGGAGCGCCAGATCCGCTTCTCGATCGAGCTCGCGAACGTCGGCTCGGTGGGCAACTTCCAGGGCGAGGAGAACGCGGCCTCCGGCGCCTGGCGTCCCTGAGGCGCCCGTGAGGCTGCTGGTCACCGGGCTCGGCGGTTTCGTCGGGGCCCACGTCGCCGACGCCTGCCGGGCGAGCCGGCCCGACGCCGTGCTCGTCGGCCTGGCGCGGCCCCACGGCACCGCCGAGCGGCTGCCGCCGGGGGCCCAGGCGCTGATCGCGGACCTCGACGACGCGGCGGCGGTTCGCGCCGCGGTCGCCGAGGCGCGGCCCGACGCGGTGCTGCACCTCGCCGGGCAGTCGAGCGTGCACCAGAGCTGGAGCGACCCCGGCGCCACGCTGCGCACCAACGTGCTGGGCGCCAGCCACCTGCTGGAGGCGATCCAGGCCGAGGCGCCGCGGGCGCGGCTGGTCGTCGTCGGCAGCGCCGAGGAGTACGGCGCGGTGCCGGCCGAGCGGCAGCCGATCCGCGAGGACGAGCCGCTGCGCCCGCGCTCGCCGTACGCCGTGTCCAAGGCGGCGCAGGGCCTGCTCGCCCTGCAGCACGCCGCCGCGGGCCTCGCGGTCACGCTGTGCCGTGTCTTCCCGCACACGGGGCCGGGGCGCGGCGAGGCCTTCGCCGAGAGCTCGTGGGCCCGCCAGCTCGCCGAGATCGAGGCCGGCCTGCGGCCGAGCGTGATCGAGGTCGGCAACCTCGAGGCCGTGCGCGACTTCACCGACGTGCGCGACGTCGCCGCCGCCTACCTCGCGCTGCTGGCCCCCGGCGCGCCGACCGGCACGTTCAACGTCTGCTCCGGGCACGGCGTGGCGATGCGCGAGGTGCTGGACCGCCTGGTGCGGCTGTCGGGCGTGGGCGTCGAGGTGCGGGTCGACCGCGAGCGGCTGCGGCCGTCGGACGTGCCGTGCCTCGTCGGCGACCCCTCGCGGCTGCGCGCGGCCACCGGCTGGACGCCGCGGCTGCCGCTCGACCGCACGCTGGGCGACCTGCTCGACGACGCGCGGGCCAGGCTGCGCGAGCGGCGGGAGCCGCGATGAAGCTGCTGCTCACCGGCGCCACCGGCTTCCTCGGCAAGCGCGTCGCCCACGCGCTGCACCGCCGCGGCCACGCGCTGCGCGCGATCGCGCGTCCCGCCTCGAACCGCTCCGGTCTGCCCGACGGCGTGGAGTGGGTCGCGGGCGACACCACCGATGCCGACTCGCTGCGACGCGCCGCGGAAGGTTGCGACGCGGTGCTGCACATGGCCGCGCTCGTCAAGATGTGGGACCCCGACCCCGGCCGCTTCGACGCGGTCAACGTCGGCGGCTTCCGCAACGCGCTGGCGGCGGCGAAGGCCGCCGGCGCGCGGCTCGTCTACACGTCGTCGTTCATCGCGATCGGGCCGACCGGGCCCGAGCCCGCCGACGAGTCGCGCGTCCACCCCGGCGGCTACCGCAACGACTACGAGCGCACCAAGGCGCTGGCGGACGCCGAGGCCCGCGCCGCGGCGGCGGCGGGCGACGACGTGGTGATGCTCTACCCGGGCGTCGTCTACGGTCCCGGCGACGTCACCGACGGCAACATCGTGGTCAAGCTGATCCTCGACCACTTCGCCGGCAAGGTGCCGGCGATCCTGGGCCCCGGCGACCGGCTGTGGAGCTACGCCTTCGTCGAGGACGTCGCGGAGGGCCACGCGCTCGCGCTCGAGAAGGGCCGCCGCGGCGAGCGCTACTTCCTGTGCGGCGAGAACGTGTCGATGAACGGCTTCTTCGCCACCCTCGAGCGGCTCTCGGGCCGCGCCGCGCCGCGCTGGCACCTGCCGTTCGCCGCGGCCGAGGCGGTCGGCTTCGCGATGTGGCTGTGGGCCGAGCTCACCGGCCTGCCGCCGCAGCTCACCCACCGCGAGGTCGGCGTGTTCCGCGAGCACTGGGCCTGCGCCTCGGACAAGGCGACCGCCGAGCTCGGCTACGCGCCGCGCCCGCTGGAGCAGGGCCTGCGCGAGACGCTGCGCTGGCTTGCCGAGCGGAAGGCGGATGGAGCAGGCCAGCGGGGGTTCGGGGGCGGAGGAGCGTCCGTTGGCGACGGAGCCCCCGAGGGCCCGAGCGTCAGGCTCCGCCTGACGCGAGCCGCCCGATGAGCTCCATCACCGCGGGCGAGCTCTCGCGCAAGCTGGTCCACGTCGGGGTCGCCGGCTTCGCGTTCCTGCTGCGCGAGCTGAGCTGGCCGCAGGCCGCGGCCTGCGCCGCCTTCGCCTTCCTCTTCAACTGGCAGGTGCTGCCGCGGATCGGCGGCCGCACGATGTGGCGCGGCGACGACCATCGGCGCGGCTACCCGAAGGGCATCCTGCTCTACCCGCTCTCGGTGCTGGGCCTGATCCTGGTCTTCCGCGAGGAGTTGTGGGCGGTGGCGGCGATCTGGGCGGTGCTCGGCTTCGGCGACGGTTTCGCCTCGATCGTCGGCCAGGCCTGGGGCGGGCCGCGGCTGCCGTGGAACCCGAACAAGGGCTGGGCGGGGTTCGTCGCCTTCGTGGTCTTCGGCAGCCTCGGCGCCACGTTCCTGATCGGCTGGACGCTGCACCTGCCGCCGGAGCTGTGGGGCACCCGGATCGTGACCGGCATCGCGATCCCGCTGGCGCTGCTGCTGGCGCTCGTCGAGTCGCTGCCGACGACGCTCGACGACAACCTGACGGTCCCGCTGTGCGGCGCGCTGCTGCTGCCGCTGCTGGCCGAGGCCGAGGCGGCCCGCATCACGGGCGACCCCGACTTCTTCGCGCGCCTGTCGCAGGGGCTCGGCGTCAACGTGCTGGTCGCGTTCGCCGCGTGGCGCGCCCGCTCGATCGACGTCGCCGGCGCGCTGTCGGCGATCGCGATCGGCACCCTGATCACGGTCAGCCTGTCGCTGCGCGCCTTCGCGGTGATGATGGCGTTCTTCGTCGTCGGCTCGGCGGTGACGAAGATGGGCTACCGGATCAAGGCCGCCCGCGGCATCGCCCAGGAGAAGGGCGGCGCCCGCGGCTGGCGCAACGCCTGGGCCAACGGCGGGGTGCCCGCGCTGCTCGCGGTCGCCGCCGGCGCCGCGCCGCCCGGGCTGCGCGAGACGCTGACCGTCGCCTACGCCGCGTCGGTCGCCACCGCCGCCGCCGACACCTGCTCGTCGGAGACGGGCAAGGCCTACGGCCGGCGCACGTTCCTGATCACCACCCTGCGCCCGGTGCCGCCCGGCACCGAAGGCGCGGTCAGCCTCGAGGGCACCCTCGGCGGCCTGGCCGGAGGCGCGCTGGTCGCCGGCGTCGGTGCCCTCTGCGGGCTCTACGGCTGGCCGGCCGCGGCGGTCGCCGCCGTCGCCGGGTTGCTCGGCTCGCTGGCCGAGAGCGTGCTCGGCACGGTCGCCGAAGAGCGCGGCTGGATGGACAACGACCTGCTCAACGCCGCCAACACCGCGATCGGCGGGCTGCTGGCGGCCTGGGCCTGGAGTCTCCTGCGATGAACAAGCTGAAGGCCTACGTCGAGCTGGCGCGCCCGTTCACGCTGGCGCCGCCCGCGCTGGGCGTGCTGTCGGGCGCGGTCACCGCCTGGGGCGCCCACCACGAGAAGGCGCCGGTCACCTGGGAGCTGGCGCTGCCGGTGATCTGGGGCACGCTGATGGCGGCGGTGCTCAACGCCGCCAACAACGCGATCAACCAGATCTACGACCTCGACATCGACCGCGTCAACAAGCCGAAGCGGCCGCTGCCCGCCGGCACGCTGACGATCGCCGAGGCCTGGGGCTTCACCCTCGTCACCTGCGCGATCGCCTGGCTGCTGGCCTGGCTGGCGAAGCCGATGGGGGTCGGCCTCAGGGAGTGCTTCTGGATCGTCGTCTTCACGACGTTCCTGTGCTGGGCCTACTCGGCCCCGCCCTTGTGGACCAAGCGCCGCGGGATGTGGGCCAACGTCACGATCGCGATCCCGCGCGGCGTGCTGCTCAAGGTCGCCGGCTGGTCGACGGTGAAGACGGTGGTGGACTGGGAGCCGTGGTTCATCGGCGCCATCTTCGGCGCCTTCCTGCTGGGCGCCGCCTCGACCAAGGACTTCGCCGACATCGAGGGCGACCGCGCCGGCGGCTGCACGACGCTGCCGATCCAGTACGGCGTGACGAAGGCGGCGTGGATCATCGCGCCCTTCTTCGTGCTGCCGTTCTTCCTGATCCCGACCGGCGTCTTCGCCGGCATCCTGACCGGCAACCGCGCGCTGCTGCTGACGCTGGGGCCGGTGCTGATCCTGTACGGGATCTACACGTCGTGGCTGCTGCTGCGGCGCCCGGAAGAACTGGCGGCGACCGAGAACCACCCGTCCTGGACCCACATGTACAGGATGATGATGGTGGCCCAGATCGGCTTCGCGCTGGCCTACGTCTTCTAGGTCTCCTCGTCGGGCAGCGGGGTGATGCCGGCGGCCGGCTCGGCCGGCGCCGCGGCCTTCGCCGCCTCGGCTTCGGCCTCGGCGAACGCCTCGGGGTCGTAGTGGCCGACCAGCACGCGCGCATGGCGTGCGATGCGGTCGCCGAGCCGGTAGCCGCGCTGGACTTCCTTCACGACGAGATGCTCCTGGTCGGGGTCGCCCACCGCGAGGTGCCCGACCGACTCGGCGACCTCGGGGTCGAAGGGCAGGCCCAGGGTCGGGATCCGCTCCAGGCCCTCCTCGCGCAGCGTCTGCAGCAACTGGGTGCGGACCAGGATCAGGCCCTGGATCATCGGGTCCGGCGCGAACGTGCGCTCGGCAGCCTCCAGCGCGCGGTCGAGGTTGTCGAGGATCTCGATGAACTTGAGCACGAACCGCTCGCGCTGCTGGCGGAAGCGGTGCTCCAGCGCCCGCGTCGTGCGCTCGCGGTGCTCCTCGGTCTCGGTGCGCAGTTCGCGGAACGCCTCGAGCACCTGGGCCAGGCGGTCTTCGGTGAGCCGGGCGCGCTTCTCCCACACCTCGGCGAGCGTCGCCTCCGGCGGCGGCTCGAGGGCGGCCGCCAGGCTCTGGTCGGCCGCGGCCGCTTCGGGCGCAGCGGCGGTGGCGGGCGCAGCGGGAGCGGCGAACGGGCGCGGCGTCGGCCAGCGACGCGCGGCCTCGGTCTCCGCGGCCTCCACTTCGCTGGATGCGCCGGGCGCAGCCTCCGTGGGCTGGCCGGACTTGGGTTCGTCGGACAAGGGGCGCCTTCCCGGGCTGTCTTACGCGAGGGACGCCCGGATTATAGGCGCCGCGGGCGCCGCGATGCGCGGGGAGGCAGCGCGGCCATCACCACCAGGTCGCAGACGTTGGTCCCGGTCGGCCCCGTGCGCAGCGTGGCGCCGACTCTCGCGAGCCACGGCGCGCTGTCCGAGCGCGCCAGCGCGGCCTCTGCCGGAGGCAGCCCGCGCGCTTCAGCCTGCTCGAGCGTGCGCTCGTCGACCCGCGCGCCGGCCGCTCCACTGCTGCCGTCGAGGCCGTCGGTCGCGAGGCTGGCCGCGATCGCGACGCCGGGCGCGCCCGCGAGCGCCATCGCGGCGCCCAGAGCCAGCTCGTGGTTGCGCCCGCCGCGTCCGCGGCCCCGCAGCGTGACGGTCGTCTCGCCGCCCGCCAGCAGCGCGCACGGCGGCGCGGGTTCGCGCAGCCCGGCCTGGTGCTCGCGCAGCCGGGCGCCGAGCCCGAAACCCACCTCGCGGGCCTCGCCCGCGAGCGGCGCGCCGACCACCGCGACCCGCAGTCCGCGGCGGCGCGCTTCGGCGGCGCACGCGCGCAGGCTCCGCGCGTTGTCGCCGACGATCTGGAACCGCGCCCGGCGGAAGGCCGGGTCGCCGGGCTTCGGCGTGTCTGCGATGGCGCCTCCGGCTCCCGCCTCGAGCCGCTCCCGCACCGCGGCCGGCACGGCGCGCAGCAGCCGGTGACGCGCCAGCACGGCGCGCGCGTCCGCGAACGTGCTCGGGTCCGGCGCGGTGGGCCCGCTGCCGATCGCCGCGGGGTCCGCGGAGAGCACGTCGGACAGCGCGAGTGTCACCACCCGTGCCGGCGCCGCCGCGCGCAGCAGGCCGCCGCCCTTGATCGCCGACAGGTGTCGGCGCACCACGTTGATCTCGTCGATGCTCGCCCCGCAGCCGAGCAGGGCGCGGGTGACAGCCTGCTTGTCGGCGAGCCGCAGCCCCGGGACCGGCGCACACAGCAGCGCCGAGGCGCCGCCCGAGAGCAGCACGAGCAGCAGATCGCGTTCGCCGAGCGTCTCCGCGAGCGCCAGCGCCTCGCGCCCGGCGGCGACGCTGCTCGCGTCCGGCACCGGGTGCGAGGCGAGCCGCAGCCGCGCGCCGCGGGGAAGCGGCCCGCTGCGGGCGTGGGTGACGACGAGCAGATCGTCGAGCGCGCTGCCGAGCGCCTGGCGCGCGGCGCGCGCCATCGCCGGGGCGGCCTTGCCCGCGGCCAGCGCGACCACGCGGCCGCGCGGCAC
>JAANMX010001704.1_pt1 | contig 24114 bp, 23 predicted proteins | sample 7279681 | NCBI WGS metagenome assembly JAANMX01 (sample SAMN14094542, study PRJNA606508) | bioreactor metagenome | isolation source: A lab-scale SPAN reactor treating ammonium-rich wastewater day 351 | place: Ireland: Galway | collected 2018-01-01
GGCAGAGTTGCCGCTGTCGGGCTGAGCGCAGCGCCGGCGCTGACCCTATAATCCGCGGGTTTCGCACCCCCACGGCGACAGTTCATGGAAAAGATCGGCAAGGTGGTGCTCGCCTACTCGGGCGGGCTCGATACATCGGTGATCCTGAAGTGGCTGCAGGACACCTACGGCTGCGAAGTCGTCACCTTCACTGCCGACATCGGCCAGGGCGAGGAACTCGAACCGGCGCGCGAGAAGGCGCGGATGTTCGGCGTCCGGAGCATCTACATCGAAGACCTGCGCGAGGAGTTCGTCCGCGACTTCGTCTTCCCGATGTTCCGCGCCAACACGGTCTACGAGGGCGAATACCTGCTGGGCACTTCGATCGCGCGGCCGCTGATCGCCAGGCGCCTGGTCGAAATCGCACAGCGCGAGAACGCCGACGCGATCTCGCACGGTGCCACCGGCAAGGGCAACGACCAGGTGCGCTTCGAACTCGGCGCCTACGCGCTGATGCCGAACGTGAAGATCATCGCGCCGTGGCGCGAGTGGGATCTGCTCTCGCGCGACAGGCTGCTCGCCTACGCCGACACGCACGGCATTCCGGTCGACTTCAAGAAGCGCAGGGGTGGCGCGCCATTTTCGATGGACGCGAACCTGCTGCACATCTCGTACGAAGGCGGCATTCTCGAAGACCCGGCCGCCGAGCCGCCGGCGAAGGGGATGTGGCGCCTGACGGTTCCGGTCGAGAAGGCGCCGGGCAAGCCCGAAGACGTCGAGCTCGCGTTCCGCGCCGGCGACCTGGTCGCGATCAACGGCCGCCGGATGAAGGCGCACGAGCTGCTCGCCGAGCTGAACCGCCTCGGCGGCAAGCACGGCGTGGGCCGCCTCGACCTGGTCGAGAACCGCTATGTCGGCATGAAGTCGCGCGGCTGCTACGAGACGCCGGGGGGCACGATCCTGCTGCGCGCGCACCGCGCGATCGAGTCGCTCACGCTCGACCGCGAGGTCGCCCACCTGAAGGACGAACTGATGCCGCGCTACGCGAGCATCGTCTACAACGGCTACTGGTGGTCGCCCGAGCGGCGTGCGCTGCAGGCACTGATCGATCACACGCAGGGCAACGTCAACGGCACGGTCACGGTGCGTCTGTACAAGGGCAACGTGATCGTCGTCTCGCGCAAGTCGCCCGATTCGCTGTTCGACGAGCGCATCTCCACGTTCGAGGACGACCAGGGCGCCTACGACCAGGCCGACGCGGGCGGTTTCATCAAGCTGAACGCGCTGCGCATGCGGATCGCCGCGAACAGGGCAGCCGCGCCGAAGAAGAAGGCCGCGGCGGACAGGCGGGCGCGCAAGGCGGGCAAGTCCGAGGGCTGATGCCGCTCGTTTCGCTGCAGGGCGCCCGCCTCGCCTATGGCCACGTCGCGCTGCTCGACGGCGCCGAACTGTCGATCGAGGCCGGCGAACGGGTCGCGCTGATCGGTCGCAACGGCACCGGCAAGTCCTCGCTGCTGCGCGGCATCGCCGGCCAGCTCGCGTTCGACGACGGCCAGGTCATGCTGCAGGCAGGGCTGTCGATCGCCTTCGTGCAGCAGGAGCCGGCGCTCGATCCGGCACACACGGTCTTCGAGGCAGTGGCCGCGGGGCTCTCGGACCAGGCCGAGGCGGTCACGCAATACGAGGCGCTCGCCGCCGCGCTGGCACGCACCGCACATCCCGATCCGGCACAACTCGGACACCTCGCCGCGCTGCAGGCACGCCTCGAAGTCGAGGGGGGCTGGGCCTCGGCGCACCGCGTGGAGCGCGTGCTCGGCCGCCTGTCGCTCGACGGCACCGAACCGGTCGCCGCGCTGTCGGGCGGCAAACGCAAGCGCGTCGCACTCGCACGCGCGCTGGTGGCCGACCCCGATCTGCTGCTGCTCGACGAACCCACCAACCACCTGGACATCGAATCGATCGCCTGGCTCGAGGAGTTGCTGCGCGGCCTGCGCGGCGCACTGGTCGTCGTGACGCACGACCGGCGCTTCCTCGATCGGGTGGCCACGCGCATCGTCGAGCTCGACCGCGGCCGGCTGCGCTCGTACCCGGGGCGCTTCGCGCAGTACCAGCAGCGCAAGGTCGATGACCTGGCCGCCGAAGCGGTGGCGCACGCGAAGCTCGACCGGTTGCTGGCCCAGGAAGAGGCCTGGATCCGCAAGGGGATCGAGGCGCGGCGCACCCGCAATGAGGGTCGGGTGCGGCGGCTGGAAGCCCTGCGCCGCCAGCGATCGGAGCGGCGCGAGCGTGCCGGCCGCGTCAACTTCGCGGTCGACACAGGCGAACGCCCGGGGCGCCTGGTGGTGGAGTTGCGCGGCGTCACCCACGCCTGGGGCGAGCGGGTGATCGTGCACGACTTCGACGCGATCGTGCAGCGCGGTGACCGGGTCGGTCTGGTCGGCCCGAATGGCTGCGGGAAGACGACGCTGCTCCGGTTGATGCTGGGCGAGATCGCACCGGACCGCGGCAGCGTGCGCCGCGGCACGCAACTGCAGGTGGCCTATTTCGACCAGTTGCGCGAGCAGCTCGACGACGCAGCCACGCTCGTCGAGACGATCAGCCCGGGCTCGGAGTGGATCGAGATCGGCGGCCGGCGCACCCACGTCATGAGCTATCTGGAGCGCTTCCTGTTCCCGCCCGGGCGCGCGCGCTCGTCGGTGGGTTCGCTGTCCGGCGGCGAACGCAACCGGCTGCTGCTGGCACGACGGTTCGCCCGGCCGGCCAACCTGCTGGTGCTCGACGAACCCACCAACGATCTGGACATCGACACGCTCGAACTGCTCGAGGAACTGCTCGCCGACTATCCGGGCACGGTGCTGATCGTCAGCCACGACTGCGCCTTCCTGGACAACGTGGTGACACAGACGATCGCCGCGCTCGGCGACGGCGTCTGGCGCGAATACCCGGGCGGCTATTCCGACTACGAAGCGGCGCGCAACCGGGAGAGCACGGCCGCAGCCGGCGCAACGGCGGCCGGCGCGACGGCGGCACGCACGGCGAACCCCGGCGGCGCCGGCGGAACCGGGCAGCGACAGAAGCTGGGTTACCGCGAGCAGCGCGAGCTCGAGGCGCTGCCGGCCCGCATCGAGGCACTGGAGGCGGAGCAAAAGCGCTTGGGCGAACAACTGGTCGATCCGGCCGGCTGGCGCGGCGATCCCGGCTCGATGCGCGCGGCGAACGAACGTTTCGCAGCGATCGAGACCGAGCTGATGGCGGCGCTCGAACGCTGGGAAGCGCTGGAGGCGCGCCGCTGAGGCAATCGATTGCGGCGCGGCCGGCCGGATGCGACCGCTGGCTCTACAATGGCCTACGATGCGACCCGTCGATCCCGCCGGGCAACGAGGAGGAATCGCCATGCCATCGTTCGACGTCGTCTCGGAAAGCGATCCGATCGAGGTCCGCAATGCCGTCGACCAGGCCAACAGGGAAATCGCCAACCGCTTCGACTTCAAGGGCTCGGACGCGCGCATCGAACAGAAGGAGCGCGAGCTGACCGCTTTCGCCGACGACGACTTCAGGCTGGGGCAGTTGCGCGACGTGCTGCTGGCCCGGTGCGCGAAGCGCGGCGTCGACGTGCGCTTCCTCGACTTCGGCGCGGTGCAGAAAACCGGCGGCGACAAGGTCAGGCAGCCGATCACCGTGCGCCACGGCGTGTCCTCCGACCACGCAAGGAAGATCGTGCGCCTGGTCAAGGACAGCAGGCTGAAGGTCCAGGCCGGCATCCAGGGCGATGCCGTGCGCATCAGCGGCGCCAAGCGTGACGAACTGCAGTCGGCGATCGCGCTGCTGAAGAAGGCCATCACCGACGTGCCGCTGTCGTTCACGAACTTTCGCGACTGAGCCGCGAGGGAATCCGTATGCCCGCTCCCGGAAAACCCGCCCTGCCCGGTCCCGGACCGTCCGTGGCGCCCGAGGAATCGCAGCGTCGCCTCGCGGTGCTGATCGACGCCGACAACGCCCAGGCTGCGACGATCGACGGCCTTCTCGCCGAAATCGCCAAGTTCGGCATCGCCAGCGTCAAGCGCATCTATGGCGACTGGACGCAGCCGCAACTGGGCAGCTGGAAGAAGATCCTGCTCGAGCACTCGATCGTCCCGGTCCAGCAGTTCGGCTACACGAAAGGCAAGAACGCCACCGACAGCGCGCTGATCATCGACGCGATGGACCTGCTCTACACCGGACGCTTCGACGGCTTCTGCCTCGTGTCGAGCGACAGCGACTTCACGCGGCTGGCGTCGCGGCTGCGCGAGCACGGCCTGACGGTCTACGGGTTCGGCGAACGCAAGACCCCCGAGCCCTTCGTCGCGGCCTGCGACAAATTCGTCTACACCGAGGTGCTGCGCCGCGCACCGGACAAGCCCGCCGCCGCGGGCGAACAGCCGCGGCCCGCCAGGCTCAGCGACGACCGGCAGCTGCTGGTCGATCTGGTCGCCGACGCGATCGACGCCGTCTCCGACGACAGCGGCTGGGCGCAACTCGGCGCGGTCGGCAGCAACATCACCAAGCTGCGGCCCGACTTCGATTCGCGGCTCTACGGGCACCGCAAGTTCAGCGACCTCGTGAAGTCGCTGCCCGCGCACTTCGAAGTGGACGAACAGGCCGCGGCCGGCAGCGGCGGAAAGTCGATCTACGTGCGCATCCTGCGCCGACCGACGCGCTGACGTCGCCGCGGCGCGGCCTTCGACCCGCGCGCCGGGCGCTTCAGCCCTCGATGCGTGCGTACGCCGAGTGGTTGTGGATCGACTCGAAGTTCTCGGCCTCGACCACGAAGCGGCGCACGCGCGCGTCGCGGCGCAGCGCCATCGCCACGTCGCGCACCAGATCCTCGACGAACTTGGGATTGTCGTAGGCGCGTTCGGTGACGTGCTTCTCGTCGACCCGCTTGAGCAGTCCGTAGATCTCGCTGGACGCCTGTGCCTCGGCCAGAGCGATCAGCTCCTCGGGCTCGATCGCGGCGCCCGCCTCGACCGACACGGTGAGGTGCGAACGCTGGTTGTGTGCGCCGTAGTCGGAGATCGTCTTCGAGCACGGGCACAGGCTGGTGCACGGCACGACGACGGTCAGCGTGGTGGCGGCATCGTGCGGCCCACCCTCGACGACGATCGACAGGTCGTAGTCCATCAGGCTCTGCACCTGCGAGACCGGCGCGGTCTTGCGCACGAACAGCGGCAGTGCGAGTTCGATGCGGCCGTGCCCGGCCTCGAGCAGCCCAAGCATCTCGACGAACATCGCGCGCATGCCGGCCGCGTCGAGCGCCGGCCGCGCATCGGCCAGTCGCGCCTCGAGCAGCGCAACGAAGCGCGACATGTGCGCGCCCTTCTGATCGGCCGGCAGCGCGACGTACAGGCCGAACTGACCGACGCTGGGCTGCTCGACTGCGCCGCTGCGCCAGCGCAGCGGATAGCGCAGGCCCTTGACGCCGACGCGCTGGATCGGCAGTTCGCGCGCGTCGGGGCTGCCCTGCACGTCGGCCATCACGCCGGCCAGCAGCACGCCAGTGTCGCGGATGTTCATCGGCTGTTCTCCGTCGGTATCCAATTTCAACTGGCCCGGCGCAGCACCAGCCGCGGCCCGCCGCCGCCGGCGAGCAATTCGCCGAATCGTTCGCGCACCGAGCGCTCGATGCCCTCGGCGTCCAGGCCCTCGAGGCGCAACAGCAGCGCCTGCTCGCCGTGGTCGACGCAGCGGTCGGGCAGGCCGAGTTGCAGCAGCGGGCGCACGATACCGGCGCCCGCGAGCGCTTCGGCGACCGCGCTGCCGGCTCCGCCCATCACCACGTGCTCCTCGATCGTGACCACGGCCTCGTGCGCACGCGCCAGTTCGGCCAGCAGCGCCTCGTCGACCGGCTTGACGAAGCGCATGTTGACCACCGTAGCGTCGAGCACCTCGCCGGCCGCGAGCGCCGGCGCCAGCATCGTGCCGAACGCGAGCAGCGCAACGCGCCGGCCCTGCCGGCAGACCTGACCGCGACCGATCGGCAGGGCAGTGAGGTCCTTCGACACCTCGACGCCGGCGCCGGCGCCGCGCGGATAGCGTACCGCCACCGGACCATCGTGCCGGAACGCGGTGTAGAGCATCTGGCGGCACTCGTTCTCGTCGGCAGGCGCCATCACCACCATGTTCGGGATGCAGCGCAGGTAGGCGTAGTCGTAGGCGCCGGCGTGCGTGGCACCATCGGCGCCAACCACCCCGGCGCGGTCGAGCGCGAACACCACCGGCAGATTCTGCAGCGCGACGTCGTGCACCAGCTGGTCGTAGCCGCGCTGCAGGAAGGTGCTGTAGATGGCGAGCACCGGCTTGAGCCCCTCGCAGGCGAGCCCCGCGGCGAAGGTGACCGCGTGCTGCTCGGCGATGCCGACGTCGAAGTAGCGTTGCGGAAAGCGCCGCTCGAATTCGACCAGCCCGGAGCCTTCGCGCATCGCCGGCGTGATCGCCACCAGCCGCTCGTCGAGCGCGGCCATGTCGCAGACCCAGTCGGAGAACACCTGCGTGTAGGTGGGCCGCGACGGCGTGGCCGGCTTGCGGATGCCCTCCCGGGGATCGAAGCGTCCCGGGCCGTGATAGAGCACCGGATCGGCCTCGGCGCGCTTGTAACCCTGTCCCTTGCGGGTGACGATGTGCAGGAACTGCGGACCGCGCAACTCGCGCAGGTTCTGCAGCGTCGGCACCAGGCTGTCGAGGTCGTGACCGTCGATGGGTCCCACGTAGTTGAAGCCGAGCGCCTCGAACACCGTCCCGCCGGGAACCACCATGCCCTTGGCGTGCTCCTCGATGCGGCGTGCAAGCTCGAACAGCGGCGGCAGGTTCGACAGCATGGCGCGACCGACATCGCGCGCTTTCGTGTAGAAGCGCCCCGAGAGCAGCCGCGCGAGGTAGCGGTTCAGTGCCCCTACCGGCGGCGAGATCGACATGTCGTTGTCGTTGAGCACGACCAGCAGGTCGATGCCGGGCGTGACGCCGGCGTTGTTCATCGCCTCGAAGGCCATGCCTGCAGTCATCGCGCCGTCGCCGATCACCGCCACGTGACGACGCCGTCCGGGGCCCTGGTTCTCGCCCTTGTTGCGCGAGGCCACCGCCATGCCGAGTGCGGCCGAGATCGACGTCGACGAATGCGCGGTGCCGAAGGCGTCGTACTCGCTCTCGCTGCGCTTCGGAAAGCCCGAGATGCCCCCATGCTGGCGCAGCCCCGCCATCCGCTCGCGGCGTCCGGTGAGGATCTTGTGCGGATAGCTCTGGTGCCCGACGTCCCAGATCAGTCGATCGCGCGGCGTGTCGAACACGTAGTGCAGCGCGAGCGCCAGCTCGACCGTGCCCAGGTTCGACGACAGATGCCCGCCGGTGCGCGACACCGAGTCGAGCACGAAGCCGCGCAACTCGCGTGCCAGTTGCGCGAGTTGCGCGCGCTCGAGCACGCGCAGGTCGGCCGGCGTGTCGATCGCCGCGAGCAGCGGCCAGGCGTCCGGCGTGCCGCCCGGTTCACCGCCGGTCTGCGCCGCCTCCGTCATGTCTTCCTCAGGACGATCAGATCGGCCAGATCGCCCAGACGGCGCGCCGCCTCGCCCAGCGGCGCGATCGCCGCGTGCGCCTGCTCGCGCAGCTGGCCGGCCAGCCGGCGCGCAGCCTCCAGACCGAGCGCGGACACGTAGGTCGGCTTGCTGCGCTGCGCGTCCTTGCCGGCGGTCTTGCCGAGCGTGGTCGCATCGCCTTCGACGTCGAGGATGTCGTCGACCACCTGGAACGCCAGGCCGATCGCATCGGCATAGCCATCGAGCGCCTGCGTCCGGTACGCGCGTGCCTCGGCCGTCGTCGCCGCGGCGTGCGGCGCACACAGCGCACCGAGTCGCACCGAGGCGCGCAGCAACGCGCCGGTCTTGCGTCGGTGCATGTCCTCGAGCGCCTCGCGCCCGAGCGCGGCGCCCACCGATGCGAGGTCGATCGCCTGGCCGCCCGCCATGCCGGCGGAGCCGGCCGCGCGCGCCAGCTCGGCGACCATCGCGGCGCTGGCAGCTGCGGAGGCGCCGTGTCCGGGTGCCGCGGCCAGCGCCTCGAACGCCAGCGCCTGCAGCGCATCGCCCACCAGCATCGCCAGTGCCTCACCATACCGGACGTGCACCGTCGGGCGACCCCGGCGCAGCACGTCGTCGTCCATGCACGGCAGATCGTCGTGCACCAGCGAGTAGGCGTGCACCAGTTCGACCGCACAGGCCGCGCAGTCGAGCGCGCCTGCCGGCGCGCCCAGCGCCTCGCCGGCGGCATGCACCAGCAGCGGACGCACGCGTTTGCCGCCGCCGAGCACCGCGTAGCGCATCGCCTCGTGCAGCTGCATCGGATGCGCCGTAGCGGGCGGCAGCACCCGTTCGAGCGCCTGCTCGGTGCGCTGGCCGCGACTGACCAGCCAGTGCCCGAACGGCAGCGAACTCGCCGCCGGCACGGCAGTCGCGGTACGGCAGGTCATCAGGATTCCTCCGCCTCGCCCGCGTCGAACGGACGCAGCAGATCGGCCTCGAGAATGCGCACCTGCTGCTGGACCTCCGACAGCGACTTGCGGCACCAGGCGATCAGCGCGGCGCCGCGACGGTAGTCGGCCAGCGATTGCTCGAGCGGCAGCGCGCCGCTCTCCATGCGCTGCACGATCTGCTCGAGCTCGCCCAGCGCGAGCTCGAAGGACTCGGGCGCCGCGCCCTGCGGCAGGGATGCCGCGGGGACATCGGTGCCCGACGCATCGGCCGGGGAGTCGCCGGATGCCCGGTTGGAGGACTTGGCCATCGATGAAGATCCGGAGCCTGACGGAGCAGGTCAAAGCGTTGATTTTACTTTCGTTTCGGGCGATCCGCCGCGAAGGCCCGATTTCCGGGACGCCCCCCTGCGCACGGGCTTGCCTTGCCCGCCAATCGGGGTATCCTTCGCCGTCCCGGAGCGCGCCTGCCCTGGTGCGGGGTGCTCCCGAGGCCGGGCTGGGTTCCGTCCTTCGACTGGCATGGAGGGTCAGGATGTCGGATCTGGGTCGACGCGATTTCCTCGTCCCCGCACGCACGCAACTCCCCGTCTCCGCCTATTTCGACGAAGCGCTGTTCCGACGCGAAGTCGACACCCTGTTCCGCCAGGGTCCCGGCTACGTCGGGCACACGCTGATGGTGCCGCAGATCGGCGACTACCAGGCGCTGACCGCGGAAAACGAGGGCCGCGTGCTGGTGCGCAACGCCTCCGGGGTCGAGCTGCTGTCGAACGTCTGCCGCCACCGCCAGGCGCTGATGCTGCGCGGGCGCGGCCAGGCCGACAACATCGTGTGCCCGCTGCATCGCTGGACCTACGACCTGTCGGGCAAGCTGCTGGGGGCGCCCCACTTCGACCCGCAGCCCTGCGTGAGACTCGGCGCCACACCATTGCAGGAATGGCGCGGCCTGCTGTTCGAGGGCCCGCGCGAGGTCGCACGCGACCTCGCCGCGCTGGACGTCGGGCGCGAATTCGATTTCGACGGCTACGTGCTCGACCACGTCGAGATTCACGAGTGCGCGTACAACTGGAAGACCTTCATCGAGGTGTATCTCGAGGACTACCACGTCGTGCCGTTTCACCCGGGGCTCGGCCACTTCGTCTCCTGCGACGACCTGCGCTGGGCGTTCGGCGAGTGGTACTCGGTGCAGACCGTCGGCCTCTTCCAGGGCCTGCGCAAGCCGGGCACGCCGGTCTACGAGCGCTGGCACGAACAGATCCTGCGCTTCGGCGCCGGCAAGCTGCCCGCCCGCGGCGCGATCTGGCTGACCTACTACCCGAACGTGATGGTCGAGTGGTACCCGCACGTGCTGGTGGTCTCGACGCTGGTGCCGCGCGCCCCGCAACAGACGACCAACATCGTCGAGTTCTACTATCCCGAGGAGATTGCGCTGTTCGAGCGCGACCTGGTCGAAGCCGAGCGCGCCGCCTACATGGAGACCGCGATCGAGGACGACGAGATCGCGCTGCGCATGGACGCCGGACGGCGTGCGCTGCTCGGGCGCAGCGCGGACGATGCCGGCCCCTACCAGAGCCCGATGGAAGACGGCATGCAGCACTTCCACGAGTTCCTGCGGCGCCAGCTCGGCCCCATCTGAACCTGTCATCTTCTCGCCGGTGGCTGCGGGCCCGGCCACCGGCGGCTGCGGAGAATCGCCGATGAGCTGGAACACGATCGTCACCGCCGACGAACTGGCCGCCCACCTCGACCAGTGCGTGGTGGTCGATTGCCGGCACGACCTCACCGATCCCGACAGCGGGCCGGCCGCCTGGGCGGTGGGCCATCTTCCGGGCGCGTTCTTCCTGCACCAGGACTTCGATCTGTCGGGCCCGAAAACCGGCCGCAACGGCCGCCATCCGCTGCCCGAGCGCGAAACCCTGCAGCGCAAGCTCGAGTCGATCGGCCTGTCCGACGGGCGTCAGCTGGTCGCCTACGACGACAGCGGCGGCGCCTACGCGGGGCGCCTGTGGTGGCTGGCGCGCTGGCTGGGCCACCCGGAGGCGGCGCTGCTCGACGGCGGCATCCAGGCGTGGCGCAAGGCCGGCTATCCGGTCAGCCGCGAGCCGGCGCTGGCCCGCCCGGGCACCTCGAGCCGGCGCAAGTCGCTGGTCCCGGAAGTCGCCGTCGACGCGGTCCTCGCGGCGGCGGCGCACGGCGATCGCCTGATTCTCGACGCGCGCACGCCCGAGCGCTTTCGCGGCGAAATCGAGCCCTTCGATCCGGTGCCCGGACACGTTCCGGGCGCCGTGAACCGGCCGCTGCAGCGCAACCTGCGACCCGATGGCCGCTTCAAGCCCGCCGAGGTGCTGCGCGAGGAGTACCTCGCTCTGCTCGCCGGACGTGCACCCGCCGCGGTGATCCACCTGTGCGGCTCCGGGGTCACCGCCTGCCACAACCTGCTGGCCATGGAGATGGCCGGCCTGCCCGGCGGTGCGCTGTACCCGGGTTCGTGGAGCGAATGGTGCGCCGACCCGGCACGGCCGGTGGCGCTCGGCGACGCAGGCTGAGTCGGCGATGGCGCGGCTGGTCTTCATCGCCGGCCATGCCGGGACCGGCAAGTCGACGCTGGCGCAGCGCGCGGTGCCACTGTTGCATGCGCGCACCGGCGAGAGCTTCTGCGTACTCGACAAGGACACGGCCTACGGCACCTACAGCGCGAAAGTGATGGGCCTGCTCACCGGGGATGCCGACGATCGCGACAGCCCCACGTTCCTCGAGCACCTGCGCGACCAGGAGTACCGCGGCCTGCTCGAGGTCGCGGCCGAGAACCTCGCCCTCGGTGTGAACCTCGTGCTGGTCGGACCGTTTTCGCGCGAAGTGAAGTCGAAGCGCGTCTTCGACCCGCTCGCGCTCGGCGTGCCGGCCGACACCCGCATCCACGTGATCTGGGTGTCGCTCGACGAGAGCGCTGCGCGTGCGCGCATCATCGGCCGCGGCGACGCGCGCGACCGCTACAAACTTGCGCACTGGGACGAATATCGCAAGCGGCGCTTCGAACCCGATCCGGTCGAGTTCCCCACCCTGCTGCGCTTCGACAACACGATCTTCGACGAGGCCGCCTTCGGGCGGCTGATCGACGCGATCGCGTAGGCGTGCACAAGGAAATCACCCATGCCTCTCGTTTTTTCCTATGGAACGCTGCAACAGCACAACGTGCAGCGCGACACCTTCGGACGGCTTCTCGAAGGAAGCCTCGACGAGTTGCCCGGCTACCGGCTGTCGATGCTCAGAATCGGGAATCGGGAGGTCGTCGCCACCAGTGGCGCGACGCATCACCCGATTGCCGGATTCAGCGGCAACCCGGCCGATCGCATTCCCGGCACGGTGTTCGAGATCACCGACGAGGAACTCGCCCGTGCCGACCGTTACGAGATTCCGGCCTATCGGCGCGTCCTCGTCGATCTCGCGTCGGGCACGCAGGCCTGGGCCTATGTCGACGCCCGCCGCCCGGCCGCAGACCGCGCGGCCGGTGGCGGCCCGGGCGGCGGGCGCCGCAAGCCGGCGCTCGCACCCAAAGCATCCAGGCCGCGCAGGGACGTGGAGAAGGCCTATCCGAAAGCGGACTTCGTGGCGAAACTGCGTCGTCTGGCCGATGCGATCGAAAACGGCAAACGGTTCGAGATCCGCATCGCCGGCGAGCGGATCCGCGTGCCCGCGCGGGCGATTCTCAACGTCGAACACGAACGAACCGGCCGCGAAGAAGAGATCGAGTTCCAGATCAAGTGGTCGGCGGGCGGCTGACGGTGCACGCGGCCGGGCGAACCGCAGAGCCCGGTCGATCAGGTCCGCGGCGCAGGGATGACCGCAGTGTGACCGGTGAGACCGGCAAGGTGGTGCTGCAACTCAGCGGCGTTGGTTCTGGCGAGGGGTCCGGGCATGCCGGGCGAACGTCCTAGGTTCGCCAGTTTGCAGCTCGAAGCCGGCGGATGTCCACTTGAACGGGCGCGGCGCGGCGTTGCGCCGGGCGACGAAGGTCTCGGTGCGCTGGAGCAGGTGCGCGGCAGAGGTATGGCTGGCGTGGCGAAGTACGTGGCGCGCGTAGATGCCGAAGAGCAACTCGACCTGGTTGACCCAGCTGGCATGCAGCGGCGTGAAGTGCATGACGAAGCGCCGGCCGTGACGGGCATTGAACTCATCCCACACGGCGTGCGCGCGATGCGTGTTCAGGTTGTCCCGGATGACGTGCACGGTGCCCCTCGGGTACGCGCTGGCGACCCTCTCCATGAACGCCGCGAAGTCGCCCTGGGTGCGCCGCTCGGTGCAGCTGGCGACGACCCGCCCCGAGTGCGCATCGAGCGCCGCCGTCAGCGCCTGCGTGCCGTGTCGAATGTATCCGAACCCGCGCCGACGCGCATGACCGGACCGCGGCGGGCGGTCTGCGTGCTTGCGCTCGATGGCCTGCAAGATGCGTTGCAGGTGACTGCGGCTGATGCGCTCGACCACGCCATGCGCCAGGGACCGCTCGCACAACTCGTCGAGCGTCGGAGTGGCACAGCCGCAATCTTCGGCCGGCTCGCACGCCAGGGCCAGCAGCTGCAGCCGCTGCGCATCGACCAGACGCCGTGGCCGGCCAGGACGCGGCGCCTCCTGCAGACCCTCGACCCCAAAGCACGCCAGGCGCTCACGCCACGACGACTCGACAACAGGCCCTAGTGCCCGTACAGGGCACCGGTGATGAACGCGATCGCCGCGACACCGGCCATCATCAGCACGAACTGCCCCACCCACTCGCCGCGACGGCGCGTCTCGCGGTGCATGTCCGGGATCAGGTCCGCCAGCGCAACGTAGATGAAGCTGGCGGCAGCGAGCACCAGCACGTAGGGCAGCAGACCCTGCGCGCGCGACAGGGACAGGTAGCCGAGCACGCCGCCCACGACCGCCGACAGGCCGCTCAGCACGTTGTACAGCAGCGCGCGCGCGCGCGTGTAGCCGGCGTTGATCAGGATGATGAAGTCGCCGATCTCCTGTGGGATCTCGTGGGCCGCGATGGCCGCGGTGGTCAGCCAGCCGAGCGCCGGATCGGCGATGAACGCCGCAGCGATCATCACGCCGTCGGCGAAGTTGTGGATGCCGTCACCGACCAGGATCAGCATGCCGCCGGGCCCGGCGGCCTCGCGGTCGTGACCGTGGTGGTGCTCGTGACCGTCGCCCTCGTGATGGTGGCTGTGCCGCAGCACCGAGAGCTTCTCGAGCACGAAGAAGCCGATCAGTCCGAGCAGCAGCGTCCAGGCGAGCGCGCGCAGGTCGGCGTGCGATTCGAATGCTTCCGGAATCAGGTTGAGCACGGCCGAACCGAGCAGCAGCCCCGCCGACACGCTGACCAGCCGGTTCACGAGTCCGGCGAGCAGGCCGAGCGACAGCCAGGCCGCCGCGAGCACGCTCGCCGCGCCAGCCAGCAGCGTGGCGAGAATCGTCATCGACAAGGTGGTGTTCAGGATACCCCCGCCATGCGCCGGTTCACGCGTCTTCAGCCCGCGCCATGCTGGCGCAACCACGCCAGGCATCGCTGCCAGCCGTCCTCGGCAGCCTCCTTGCGGTAGCTCGGCCGATAGTCGGCGTAAAACGCGTGCGGCGCGTCGGGATAGACCACGAACTGCGACGCCTTCGAGGCCGCCGCGCCGAACGACAGGCGCATCTTCATCTCGTCGATGGTGGTCAGCGGAATGCCGCCGTCCTGCCCCCCGTACAGGCCGAGCACCGGGGCGTGCAGTTTCTCCGCCACGTCGAACGGATGCGTCGGCGTGGTCGGGCCGGCCTGCGAAGTCAGCCGCCCGTACCAGGCCACACCGGCGCGCAGCTTCGGATTGTGTGCGCTGTAGAGCCAGACGATGCGCCCGCCCCAGCAGAAACCGGTGATTCCGAGCCGTGCCGGATCTGCGCCGTTGGCAGCCGCCCAGGCCGCGGCGGCATCCAGGTCGGCCATCACCTGGGCGTCGGGCACCTTCGACACCACCTTGTCGAACAGTTCGGGAATCGACGCGTACTTTGCCGGATCGCCCTGGCGCGCGAACAGCTCGACCGCGACCGCGAAATACCCCAGCTTCGCGAAGCGCCGGCAGATGTCGCGGATGTGTTCGTGCACGCCGAAAACCTCCTGCACGACCAGAATCGCCGGCAGGCCGGTCCTGCCGGCGGGCATCGCGCGGTAAGCGGGAACCTGGCCGTCGGCCACCGGGATCTTCACTTCGCCGGCATTCAGGCCCGCGGCGTCGGTGGTGATCGTCTGCGCGAGCAGCGGTCCCGCGGGCGCGACCGCAGCGGCAAAACCGCTGGCGAGCGAGCCCGCGACGAATCCGCGCCGCCCGAGCGGCGCCGTGGACACCAGGCTGCGGGTTTCGGCTTCCAGCGCATCATCGTGTCCGGGCTTCGTGTGCATCGGTTCTCTCCTGCGTGGAACGGGCCGCGCGCGACCCGGTACGGGTGCGGCAGCGTCAGTGCGCCTGTTCCCAGTTGACCCCGACGCCGCACTCGACCTCGAGCGGCACCGACAGGCGGGCGACGCCGGTCATCAGTGGCGGCAGCGCCGAGCGCAATCCGTCGAGTTCGGCCTGCGGCACCTCGAGCACCAGCTCGTCGTGTACCTGCATGACCAGCTTCGAGGCCATGCGCTCGTCGTCGAGCCAGCGCTGCACGGCGATCATCGCCATCTTGATCAGGTCGGCCGCGGTGCCCTGCATCGGTGCGTTGATCGCTGCGCGCTCGGCGGCAGCGCGCCGCGGACCGTTCGGACTGTTGATCTCGGCCAGCCACAGGCGCCGTCCGAACACCGTCTCGACGTAACCCTGGCTGCGCGCGAGCGCACGCGTGTCCTCCATGTACCGGGCCACACCCGGATAGCGCGCGAAATAGCGCTCGATGTAGTTCTTCGCCGCGTCGCGCTCGATGCCGAGGTTCGACGCCAGCCCGTAGGCGCTCATCCCGTAGATCAGCCCGAAGTTGATCACCTTCGCGTAGCGACGCTGCTCGGCGCTCACCTCGGCGGGGGCGATTCCGAAGATCTCGCCCGCGGTGGCGCGGTGCACGTCCAGGCCCTGCTCGAAGGCGCGCAGCAGGCTCGCGTCGCCGGACAGATGCGCCATGATGCGCAATTCGATCTGCGAATAGTCGGCCGAGACGATGCTCGCACCGGGCGGCGCGACGAAGGCTTCGCGGATGCGCCGGCCCTCCGCGGTGCGCACCGGGATGTTCTGCAGGTTCGGATCGCTCGACGCAAGCCGCCCCGTGACCGCCACCGCCTGCGAGTAACTGGTGTGCACCCGCCCGCTGCGCGCATCGACCATTTTCGGCAACTTGTCGGTGTAGGTGCTCTTGAGCTTGGCGAGCGCGCGCCAGTCGAGCACGATGCGCGGCAGCGGATAGTCTTCGGCGAGCTTCGCCAGCACCTCCTCGTCGGTGGACGCCGCCCCGCTGGCGGTCTTGCGGATCACCGGCAGGCCCAGCCGTCCGAAGAGGATTTCGCCGAGCTGCTTCGGCGAATTCAGGTTGAACGGCTGACCTGCGGCCTCGACCGCGCGCCGCTCGAACTCGAGCATCTTGCGGCCCAGCTCGTGAGACTGCCGAACCAGTGCCGCGGCGTCGATCAGCACGCCGTGGCGCTCCATGCGCTGCAGAACCACGGAGACCGGGATCTCGATCTCGTGATAGATGCGCGCGAGCGCCTCGTGCGCGGTGATGCGCGGATACAGCGTGCGGTGCAGGTGCATCGTGACGTCGGCGTCCTCGGCTGCGTAGCGCGCCGCCTGCTCGATCGGCACCTGTTCGAATCCGATCTGGCTCGCACCCTTGCCTGCCACCTGCTGATAGGCAATCGTGCGCCGGCCGAGATGGCGCTCGGCGAGCGAGTCCATGTCGTGGTTGCGGTGCGCCTCGAGCACGTAGCTCTGGAGCAGCGTGTCGTGCGCGATGCCGGCCAGGCGCACGCCGTGGTTCTCGAGCACGTGCGCGTCGTACTTCAGGTTCTGGCCGACCTTCGCGCGCGCCGGGTCTTCGAGCCAGCCGCGCAGTCGCGCGAGCACGTGTTCGCGTGACAGCTGTGCGGGCACGCCGGCGTAGCGGTGCGCGAGCGGCACGTAGCAGGCCTCCCAGGGCACCACCGACAGCGACAGTCCGACCAGCTCCGCGGCCATCGGGTCGAGCGAAGTAGTCTCGGTGTCCAGCGCAACCAGCCCGGCGGCCTCGATGCGGACAATCCAGCGTTCGAGCGCGGCCTCGTCGAGCACGGTCTCGTAGGCGGGCGCATCGGCGGGCGCGTGTGCCGCATCGCTCCCGGTGTGCCTGGCGCCGATGGCGCCGGGTGGCACCGCACCCGCGGCCCCGGCCGCGGCATCGAACTCGCGCAGCCAGCTGCGGAACTCGCAGCGCTCGAACAGCGCGCGCAGCGCCGCCGGATCCTCGTCGGCGAGATCGAGTGACGCCTCGATCGACTCGACCTGCGGCGCGAGGTCGCAGTCGGTCTTGACGGTGACCAGCCTGCGCGCCACCGGCAACCAGTCGAGCGCCTTGCGCAGGTTCTCGCCCACCGCGCCGCCGATCGCACCGGCCTGCTCGACGATCGCGTCGAGCGATCCGTACTGCCCGAGCCACTTGACCGCGGTCTTCGGACCCACCTTGTCGACGCCAGGCACGTTGTCGACCGAATCGCCCACCAGTGCCAGCCAGTCGACAATGCGCTCGGGCGGCACGCCGAAGCGCGCGATCACGCCGTCGCGGTCGAGGCGCTCGATGGGTCCGCCTTCGCGACTCGCCATCGTGTTGACCAGCACCACGCGATCGTCGACCAGCTGGGCGAGATCCTTGTCGCCGGTGGAGATCACCGTCCTCATGCCCTGGCGCGACGCCTCGGTGGCCAGCGTCGCGATCACGTCGTCGGCCTCGATGCCTTCGATCATCAGCAGCGGCCACCCAAGCGCGCGCACCATCTCGTGGATGACCGGAATCTGGCGCGCCAGGTCCTCGGGCATCGCCTTGCGGTTGGCCTTGTATTCGGCATACCAGTCGTCGCGGAAGGTCTTGCCCGGCGCATCGAACACCACTGCGCCGTGCGTGGCACTGCCGTTCAATTTGCCGTCGCTGCGCAGACGCCGTAGCATCGCGACCATGCCGCGCACCGCGCCCGTCGGCTCGCCGCTGCCGGTGCGCAGGTCCGGCATCGCGTGGAACGCGCGATACAGGAAACTCGACCCGTCGACCAGCAGAAGCGTCTTTTCGGACATGTCCAGCAGCAAGCAGGTGCCGCAGTTGCGCGCGATCGCGAGCCAGGAGCGCTCGACGTCGCTGAAAGCGCGCGAGTCCTGGCACATCTTCGGAATTATCTCAGAGTTCGTCGAGGCCACCGAGCGCCTCGCCGAGATCCGCCCCGCGGTGTCGATCTTCGGCAGCGCGCGCGTGCATCCCGGGCATCGCTGGTACGAGACCACCGTCGAACTCGCGCGGCGCCTGTCCGACGCCGGCTTCGCGATCATCTCGGGAGGCGGCCCCGGCATCATGGAAGCCGCCAACCGTGGCGGCCACGCCGGCAAGTCGGCCTCGGTCGGCCTGAACATCCAGTTGCCGATGGAGCAATCCGGCAACGGCTACCAGGACATCTCGCTCACCTTCCGCCATTTCTTCGCACGCAAGGTGGCGTTTGCCAAGTACGCCACCGCGTTCGTCGCGTTGCCCGGCGGCTACGGCACGCTCGACGAACTGTGCGAAATGCTCACCATGGTGCAGACGCGCATGGGCCGGCGCATCCCGATCATCCTGATGGACAGCGGATTCTGGTCGGGACTGGTCGGCTGGATGCGCGAGCAGTTGCTCGGCAACGGACTGATCGGCGCGGAAGACCTCGACCTGATCCAGCTGATCGACGAACCATCGCAGGTGGTGGAGGCGATCTTCGATCACTACCAGACGCGCGGTTTCGTACCGACGGCCGACGAGCACGAGCGAATGCTCTACCTGTAGAAGCACTGCTCCGCGACATGGCCGTCTTCACGCCCGTCACGCGCGCGCAACTCGCGCACTGGCTCGAGCGCTACGACCTGGGTGAACTGCTCGGGTTCGAGGGCATCGCCTCGGGCATCGAGAACAGCAACTTCTTCGTCACCACCAGCGCCGGCCGCTTCGTGCTCACGCTGTTCGAGCGACTCGGAAACGACGAATTGCGGTTCTACCTGGGCCTGATGCACCATCTCGCAGCCCGTGGCATTCCCTGCCCCGACCCGGTCGCCGATCGCGCGGGCGTGTTCCTCGGCCGGCTCGAAGGCAAGCCGGCGGCCCTCGTCACGCGACTGGCCGGGCACGCGGTCGTGCAGGCGCAGCCGGCGCATTGCGCACAGGTGGGCGCGCTGCTCGCCCGGATGCATCGCGCCGCGCTCGGCTACGAGAGCCGCCAGCCGAACCCGCGCGGCATGGACTGGAAGACCGGTGCTGCGCCCGAGGTGCTGCCGTTCCTCGATGGCCTGCAGTCGGCGCTGATGGTCGACGAACTGGCGCAGCAGCAGGCGTTCGCCGCATCGACGCTGCGCGCGGCGCTGCCGTCCAGTGCGGTGCACGCCGACCTGTTCCGCGACAACGTGCTGTTCGAGTCCGCGCCCGACGGTTCGCCGCGTCTGGGCGGCGTGATCGACTTCTATTTCGCCGGCGTCGACGCCTGGATGTTCGACCTTGCGGTCGCCGCCAACGACTGGTGCATCGACGACGCGACGGGCGAGTTCGATCCGGCGCGCTTCGATGCGCTGGCGCGCGCCTATACGGGCGCACGGGCGCTGCTCGACGTCGAGCGCACTGCGTGGCCGATGATGCTGCGCGCCGGGGCGCTGCGCTTCTGGCTGTCGCGGCTGCACGACCTGCACCTGCCGCGCCCGGCCGAAATGGTCACCCCGAAGGATCCTGCGCACTTCGAGCGCATCCTGCGCGCGCGCCGGCTGGGCGGACCACCGCTGCCGTGAGCGCGGTTCCTTCCGGCGTGATGCGCATCCGCCTGCTGCCCGCCGTCACGGGCTGGCGCTGGGTGCTCGACGGCTTCCGGCTGCTGCGTCGCCAGCCGGTGGCGCTGCTGGCGATCGTCTTCATGAACCTGTTGCTGCTGTCGGTGTCGGTGCTGATTCCGCTGGCGGGCTCGATCGCGCCCCTGGTGCTCACGCCGGCGCTGATGGTCGGCGTGATGCACGCGATTCGCGCCACCGACCGCGGCCAGATGCCCGCGCCGCTGATGCTTCTGGCCGCGTTCAGGGACTACGACGGGCGCGCCTGGCGGCCGCTGCTCGTGCTCGGCGCGGTCAACGCGCTGTGCACCGTCGCCGCCCTGGCACTGGCGGCGCTCGCCGACAACGGCACGCTGATGCAGCTGGCCACCGGCCATCTCGGCAGCGAAGACGCAGCCGTGTCGGAGGGCGCGCTGATGACCGCCGCGGTCCTGTTCATGTTCGTCTACGCGCCCACACAGGCGGCAATGTGGTACGCGCCGCTGTTCGTCGCCTGGCAGCGCACGCCCGTGGTACGGGCGCTGTTCTTCAGTCTCGTCGCCGTCTGGCGCAATCGCCGCGCGTTCGTCGTCTATGCCATCGGCTGGTTCGCGATTGCGCTGGCCGCGTCGCTGGTGATCCGCCTGCTGCAACTCACGATCGGACCCAGTCCGGTCGTGTTGTCGATGGTGCTGTCTCCGCTGTCGCTGATCCTGATCACCGCGGTCTACTGCTCGTTCTGGCCCACCTGGCGCGACGCGGTCGACGTCGATACCCCGGGGGGCGCCTAGGACGCCGACCCGGAGGCCGTCGGTTCGAGCCGCGCCGCCGGAGGCGCGAGCCACTTCGGCAACGCCGGGGGCACTCTGATCCGGGGAACCGGCTGACATATGATTGGCCATTGTCCGGCGCTCCGGCGTTCCCCGCCACAGCCGTCGTCGCACCGGTTTCTTCCCGGTCCGCCCGCCGCCGGCTGATGCCCACCGAACACCTTCCCACCAGGAGTCCCTGCCGTGAACCAGCCCGCCAGCATCGAACGCAACGTCGTCACGAAAGCCATCGCCTACGAAGACCTCTGCCTCTACATCGACGGCGAGTTCGTGAAAGACGGCGGTCGCCGCGAGCAGCCGGTGTTCAACCCGGCCACCGGCGAGGTGATCGCGCAACTGCCGCACGCGAGCAAGACCGACCTCGACCGCGCACTCGCCGCGGCGAGCCGCGCGTTCAAGACCTGGCGGCAGAGTTCGCCGCTCGATCGTTCGCGGATCCTGCGCCGCGTGGCCGAGCTCAGCCGCGAGCGGCAGCAGGACATCGGCCGCAACATCACGCTCGACATGGGCAAGCCGATCGCCGAGGCCATCGGCGAGGTGGTAGTCTGCGCCGACCACTGCGACTGGCACGCCGAGGAGTGCCGGCGGATCTACGGCCGGGTGATCCTGCCGCGCATGCCGAACGTGCGCCAGATGGTGCTGCGCGAGCCGGTGGGCGTATGCGTGGCGTTCACGCCGTGGAACTTCCCGTACAACCAGGCAATCCGCAAGATCGCCGCCGCGGTCGGCGCCGGTTGCACGATCGTGATCAAGGGTCCCGAGGATGCGCCGAGCGCGGTGGTGGCGATCGCGCGGATGTTTCACGATGCCGGCCTGCCCCCGGGCGTGCTGAACGTGGTGTGGGGCGTGCCGCACGAGGTGAGCGAGTACCTGATCAAGGCGCCCGACGTGCGCAAGGTCTCGTTCACCGGTTCGGTGCCGATCGGCAAGCAACTCGCCGCGCTCGCCGGCTCGCACATGAAGCGGATCACGATGGAACTCGGCGGCCATTCGCCGGTGATCGTGTTCGATGACGCCGACGTCGATCGCGCCGCCAGGCTGCTGTCGAACTTCAAGTTCCGCAACGCCGGCCAGGTCTGCGTGTCGCCGACCCGCTTCTATGTGCAGAGCAGGGCCTACGACGCGTTCGTCGCGAAGTTCCTCGACTATACGAAGACGATCAAGGTCGGCCCCGGCATCGATCCGGAGTCGAGCATGGGCCCGCTCGCGCACGACCGGCGCCTGCCGGCGATGGAGCAGTTCGTCGAGGACGCGAGGAAGCGCGGCGCGACAGTGGAGACCGGCGGCGAGCGGATCGGCACGGTCGGCAACTTCTTCGCCCCCACCGTGCTCACCAACCTGCCGGACGACGCGATGGTGATGACCAGCGAGCCGTTCGGTCCGATCGCGCCGATGACCCGCTTCGAGACCATCGACGAAGTGCTCGCGCGCGCCAACTCGCTGCCCTACGGCCTGTCCTCGTACGTGTTCACCACCTCGACGAAGAACGCACTTGCTGCGCAGAACGGCATCGAGGCCGGCATGGTCAACGTCAATCACTTCGGCCAGGCGCTGCCCGAGACGCCGTTCGGCGGCATCAAGGACAGCGGCATCGGCAGTGAAGGCGGCAGCGAAACCTTCGACGGCTACCTGGTGACGAAGTTCGTCACGCAGATGGATTGAGCGCAGCAGCGATCGAAACGCCATCGGCGGCAAGCCAGCCGGGGCCGGGGCGAGGCCGAAACCGCCTCGGGACCGAAGCGGCCTCGGGCTGAATCATTGCGACGTGCCGGCGGGCAGTGAGAGCTGCGCCGTGCCGCAGGCGGCAAGCTCGAGTACCAGCGGTTTGCCGGTGCGCTCCTTGTCCAGACGGATCAGATCGGCGACCGAGGTCACGCGCTCTTCGGGGGCGGCCACGCCGGTGACGGCACACCCTTTCGAGCAGTTGGCAAGACCGGTCGGACACTTCTCGACGTACACCAGCCAGCGGCGACCCTGCCAGTATCCGTAGTGACTGGCGACGGTGACGTTGCGCACCACGGCCTTCTGCGCGCCAGGGGGAGGCGGTGGCACCGGTGGCTGCCGGCCGCCGGGCGGCAGGATATCGCCCAGTGCCCCGCTGGACGAGAGCAGGAAGAGCGCTGTGCCCACGATCGTGCGTACCATGACGTCCTCCCGCCGCATCGTCGAACTTCATAGTATGCCGTCATCGAAGCTGCCGTGAGCGAGCTGACGCAGGTCCAGGCGATGGTGCTGTCGGCGCTGATCGAGGCGCCGGTGGCGTGGGTGCTGGTGCGCTGGCGGCACTGGCCGGGGCGCGGCGCGATGCATGCCGCCATCGCCAGCGCGGTAGCGACTGCCCTCACCCACCCGCAACTCTGGGCGTTCGCCCCGGCGCTCCTCGCGCGCCTGGGCTATGTCCCGGGCGCGCTCGTGGCGGAAACGGTCGTCGTCGTCGTGGAAGCGCTCGTCGTCGCCTGGGGGTCGGGGCTTTCTCCACTGCGCGCGCTCGCGCTGTCCACGCTCGCCAATGCCGCGTCGGTCGCGGCGGGTCGGGTGCTGCTGGGCTGACCATCTTGCGGCGACGTCGAATGCCCCCACGCGCGCCCGGCCGGGGTCGCGCAAGTGGCGGTGATGGCCGAGGTCGCGGTGAGCGCGACGACGATCAGCGGGACTTCGATCCACGCGTGCACCGAAGCGGCGAGGCCATAGAGCGCACGCGCGCCGACGAAATCGCTCGCGAAGGCAGCCAGTGATGCCAGGGCGAGACCGCAGAGCGCGCCCGCGTGAAACCAGCCCCTGGGCCAGCGCAGCCATCCGCGCGCGTCAGGGTCACGCGCGGCGAGCAGCGCCGGCAGCACCACGATCACCGCGGCGTAGTGTGCGCATTGCGCGACCACGACGACGGTGAAGAGGTCGATCGCGCACGCCGACGCGAGCAGCGGCTCCGGGACGTAGACGTGCAGATGCTCGACGAGCGTGCCGGCTCCGAGCGGATCGAGCGACCCTGCGAACCCGCGCGGACCCAGTCCGGCGGGCACGATGCCGCCAAGCGCGAGAGCGTCCCGCGGCACGCCGGTCGCGACGAACAACGGCAGGCCGATCAGTCCCGCAAGCGCCGGCAGCATCACGCGTCGCCGCGCGCGTGGCTCGACGAACTCGTACAGGAACGCGAGCGGCGTCAGGTTGTGGAGGATGGCGAGAACCACGGCCGTGTCGAACGGCGCTCGCAGCGTCGCGAGCGCCAGCGCGGCGGCTACGGCCAGCGCGAACGCCGCGCGCACGGGCCGGCCGGTCACGGCAGTGGGCGCGAGCAGCGCCACCGCCGCGAGTTCGAGCGACACGGCCGTCCGGACCTCCATCCACCTCGCCAGACCGAGCGATCGCACGCTCACCGCCGCGATCAGCAGCATCGCCATCGCTGCCAGCCGCGCAGCGCCGATCCGCATGCCGAAGCGCCGATCGAGGTAGCGCAGTTCCGAGACGACGTGCACGCCGCCGAACGTCGCGAGCGCCAGCGAGTAGACGAGCAGTGGTGCCGTCGTGGACGCGAGCACGACCGACACGCCGCCGACCAGGACAAGAGCGGCAGGGCAGACGCGCAGACTCGACAAGACCGCTGGCACGGCACAAACCCGCTTCGGGATGATTCCCCGGCCGCGCCCCGACGCGCGACGTCTGTCAGTGTAAAGCGACCTGCTGCCCGTTCTGGCTCACGCGGCGCGCCACCGTCGACGCCGATGCGCCCGGGGCTAGGAGGCCGTCGGCTCGAGCCGCGCCACCGACAGCGCGAGCCACTTCAGGCCCTCGCGCCCGAAGTTCACCTGCACGCGCGTGTCGTCGCCGT
>JAANMX010001706.1_pt1 | contig 24108 bp, 19 predicted proteins | sample 7279681 | NCBI WGS metagenome assembly JAANMX01 (sample SAMN14094542, study PRJNA606508) | bioreactor metagenome | isolation source: A lab-scale SPAN reactor treating ammonium-rich wastewater day 351 | place: Ireland: Galway | collected 2018-01-01
GCAGAGCCATCAGCCTCGCCCCCTCCGGGAGCCGCGAGAACTTTCGGAAGGAAAAATTGAAGAAGCGCGGGGCGTCGTAATTGAATAGCGAGGGCGAGTTGAGGCTGAAGCCCCGCAGGTTCTCGACGAAGGCATTGTTGGTCCAGAGCGCCGGGAAGGCGAAGTGGTTGAGCAGCGCCGCGCCCAGGTGGGCCTTCCATCCGATCTCGGGAATCACGGAATCCGAAAAGCCCTGCTCGGCCGTGAAATAGCTCGTCTCCGGCTGGTCGGAGGCGAAGAGGCTGTGTCCGCCATGCCGGTCGCGCAGGCGGCGCGGCAAGGTCAGGGCCTCGGCCCCGTGGGGCAACGGCGAGTCGAAGAAGAGGCGCACGCCGTGGCGCTCGGGATAGACGCCGCTCAAGACGGAATTCCAGGCAGGATGCGTGGCGGGCAGCGGCGTGAAGGCCTGGCGGAAGATCCTTCCCCCTAGGCCCGCGGCGGCTCGGGCCAGGGCGGCGTTGCCGCTGTCGCCGTCCAAGGCGTCGAAGCCCAGCAGGAGGACGCGCGGCTGCTTCGTCGCGGCGGCTCGGGCCGGCGGCAGGTCCAAGGCGGATTCGCCGGCCAGGGGCGCGTGCAGCAGCGTCGGTAGTAGGGCCGCCAGACCCAAGGCGGCGGCGCTGCGCAGGCCCCGGGGCGGCAGCATGGCGAAGGCCAAGAGAAGAAACACAATTCCCAGCGCGAAGATTTGCGCAAAGCCGACGATCAAGCTCTGCTCCCAAAACATCGGGAAGAAGCCCAGGACGGAGGGGTACTGCCAGGCGGTCCACCCGAAGAGGAAGGCGGTCTGCGCGGCCGCGAGGAAGAAAAAGGCCGCGAAGGCGCGGCGGCCTTTCTCGGACCGCCCCACCGGCCCGCTAGCGGCCCACCCGACCAGCGCCGCATTGACGGCGCCCAAGCACCCGGCCCAGGCGAGATAAAGCCCGGCGATCTTGGCCAAGCGCCACGCCACGTCGCGTACGATGAAATCGGGCAAGGCCAATTGGCGCAGGGAGGGCAGGTAGAAAGAGGGCGCGTAGAAGAACAGCAGGCACTGGAGGCCGAAGAGCAGGGTCGCGAAGAGCAGGGCCGCCTTAAACGAGATGAGGAATCGCTTCATGGGCCCTCGTCTTTTTCACCAGCCGCTTAAAGCGCCGCGTAGCCGATCTGCCAGTCCAGCGTCGTCTCTTCCATCGCGTCGTCGCGCTTGAACTTGGCGATCAGGAGGTTCTGCAGCCTTTGATGATAGGCCGTGAAGTCCGGGATCGGGTGCGTCGCCACGCCGGACTCCATCGCCGCCTTGGCGATGGCGGGGGCCACGAAGAGCAGGACGCGGGGATCGAGCGGCTTGGGGATGATGTAGTCGGGCCCGAACTGCAGCTCCTTGAGCTTGTAGGCCTGGCAGACCGAGAGTGGGACCTTCTCGCGGGTCAGGAAGGCCAAGGCCTTGGCGGCGGCGAGCTTCATCGGCTCGGTGATCTTGGTGGCGCCGACGTCGAGGGCGCCGCGAAACACGAAGGGGAAGCCCAGGACATTGTTCACCTGGTTGGGGTAGTCGGAGCGGCCGGTCGCCATGATGATGTCTTTCCGCACGGCCAGCGCCTCGTGGTAGCCGATCTCGGGGACCGGATTGGCCATTGCGAAGACGACGGCGTTGGGCGCCATCGAGGCCAGCATCTCGGGCGTGAAGAGGCCCGGGCCGGAGAGGCCGATGAAGACGTTGGCCCCTTTGGCCGCGTCGGCCATGCTGCGGGCCTTGCCGTCCTGGGCGAAGAAACCGCGGTTGGGCTCGAGGTCTTTGCGGTCCTTCGTGACCACGCCCTGACGGTCGCACAAGAAGACGTTTTCTTTTTTCACCCCGATCGAGAGGAACATCTTCGCGCAGGCGACGGCGGCCGCGCCGGCGCCCGAGAAGACCACCTTCACCTCGCCGGCCTTGAGTCCCGCGATCTCGAGGGCGTTGATCAGCGCCGCCGTCGAGATGATCGCCGTGCCGTGCTGGTCGTCGTGGAAGACGGGGATCTTCATGCGCTTGCTGAGCTGCTCTTCGATGTAGAAGCACTCCGGCGCCTTGACGTCCTCGAGGTTGATGCCGCCGAAGGTCGGCTCGAGCGAGCGCACGATGTCGATGAACTTGTCGGGGTCTTTCTCGTCGATCTCCAGGTCGAAGACGTCGATGTCGGCGAATTCTTTGAACAGGACGCCCTTGCCCTCCATGACCGGCTTGCCGGCCAGCGGGCCGATGTCGCCCAGGCCCAGGACGGCGGTGCCGTTGGTGATGACCGCGACCAGGTTGCCGCGCGCGGTGTAGCGGTAGCTCTCCGCGGGGTTGGCCTGAATCTCCAGGCAGGGCGCCGCCACGCCGGGCGTATAGGCCAGGGAAAGGTCTTCCTGGGTGGCGCAAGGTTTGGTGGGGGTGACGGCGATTTTTCCGGGCCGGCCCTGGGCGTGGTAGTCCAGGGCGGATTTCTTGTCGACCATTCCTGTGGAACTCCTCTCCATCAGGCGCCTAGGGCGCCCTTTGGGCTGCTCCTACAAGAGCGCCTCGGGCCTGTCAACCTCCCAATCTTTCAGGAAAAACCGGATATTTTCCGAGGATTTCCCTTCGACGCCGGCTCCGGTGTCAGACATAGCCCAGGGCATGGACGATCCGGAAACGGGTGGCGCGGAAGGCGGGCCAAAGCGCGGAGAACAGGCAGGCCGACATCGAGATGGCTAGGGTGTCTCCGGTCAAGCGCGGCGTGAGGCTGATCATGGCGAAATATCCCGACGAGCTTTGCGGAGGCGGCGGCATCTCGATCCCGATCGCCGAAATCAGGTGGGCGAGCCCGACTCCCGCCGCCAGCCCGAGGGCCGAGCCCAGCGCTCCCAGGATCGCGGCCTCCAAAAAGATGGTCATGAAGATCGTCGGCCGCCCGTTGCCGATCGCCATCATGGTGCCGAATTCGCGTATTCGCTCGAAGAGGGCCATATTAAGGGTATTGGCGATGCTGAAGACGAAGATGACGCAGATAATGAGCTGGATGACCGAGTAGATTCTCAGCAGCATTTCTTTGCTCTGGCGGTAGAAGAGTCCCTGCTCCTCCCAGCTGAGCACCTCGAGGCCGGCCTTGTCGCGGAGGAACCGGCTTCGGAACGCCTCCTGCGTCGCCTCGGTGAGCGACGTCTCTTTGAGCAACACCAGAAAGGAATGAACCTGATCCGGAGCGTCGAGCAGCTTCTGGGCCGCCGCGAGGTTCAGCTTCATCGCGCGATCGTCAAAGTCCTTGGCGATGGTTTCGAAGACGCCCCGCACGCGCATTTCCGAGCCGTCGATGGCCCCCGCCCTTCGCGTGGTTAGGAAAGTGAGGCGGTCGCCGACCGTCACGTTGAGGGCCTCGGCTAGGCCCCTTCCGAGCAGGACGCCCTCGCCGTCCGAGGGATCGAGGTCCTGTCCCGCGACGATGCGCGTCGAGCTGTGCGCCACGTTGCCGGCCTTGGCGCTTCCCATCTTCCGCTCGGCTGCGGCGTCGGTGCCTACGGCCAGGACGGCGACCGAGGCGTTTTCCGTGCTGGCCATGCCGCCGAATTTCAGGCGCGGCACCGTGTAGTCCACGCCCGGGAAGGCCTCGACTTGGCGCCGGACGGTCTCGGCGTCGGGCATGAGATAGTCCAAGGGGGCGGAGGCCCCCATTTTGAAGTAGCCGGCGCGGTTCACTTGGAGATGACCGGTCTGGCTGTGGATGAACTGCTCCCGGTAGCCATCCATGAGGTTTTGGAAAAAACCCCCGACGAGAATCAGGCCCGTGCAGCCGAGCACGAGAATCATCAAAGTCAGGAAGCTGCGCCGCTTATTTCGAAATACGTTTCTCCAGGAGATTTGTAACAGTCGCTTGAGGCCCGTCATGTTGTATCACTCCGTCGCTGATTCTGACGATCCGCGTGGCATGGTGAACGACCCGTGGGTCGTGGGTGGAAAAAACGAAGGTGGTGCGGTGGCTCTGATTGAGCCGCTGCATCGCGGCCATGATGGCCTCGGCGGATTCGCTGTCCAGGTTGGCCGTCGGCTCGTCGGCCAAGATGAGCAACGGGTGGGTCACCAGCGCCCGCGCGATGGCGACGCGCTGCCTCTGCCCGCCGGAGAGCTCGTCGGGCCGGTGCATGGCGACTTCCCGCAGCTGCACGTCGGCCAAGGCCGCCCAGACCCGGTCGCGGCGCTCCTTCCGCGTCAGCGGGTGGAAGAGCAACGGGTATTCCACGTTTTCGAAGGCGTTCAGGACCGGGAAGAGGTTGAAGGACTGAAAGATGAAGCCCAAAAAACGGCTGCGCAGCCGCGCCGCCTCTTTATAGGAAAGATTTTGGGTGGGCTTGCCCTGCAACAGGATGCTCCCGGAACTCGGTGCATCGAGGAGCCCCAGCAGGTTGAGCAACGTCGTCTTGCCGCTGCCCGAGGGCCCCATGATGCAGAGCATTTCCCCGGAATGGATGGCGAGGTTGAGGCCGCGCAGGGCCTGCACGTGAAGTTTGCCCAAGGTGTATTCCTTGACCACCTCTTGGGCCTGCAAGATTTCCATGATTACCCTTTTCCCCTGAGATCACTCCGCTCGGCATGACCTGCGAGGCGCGAGGTTCATGCGATGCAAGGAGATGGAATTGCAATTCGTGTGCCGATCGTCCCGAAAAAAAATCCGTGAATTTATGATCGTTTTCCGCGGGAGCGGCCCGCGCTCGCGTTTCAATCTGATAATTTTCTCGCGGAGCTTGTCAGTCTTTTGACGGGCGCGGCGGCGGCGCGGAAATGACGGGGCCCCATTAAGATTGGTTGTGATGCCGCGGGTTCTGACCTTATACTGCTCCCAGGGTTCGATTCATCCAATATCTAAAAGGGGTTATCTCTTATGAATAGGAAGTTGGCGTCGGGTATTATTCTTTTTCAATGGGCCTTCGTCGGCCTCTGCTCCGCGGCGGCGGCCGCGGATCCCAACGAGATCGTCGCCAAGGCCGATCTCATCCGGGCGCCGAAGGGCTCTTACGAATTCGAGGCCGCCGTGACGACCTACGAGGGCGCCGAGAAGAAGTCCGAGAACGGCTACAAGGTTTACGTGAAGGACCTCGATCACTCCCTCGTCGAATTTCGGGTCCCGGCTTCGGAGAAGGGGAAGAGCCTCCTGATGGTCGAGGAAGACCTTTGGATCTATCTCCCCAAGGTCAAGAAGCCGGTGCGCATTCCGCTCCAACAGCGGCTGGTGGGCGACGTCTCCAACGGAGACATGGCGCGCGCCAATTTCTCCAACGACTACACGGCGACGCTTAAGGGCGAGGAGAAGGTCGAGGGGAAGGACGTCTATGTCTTGGATTTAGTCGCCAAATCGCCGAAGAAAACCTACAACAAGATCCGCTATTGGGTCTCGAAATCCGACAATCGGCCGGTGCAGGCGGAGTATTTCACGGTCTCGGGTCAGTCCTTGAAGACCGTGGCCTTCGAGGATTTCCGCAGCGAGGCGGGAGCGGTTCGCCCGATGCGCCTGGTGTTCCGCGACACCTTGAACAAGAACAAGAAGTCCGTCCTCGAGTTCAAGAGCATGCTGAAGAAGGAATTGGCCGAGAACATGTTCACCAAAGACTACATGAAGACCTTGGAGTAGCCGGTGACGCAGTCGATACGGCGCCGGCTGCTGCCCTGGCTGTCGGCCATGCTCTTGGCTTTTCCGGGAGCGGCGGGGGCCGCCGAGGAAGCCGTACCCGAATCCGCGCCCGCCGAGCGTCCGTCCTTCTGGCGCGACAATTTCCGATACAGCGTGGAGCTGCGGCAGGAAACGGCCTTCCGCATCGCCTCGCCGCGCAATTTCAGCAAGATTCGGCAATTCGTGAAGGCGGAGACGAAGTTCACCTTCAACGACCACCTTAAGATGAAACTGGGGGGGAGGGCCTGGTATGACGCCGTCTACGACCTGACAGACCAGTATCCGCCGGATGTTCGCGACAGCCTGCGAAAAGAGATCACGATCCGGGACGCCTACCTCGACATCGCGGCGCCCAAGCTCAACATCCGAATCGGCAACCAGCAGATCGTCTGGGGCGAGGCCTTGGGGCAGTTTTTCGCCGACGTGGTTACGCCCAAGGATCTGCGGGAGTTCTTTTTGCCCAGCTTCGAGGATGTGCGGATCCCGATCTGGGCGCTGGACTTGCAGTACAGCTTCTTGCCCGGCTGGACCCTCGAGGCGGTGCTTTCTCCGGACATGAGCGTCAACAAATTCGCCCCGCCCGGCGCGGACTTCGCCTTCTTCATCCCGCCGCCCCCGCCCGGCGTGAACCAGGTGCTGCTGCCGGACGACAAGCCGCAGACCGATTTCAGGCACTGGAACGGCGGCCTCCGCTTTTCCTACCTGGTGAAGGGCTGGGATCTGGCCTGGTTCTACTACACCAGCCCCGACCACGTCCCCGCGCTGTTCAAGACCCTGGGCGTCGACGCGGCGGGTACGCCCACCGTGACCTTGGATCCCAAGCACAAGCGGGTTCATCACTTGGCCGCGACCTTCAGCAAGTCGATCGGCGACGCGGCGGTGCTGCGGGGCGAGTTCGTCTATACCATCGGACGCTTCTTCAACGCGCAGAATATCGCGCTCGACAACGGCGTCGTGCGCCGCGATCAGTTCCGCTACGTGGTCGGTTTCGATTACAGTCTCGGCGAATTCGACATGAACGCCGAGTTCCAGCAGCAGGCCATCTTCGGCCCGACGGCGAACGTCGCGGACGACATCCTCGATACCTGGATCTTCCTGCGCTTCGAGCACGAGTTCCTGGATGCGAAACTGGTTCCCGAGTTGATTTTCATCGTGGGAATCCCGGAAGGCGATACCCAGGTCAGCCCGCGCCTGCATTACCGCGTTACGCCGGGGATTACCCTGAGCTGGGGCGCGGATATCTTCAGCGGACCGCAGGACACGCTTTACGGCGAGTTCGACCGCAGCGACCGCGTCTTCATGAACACCAGCTGGAAATTTTAAGGAAGCGAAGGCCTGCCTCGTATTCGCAGGGCCGGGGGAATAGGTTCGGACGGGTTTTTGGATTGGCGCGGCTTAATCGGCTTTCGCGATCAAGACGAGCTTTTGCCCGGACTCGACCGCCTCGCCGACCTTGACGTTGACCTCTTGGACGACGCCGTCGATCGCCGCGGCCAGCTCGTTTTGCATCTTCATCGCCTCGATGACGACGAGGGCCTGGCCCTTCTCGACCTTGTCGCCCACCGCGACCTTGACGTCGACGATCTTGCCAGGCATCGGGGCGCTGATCAGGCCGTGGCCGCCGCCCGCGGCGTCGCTTTGCGAGACCACGCGGCGGCGCGGGTCGAAGACCTCGAGGTGGTAGGGGATGTTTTGCAGGTTGAGCTCGCAGTTGTCCTGGCGGAAGACGACGTCGGCCTCGAGGACCTCCTTGCCGTCGATCAGGAAGGAATAAAGAGAACCCTTCGCGAGGAGCGGGGCGAAACGGTGCGTGGCGCCGTCGAGCGTGACCTCGTACTCGCCCTCGACGCTTTTGATCTCGACTTGGCGCTCTTGGTCTTCGAATAAAACGGTGTAGATTCGTGACATATAAATATTAACTTCGCATTCCCGTCTTTCGTCCGGTCAGCCGCCAGGGCGAGGCGTCGGAGACGCCGCCGGCGCGGCCGACGGGACGCGCCTTGTTCTCCTCCAAATGCTTCGCCAGGGCCGCGGCCATCAGGGCCTTCTGCGTGTCCTCATGGGAAACGGCCAAAATATCCTTCATGTGCTTGTCGATGAAGTGGGTGTCGTACTTCCCCTTCACGAAGTCCTCGATCGCGAGGGCGCGGCGGTGGAAATAGAGGTTGGTCTTGGGGCCGCTCACCCGGTACTCGCTTAGGGCGCGCTGCATGCGCTGGATGGCCTCCTCGCGGTCGCGGCCGTAGGCGACCAGCTTGGCCAAAATGGGGTCGTAGTCCATCGGGACCTGGAAGCCCTGGTAGATGCCGTTGTCCAGGCGGATGCCAGGACCCAGCGGGTACTGCATGTCGACGACCAGGCCGGGTGCGGGCATGAAGTTGTGAAAGGGGTCTTCGGCGTAGACGCGGCACTCGACCGCGTGACCGCGCTGCCGGATGTCTTCCTGCTTGAAGGGCAGGGGATCGCCCTGCGCGACCAGGATCTGGGCCTTCACCAAGTCGATGCCGGTGACCATCTCGGTGATCGGGTGCTCGACCTGCAGGCGTGTGTTCATCTCGAGGAAATAGTAATTCTGCTTATGGTCGACCAGGCACTCGATGGTGCCGGCGTTGTAGTAGCCGACGGCCTTGGCCAGCTTCACCGCCATCTCGCAGACGCCCTTGCGGGTCTCGGGGGTGATGAAGGGCGAGGGGGACTCCTCGATGACTTTCTGGTGGCGGCGCTGCACCGAGCACTCGCGCTCCCAGAGGTGCACGACGTTTCCGTGGTGGTCGCCGAAGACCTGGACCTCGATGTGGTGCGGCCCCTCGACCAGCTTCTCGACGTAGACGGCGTCGTCCTTGAAGGAGTTGAGGGCCTCGTTCTGCGCCATCTGGAAGGCGGATTTCAGCTCTTTCTCTTCGCGAACGGCGCGCATGCCCTTGCCGCCGCCGCCCGCCGCGGCCTTGAGCAGGACGGGAAAGCCGATCTTCTTCGCCACCTCGAGGGCCTCGTCGGCGTTCTTCAGGGCGTGCTTGATGCCCGGAACGACCGGGACCCCCGCCGCCTCGGCGATCTGCCGCGCGCCGATCTTCGAGCCCATCTTGACGATGACCTCGGGGTCGGGGCCGATGAAGATCAGGCCGGCCTGGGTGACGGCGCGGGCGAAGTCGGCGTTTTCGGAGAGGAAGCCGTAGCCCGGGTGGATGGCGTCGGCGCCGGTGGCCTTGGCCGCCGCGAGCAGCTTGTCGACGTTGAGGTAGCTCTCTTTGGGCGAGGCGGGACCCAGATGGACGGCCTCGTCGGCGCGCCGCACGTGCAGCGCGGCCCGGTCGGGGTCGCTGAACACCGCCACCGTCGCGATGCCCATGTCGCGGCAGGCTCGGATCACGCGCACGGCGATCTCGCCGCGGTTGGCGATCAGGATTTTTTTGATTTTGCGTTGAGTCACCATGAGAGGGCCGCCACTACAGGGGAATATTTCCGTGTTTCTTCGGCGGATTTTTGTCCACCTTGTTTTTCAGCATCTCCAGCGCCTTCACGATCTTCACCCGCGTGAAGCGCGGCTCGATGACCTCGTCGATATAGCCCAGTTCGGCCGCCTTGTAGGGAGTCGCAAAGGTGGCCCGGTATTCTTCGGTGAGGCGCTTGCGTTCCGCCTCGGGGTCCTTGGCCTTTTCGATCTCCTTGCGGAAGATGATGTTGACCGCGCCGTCCGAGCCCATCACCGCGATCTCGGAAAAGGGGTAGGCGAAGTTGACGTCGCCGCGGATGTGCTTGGAGCTCATGACGTCGTAGGCGCCGCCGTAGCCCTTGCGGGTGATAACCGTGACCTTGGGCACCGTGGCCTCGCAGAAGGCATAGAGCAGCTTGGCGCCGTGCAGGATGATTCCGCCGAACTCTTGGTCGGTGCCCGGCAGGAAGCCCGGCACGTCGACGAAGGTGACGATGGGGATGTTGAAGGCGTCGCAGAAGCGCACGAAGCGCGCGGCCTTGATGCTGGCGTCGATGTCGAGGCAGCCGGCCAGCACCTGCGGCTGGTTGGCGACGATGCCGGCGACCCGCCCGTTGTAGCGGCCGAAGCCGATCAGGATGTTCTTGGCGAAATCGGGGCCGACCTCGAAGAAATAGCCGTCGTCCAAGGTGCTCTTGATCAGCACCTTCATGTCGTAGGGCTTGTTGGGGCTGTCCGGGATCAGGGCGTCGAGCTTCTCGTCGACGCGGTTGGGGTCGTCCTTGGAGGGGACCAGGGGAGGGTCTTCCAAATTATTGGCCGGCAGGAAGGCGAGCAGCTCGCGGATCTGCTGCAAGGCGGCCTGGTCGTTGGGCGCGCGCAGCAGCGAGACGCCTGACTTGCTGTTGTGGGCGACGGCGCCGCCCAGCTCTTCCTTGCTGACCACCTCGTGGGTGACGGCCTTGATGACCTCGGGCCCGGTGATGAACATGTGCGCGGTGTTCTCGACCATCAGGATGAAATCGGTCAATGCCGGCGAGTAGACCGCGCCGCCGGCGCAGGGGCCCATGATGACCGAGATCTGCGGGATGACGCCGCTGGCCAGCACGTTGCGCAGGAAGATGTCGGCGTAACCGGCGAGCGACTGGACACCCTCTTGGATGCGCGCGCCGCCGCTGTCGTTGAGGCCGATCACCGGCGCCCCGGTCTTCATGGCGAGGTCCATGATCTTGCAGACCTTGCGGGCGAAGGCCTCGCCCAGCGAGCCGCCGAAGCTGGTGAAGTCTTGCGCGAAGAGGAAGACGGTGCGGCCGTCGATGGTGCCGTGGCCGGTGATCACGCCGTCGCCCAGGATCTTCTTGTCTTCCATGCCGAAGTCGGAGCAGCGGTGGGTGACGAAGCGGTCGAGCTCGACGAAGCTGCCGGGGTCGAGGAGGAAGTCGATGCGCTCGCGGGCGGTCAGCTTGCCGGCCTTGTGCTGCGCGGCGATGCGGTCGGCGCCGCCGCCCAGCTCGGCCTCGTCGTTTTTCTTTTTCAAAAGCTCGGACATTTCGCGGTTGGTGGGCATAAAATCACTGTAAACGTTAAAGATTTCGGGGATCCGGCGCCCGCTAAAGGGGCTTAGGGCTCATAGATTTTCGGCCCGGGGGGGTCAAGGGAATTTCGACACGGATTTACGGATGGACGCGGGCGGGACCCGCGAAGGCCCCTATTTGAGGAAATCGCGCGTCACCCGCGCCTGCACCGCAGCCTTCGCCACGGCCTTCGTGACCGCCCCGTGGACCAAGGGATCTAGCGGGTCGGGGATGAGCTCTTGCTCGGGGGTCTGGCCGACGATGGCCAGGGCCGCGGCGATGAAGATCTCGGGGGTGAAGCGCAAGGCCTTGGCCTCGATCGCGCCGCGGAAGATGCCAGGGAAGCCGAGCAGGTTGTTGACGCGGCTGCCGTCGCTGGCGAAGGCGGCGCCGGCCGCCAGCGCCTCGGTGATGGTGATTTCGGGAAAGGGATTGCTGAGCGCCAGGATGACCTGGCCCTTCTGCACGTCCTCGGCCTTGATGAGGCCGGGGAGGCCGGTCGTGGCGACGACGACCTGGCATTTTTTCAGCAAGTCTTTCAATTCGGTGACGATGCCGCCCAGGCCCTCGAAGCGCTTCTTGGCCTCGGGATTGACGTCGGTGCCGTAGACGGGGTTTCCGGTGTACTTCATGATCAGGTTGGCGATCGCCGAGCCCGCTGCGCCCAGCCCGATCTGGCCGACGCTGGCGTTTTTCAGCTCGATGCCGCCCACTCGGCAGGCGTTGATCAGAGCGGCCAGCGCCACCGTCGCGGTGCCGTGTTGGTCGTCGTGCATGACCGGAATCTTCAGGCGGCGGATGAGCTGGTCCTCGATTTCGTAGCAGTCCGGCGTGCGGATGTCCTCGAGCTGGATCGCGGCGAAGGTGGGGGAGATCGTCTCGACCGTGTCGACGAAGCGCTGGACATCGAGGGTGTCGATCAGGACCGGCATCATGTGCAGGCCGGAGAATTGCTGGAAGAGGGCGGCCTTGCCCTCCATGACCGGCATCGAAGCGGCGGCGCCGAGGTTGCCCAGGCCCAGCACGCGGCTGCCGTTGGTGCAAAGGCCGACGGTCTTGCCGATGGTGGTGTAGACCTCGATTTGGCTGGGGTCTTCTTTGAGCAGCTTGCAGACGCTGGCGACGCCGGGCGTGTAGACCTTGCGCAGGTCCTCGATGGACTGGATGGGCAGCTTGGGGCGGATCAGGAGCTTCCCGCCCTGGTGCAGCTCGAGGACCTCGTCGATGACCGATTCGAGCTCGACCTCCGGGATCTTGCGCACGGCGCTGACGATGGCGCTAAGATGGTCCTCGTCGTTGACGATGATCGTGATGTCGCGGATGTTGTGCAGCTCGCCGAAGCTGACCGTCGAGATGTTGCCGATGTCGCCGCCCATCTGGGAGATGGTCGAGATCAGCTTGGATAAGACTCCGATAAATTTGCGGTTTTTGCAGCGAAGCGTGCGGATGAGTTTTTGATTCGACATATGGGGGATTTTAATCTCCCGCGTCTGACGCGGGGGGTCAAGGGGAAAAAGGGAATTCCTCAGGCCTTTCGGGCAGCTGGGGCGGCGCTCCGCAGTTGACAACCCCGCCCCCGCTTTAGTAGCCCCCAGGCCGATGTTGCGGCGCGTTAAGCGCCGTCACCTCTATATAAAGGATTGCCCCGTGGCCTTCAAAAAAGTCGATCACGTCGCCATCGCCGTCCCCAACCTGGAGGAGGCGGTCAATCTCTACCAAAGCCTGCTGGGCAAGGGGCCCGAGCACGTCGAGGAGGTGGAGGAACAAAAGGTCCGCGCCGCCTTCTTCGGCGTCGGCGAGACCAACCTCGAGCTACTCTTTCCCACCTCGCCGGACAGCCCCATCTCGAACTTCCTCGAGCAGAAGAAGGGGCGCGGCGGCCTGCACCACATCTGCATCGAGGTCAGCGGCCTCGAAAAGCACCTCGAGGAATTGAAGAAGCAGGGCGTCCAATTGATCGACGAGAAGCCGCGCATCGGCGCCCACGGCAAGCGCATCGCCTTCGTCCACCCCAAGTCCACCGGCGGGGTCCTGCTGGAGCTGTCCGAGCCCATCGGCGACCAAGATTTGCATCATACCTAATAGGAGAAATCTCTCATGAGTCCCAAAGTGCATCCGAACGAGGCCCTCTTCGCGGGCGAAAAGCCCTTTCCCGTCATTCCTTCCTGCGAGCATTTCGCCGGCTCCGAAAAGCTGATCACCAAGGCGATGGAGCTGCAGAACACGAAGGGCGGCGTCTTCGACATCACGATGGACTGCGAGGACGGGGCGCCCACCGGCAAGGAGAAGGAGCACGCCGAGATGATCGTCGCGATGGCGAAGGGCCCGCTCAACAAGCACAAGATGGCCGGCGCCAGGATCCACGATTACACCAATGCCCATTGGAGGCAGGACGTCGACATCCTGGTCGGCGGCGCCGGCAACGAGCTGGCCTACATCACGATCCCCAAGCCCACCGCGGTGGGGCAGGTGAAGGAGATGATCGCCTACATCCAAGAGGTCGCGAAGAAGAGCGGCATCCAGCGCGAGATCCCCATCCACGTCCTGATCGAGACCCACGGCGCCTTGAAAGACGCCTTCGAGATCGCCGCCCTGCCCTGGATGCAGGTCTTGGACTTCGGCCTGATGGACTTCGTCTCCGGCCACCACGGCGCCATCCCCGACGCCTGCATGCGCTCGCCGGGGCAGTTCGAGCACGCGCTGATCTTCCGCGCCAAGGCCCAGGTCTGCGCCGCGGCCCTGGCCAACGGCATCATCCCCGCGCACAACGTGACGCTGGACCTGAAGGACGCCGAGAAGACCAAGGCCGACGCGAGCCGCGCCCGCAACGAATTCGGCTTTCTGCGCATGTGGTCGATCTATCCGACCCAGATCGACGCCATCGTCGCGGCGATGCTGCCGGACTACAAGGGCGTCGAGAAGGGCGCGCAGATCCTGGTGGCCGCGCAAGAGGCCAACTGGGGCCCCATCCAATTCGAGGGCGAGCTGCACGACCGCGCCACCTACCGCTACTTCTGGGAGCTGGTGCAGCGCGCGCACATCTCCGGGCAGAAGCTGCCCGAGGCGGCGGAGAAGGCCTTCTTCGGGTAAATTTCCGCAATCGATTTTGCGTGAGGCAGGTCTCGCGACCTGCCTTTTTTTTTGAGGGGCGGCCGCTTTGAAAAATAAGGCGTGGGATTTTTGAAATTTTACTGTCCCTGAGCGGGGATTTGGTCCTAGGACGACGCCACGATTCCCGCCTCGCCCGGAAATCGGCTCCCCAGGCAACTTTCCGGGAATGACGCCGAGCAAGGGGCGGGTTCGGCCGTGCTTCCCGTTTCGCTTCGAATTTCCAAGGTGTTCGCGGCTACGAGTAACGAGGGAGTACGGGGCTTCCGTAGGGTACGGAAGCCTTTCCGCGGGTAAGGAAAACATGCTCTTTTCATTTCGCTCCGCGGGTTTCGGCCCGCGCTCGGCGGAGGCGCCTGTCTCCGCTCGTCCGGACCTTTCGGTCCCGGCCCTCTTGGACAGCCTTTCTTCAGACGGCATCCCGTTAAACGCCTCCGCGCGGGCGGAGCTGGCCGGTCTCGCGCGCGAGACGAACCCCGACTTGTTGTCCGAGGCGCTCTTCGCCTTTGCCCGGCGCGGCGAGACGGAGGGAAATCTTCCCCTCGCCGGCGCGCTTTACGCCTGGCTCGTCGCGGCCGGCGATTCCGGCGGGAATCCCTCCGTCCCGGAAATCGCCCGCCTCGCCCGGTCCCGCATCGAGGTCCTGCGCGGCGCTGGAAACTTCGGCGAGCGCGGGGAAAACTTTTTGCGGCATTTCGCCCGCGAGGCGACGGACCCGGCGCTTTTGATCGGGATGGCCTGCGCCGGCGGCGCCTTCCGCCTGACCCGAGCCTACGCCTTGGGCGAGATCGCCGCCGCGGGAACCTTCAGCCCGACGGCTGCGCGTTTGCTTTCTCACGCGGCGGGCTTCGCACTGGAGGCCCCGGCCTTCGTCGCGGCCAGTCGCGGGGTCCATGCCGTCCTGGGCGATTCCGGGCGCGCGGGGCATCCCTCTCCGGGGCATGAATTGCTCTCGGCCTATCTGTTTATCGGCGCGATGAAATTGAGCGGAGCGGCCGCCGGCGGCCTGCACCGCCGGTGGGTCGGCGCCGCGCCCGGTCCGTCCGCCTCGGGGCGGGTTTCCGCTGTCCTGTTTCCCCAGGTGGGCATGCTGGGGGGCATCCTCCTGGCCCACGGCCTCGAGCAGGCGGCGGGGCTGAGGCCCGCGCAGGCCCCCGAGGCCTGGCTTGCGGAGAGTCTGGCGACCTTGCTGCACTTCCACGTCGGTGGAAGGCTTTTGCAGGGCCTTGGAGGCCCGGGGCTTCGGGGTTGGGAGCGCGCCATGGACCTTCATGCGGAAGGCCTGCTGCGCCGGCCGCTCCGGATCCCGCCGCGTCTCGCCTTCGCGCAGGCCCTCGAGGGACCGATGCTCAGCCAGGCCTTGCTTCCGGGGGAAGAGCACTATTGGCAGCCGCGGCAGCTGGAGGGCCGGGGCCGAAGCCTTCGGATCGAGGCCGTCGATCCCACGAATATCCGGGTCCCCGAGGAGGTCTCGATTCCGGAGGTTCTGCGGCATTTCATGCGGCTGTGGAGGGCCGATCCCGGTGCGCAGCCTCGCATCGCCCTGCCGAAGGATTTCGCCAGGCGGATCGCGGATTGGGGCTACGCCTGGCAGGAGGCCATGGGCCAAAACTATTCCGCCGACTTCGCTCGCCTGAGGCGCCTGCACGAATCCCTCGCGAGGGAGGAACCCCTGCCCGCCGAGGAGGCGCTTTACTTGGACGGACTGATCGCGCAGGCGCAGTCCCATGCCGAGGCCTTCGAGGCCTATCGCCGGCTCCTTTCGCAAATCGTGACCCATGCCCGTCGGGCCCCCGGCTATGAGCGTCGGCGCGAAGACAACACCCTCGACCGGGTCTTGCACGACCTGTCCCATCGCCCGCAGTTTCTCCAGGTCTTGGGCCTGGCCGCCGGCGAACTTCGCGCAGGCATGGCGCTCGACGATTTCTTCTTGCAGCAGCTCGACCCGCGAAACGGCTTTGCGGTGGGGGAGGCCGTCAAGGAAGGCCTCGTCATGGCCGCTTCCGAGTCGCCGGAGTTGGTCTCGCGCGTGGGCAAGGGACTGAGGTTGGAGGGGCTCGACGAGATTCACTTCGCCCAAGGCGGCCGGGCGGCGCGGGCCCTGGGAGACATCCTGGCTAATTTTGTGACCAATACCTGGCGGTACCGCAAGAACGACGCGGTCGCCGCGCGGCTTCAGGTGACTCGGCTGGAGGAAGGCGGGCTGCAGTTCTCCGTCGGCGACGACGGGATCGGCATCGAGGCCCATAATTTGGCGAGTCTCGGCGGCCACGGTTTTCGGGAGTCGCGCGTGGACCTGAGCCGCTCCCACGGCTTCGGCCTGGCCTCGGTCCTCGAGAACCTGCGACGGATGGGCTGGGGTCCCCTTTGGGTGAAGAGCCGGGCGGGGGAGGGCAGTGAATTTCGTTTCGAGATCCCCGGCAAGCACCTGCTTTCCGGAGGAGACCCCCTCTTCGGACGGCGCCCTGGCGCGGTAAACCGCCTGGGCCAGGGCGGTGCGACCCGGCTCGAGGCCAACCTGGACGAGGGTTTTCTGGTGCCGGCGGCCGGACTCGACCTGGCGATCCGCCGTTTGATTCAAGAGGTCCCGCCCGGACCGTTGCTTCAAGAGGACCTGGGGGTGTCGCGAGCGCTGGCCCTTCAATCGAGCGTCTTGCGGTGGCGGCGTTTGGAGATCCTTCATCGCCTCTTGGCGGCGGGCCGGCCCATGGAACGATTGACGGTGCTGGAGAACGGCTCCGGACCCATGTTGGATACCGCCTTCACGGTCCTGCGTTTGGGCTCGAGGCTGCGAATCAAAGAGCCCGACGGGATCATGATGCGGTCGCATGCCCGGTGGTTGGGGAAAATCCTCAACGAGGCCGAGGGAGAGCGGATCCAATACCTGGCGCCGGAGGCCGTCGACCTGCCTTCCCCCTCGGACATCGTCTATTGGGGCCATCCCAACCCTAGCGAAATGGTTCGGCCCGCCGGAGTACCCTTGGGCGAATACCTGGGCCGGGACGTGCGCCCCGGCGGATTTTTGGTCCTACAAAGCGACCATTACTTCGGGACCTTCCAAGAGCTGCGAAATCTGAACTTGGATCCCCGGGTTTGGGAGCGGCTCTTCGCCGAGGATTTGCCCGACGTCGAATCGGGGTCCAATGCCGTCCTGCCCTCCGCCCAGAACTTCAACCTCCACCTCCAAGTCTTTCGCCGTCGTCTCTAGGGGGAGGCTGAGGTTCCCAGGCCCCAGGAAGACGGCCCAAAGGGGCCGGCAGGCCCCGCCGCCGGGACGAAATCGCACAAAGATTTCGCGATTTTGAGGGCTTTTTTTCAAATGGGAGCCGAGGCTGAAACTGGCACAAGGCTTGCTTCAAACTTCCTCCATCGAGGGACTTTCTAAGGAGGAAACAGCATGTTGGAATTCGCCGAATACGAGATCCCGAACCCGCCGTCCGAACCCCAAGCCGTCGCCGAAGCACCGCCTGTTTCCGCCCCCTCAACCGCCTCCGGCCCCCAAAATTGGCAAGACCTGCAGTGGGCCGCGACTCAAGATCCCATCGCCCTGCTTCAACTGGCCGATCTGGCCCTGGAAGGAAATTTCCCCGCCGAGGAGCTGCTCTTCGCCGCCCAACCCGAGCTTCGGGCCTACGGCGAGGCCGCCTTGGCCGACATCACGCTGCTGCCCCGCTTGGCCCTCTTGGCCGAACTGGGCTGCGCGAACGTGCAGGGGCTTTTGGTGGAATTGGTGGCGGCCGGTCCGCAGGATTTCTTCTTCAGCATCGCCGGCGTCGCGGCCGAGGGCAGCTACGCCGCCTTCGCGGTCCTCAACCAGGCAGCCGGCTTCGACCACCTGGCCGCCTTGATCGGCTACGCGGAGATCTATGCGGAGGACAGCTTCTACGGCCCGATGCTTCGCGCCGTGCTGCAAAACCCGGAATTCTGCCCCGCCGTCCTCGACCTCGCCGCGACCGGCGACACCGTGGCGGGCGCCATGATCGCGAAGCTGGCCGAGCTGGGCAATCCCACCGCGACGGAGTGGCTGCGGGTGCCTGCGGCGGTCAACTGGCAGTAAATTTTCTCGAAATTTTGGGAGAAAGAAGGCCCGCGAGGGCCTGTTTCTTTTCAAGGGCTCGCGGCCTTTTATCGAATCTCGAAGGGATACTTCTCTTCATCCACCGTCACGATGAAGCGCAATAGCTTCTCACCCTGCAGCTCCTTGGGGATGTCGAAGAGCAGCGAGAGGGTGCCCGTGCCGGTGAAGCCGGTGGAGCGGGAGTAGGACGTGCCTTCCTCTAAAATTTGGACCTCCGGTTTGCCCTCCGAGAAGCCGCTCGGGAAGTCCTCGCGTCGCGCGATCGGGGTGAGTGTCTCGCCCCGCGCCATCACGTAGAACTCCGCGAAGGTCGGCGAGCGGTGGAGGAAGTAGCTGAGCGAGGGACCGTTTTCGGGAAGCGTGAAGACCAGGTCGACCGCGTAGGCCTTGCCCTTCGTCTTCGCGCCGCCGAAATTCGCCGCCTTCCCCGGGACCGCCTTCACCGTGGCGCCCTTGGCCAAGGGCAGGGTCTTGCCCCAGGCGCCCTGCACCCAATCCGGCTCCTTGCCGCAGCCGTCCTTGCCCGAGCACTGCTTGTCGACCTTCCAGGCCCCGCCTTCCTTGACCAGGCGCACCTCGATGTTTTCCTTCTGGGGCTTGGCCTTCGGGTCGCCCAGCGAGAAGAAGTCGCGAGCCATCGCGTCGAGCTGCAGGCTGGCCTTGTTGCCGTCCTTGGAGAGATCGGTCTTCTTCACCTTGTAGCTGATCGGCGCCATCTGCTTGGCCAACTCGCGGACCTCGGCCTTTTTCTCTGGGGTGTTGATGTCTTTGTTAAATTCGTCGACCTTTTCCTTGGAAGAAAGGGCGAGCATCTTGTCGAGGTCGCCGGCCTTGCTGGCGGCCACCCACTCGGCGTAGGCGGATTCGGGGGTGTTTTGGGCCTGGACCGCCGGCGCAGAGGCCAGGGAGGCGAGCAGCAGGGCGAGGGAAGCCAGGGTCGAGCGCATGGGGGACTCCTTTTTGAGATCCGAGCCAGGGCCTTCATCGGCGGTTTTCGCGCCGCTGTCAACCGCGGAGCGAAGGCCCTAAGCGGCCGTCTTCTCGGCGGTTTCTTTGGGTTGACAGCCCCTTCCGGTCTTGGCTAGAAGCCCCGTCACAATGAATACCCAAAACGCCCTCGCGGCAGCCAAGACCCTCCTCGAACAATGCGGACGCTTTCTGGCCCAAAAGGCCTCGGACGGAAAAGACATTTCCACCGCCAAGCTCGACGCCTTCCAGGGAACCGCCTACGACCTGGCCTGGGTGGCCTCCGAGGTCTACGCCGCTGAGCAGGTCTGCGCCTACGCCGACAAGCACGGCGAGCTCGAGAAGGCCCTGGCCGAATACTTCACCGCCGAGATGGTCGCCAATTTTTCGCAGAAGGTCAGCTTTCACTTCCACGAGTGGGGCGTCGATCAGCCCAAGCTTGTCGAGACGATCTGGAAGCCCGAGCTCACCAAGGGCGTCGAGAAGGTCCTCGCCGCCGACAACGTCGCGCGCATCGCCCAGCTGATCAAGAAGGCCAACCACGGCGGCAGCTACGGCCTGGACGAAAACCACCAGATGTTCCGCGAGACCTTCAAGAAGTTCGCCGAGGACAAGGTGGCGCCCCTGGCCGAGAAGGTCCATCGCCACGACCTGCTGATCCCGCAAGAGATCATCGACGGCCTAAAAGAGCTTGGCTGCTTTGGCCTCTCCATCCCGCAGGCCTACGGCGGCTTTCAGGACGACGCCAAGCCCGACAACACCGGGATGTGCGTCGTCACCGAAGAGCTCTCGCGCGGTTCGCTGGGCGTCGCGGGCAGCCTGATCACGCGTCCCGAGATCTTGTCGAAGGCCATCCTGAAGGGCGGCACCGACGCGCAGAAGCAGAAGTGGCTGCCGCTCTTGGCCAGCGGCGAGCGCATGGCGGGCGTCGCGGTCACCGAGCCCGACTACGGCAGCGACGTCGCGGGCATGAAGGTCACGGCCCGCCCCCAGGAGTCGAAGGGGCAGAAGGGCTGGGTCATCAACGGCGTCAAGACCTGGTGCACCTTCGCCGGCTACGCCGACACGCTGATGGTGCTCTGCCGCACCGACCCCGACATCGCATGCAGCGCGGCGGCGGCCTCGTCCGTCAGGCGGCCGATGATGGGCAGCGGGCCGCGTTCGTCCACCACGCCCCGGCTCTGCCGCAGCAGCATCTCGGTGGTGTGCAGCGCCCGCGTGCACAGCCGCAGCTGCCGACCCAGCTCGTCCACCTGCGGCCGGTGCCGCCACATCGCCGGATTGAGCGCGACGATGTCCGCCGTCGACTGCCAGACCTTCTCGGCGTCCTCCAGCACCCGCTGGACGCCGCGCAGTTGCGCGTGCGCGTCCCGCAGCCGCTCGCGATCGCCGGAGCGCAGGCCCTCCCCCAGCATCGCGAAGGCGGTCGCCAGTTCGGTCAGCAGGTGGCTCACGTAGCGGCGCGGCCGGACCAGCAGATCGCCGGGCAGCAGCACCGACAGCAACAGCGCGACGCCGGCCCCGACCAGGGCGTCCAGCACCCGCGACGGGCCGGCTCCGACCTCGTTCGTCGGCATCGTGCCCATGCCGACGACGATCATCGCGTTGACCCCGCACTGGATGGTGAACAGGTCACCGCGGTCGAGCAGCCGACCCATCAGGCCGCCGATCAGCAGCCCGGTCGCCAGCTGCCAGGCCCCGGCGCCGAAGCCGTACAGGATCAGCTCACCGATGCCCACCCCGATGGCCGCGCCGGCACCGATCTCCGCCACCTTGCGCGGCACCCGGTTGTAGGTGAAGCCGAGACAGATCCAGGCCGCCACGGGTGCGAAGAACGGGGTCGGATGGCCCAGCCAGTCGTGGGTGATGGTGAAGGCCAGCCAGGCCGCGAGGGTGGCCGTCAGGATCGGCACCAGCGAGCCACGCACCCGGCGGAGGCCCTGGCGAAGGGCGAGGCCGGTGAGCACCAACCGGCGGCGGAAGTCGAGCCCGTTCCAGGCGTCCTCGGCCAGCGACGAGACGTTCGCGGCCAGTGCCGACACCCGCTGACGCGCTGAATGCTCGCGATCGGGTTCGGACACTCGCACCAGCCTACTCCGTGTCCTCGCGCACAACCGGCGCACCACGACTCCACAGGATGCGCACAGCATCCGCGCGCAGGCTCGGGGCATGAGCAGCTGGCAGACCCCGCAGAATCCACCCGCCACCGGGGGACACGCCCCCGGCAACACCTTCGGCGCCCCGGCCCTCCCGGCCGTGTCGTCGCCGCCCCGGCGTCCCCGGGCGGCGATGTTCCTCGCCTCCACCGCACTGGCCGCCGTGGTCGGAGCCGGTGCCGGAGTCGGCGGCTACGCACTGCTCGCCCCGGCCGCGACCCAGGCGTCCGCACCGGTGAGCGCCGTCCCCGTCGCCCAGCCGGCCACCCTGGACGGGACCGTCACCGCGGCGGCGGAGAAGATCTCGCCCTCGGTGGTCACCATCACGGTGCGCAGCGGACGCGGCGGCAGCATCGGCAGCGGCGTCGTGCTGGACGCGCAGGGCCACATCCTGACCAACGACCACGTCGTCTCCGAGGCCGGCGGCTCGACCAGCCCGACCCGCGCCGGCGGGTCCGCGAGCAGCATCACGGTCACCTTCGAGGACGGCTCCACCGCCGAGGCCACCGTCGTCGGGACGTCACCGAACAACGACCTCGCGGTGATCCGGGTCAGCGGGGTCGAGGCCGGCGAGCTCACCCCGGCCACGTTCGCGAAGTCGTCCTCGGTGGTCGTCGGCCAGGCGGTGGTCGCGGTCGGCGCACCCCTGGGACTCAGCGAGACGGTGACCAGCGGCATCGTCTCGGCGACCGCCCGCCCGGTCCGCTCCGGCACCAGCGGGGACGCCGTCTACCAGGCCGTCCAGACCGACGCCGCGATCAACCCCGGCAACTCGGGCGGACCGCTGGTCGACCTCAACGGCCAGGTGATCGGCATCAACGCCTCGGGCGCCACGCTGTCCAGCGGCTCGGAGCAGTCCGGCAACATCGGCCTCGGCTTCGCCATCCCCTCCGACGTCGCGGTGCGGGTCGCGAACGACCTGATCGACGACGGCACCGCAGCCGACGCCACCCTCGGGGTCAACCTGCAGGCCGGCGACTCCTCCACCGACACCACCTCCGAGGGCGTCACGCTCGCCGGCGTCACCAGCGGCGGCCCCGCCCAGCAGGCGGGCCTGCGGGCCGGCGACGTGGTCACCGCGGTCGACGGCGTCAACACGACCACCGCCGACGGGCTGATCGCGGCGATCCGGTTCCATGCCCCGGGGACGACGGTCACCGTTCGCTACCTGCGCGACGATCAGCCGGCCACCGTCCAGGTCACCCTCGGTTCCAGCTGACCCCGCCCAGAAGGCCCGATATCTTTCCGCGTTACGTGGCTGTCATACCCGCGACACGGGGTGCGCAAATCGCTCGATTAGCGTGACTACCTACAAGTGGTCAGACCAAACCGAATCGAGGGGGTCGCGTGGAGACCACCGCCGACATCCTCGCCGTCGGCGAGGTGGTCGGCACGAAGGTCGACTCCCGCCGGGTCGGCGACGGCCTGCGGGCCGACATGGCCTCGTCGATGATCGCCCCGGTGTTCAACTCGTTCCCGGCCACCGCGTTCGCCCAGAACGTGGGCCTGGTGGCCCTGTCGGGCATCAAGAGCCGGTTCGCCGTCGCCGCCGGCGGCGTGCTGCTGGTGGTGCTCGGGCTCTCCCCGATGGCCGCCGCCGTGTTCAGCGTGATCCCCGGCCCGGTGCTCGGCGGGGCGGGCATCGTGCTGTTCGGCACGGTGGCCGCGTCCGGCGTCCGGACCCTGTCGAAGGTGAACTACCAGGGCAACAACAACCTGGTGATCGTGGCTGCGTCGGTGGGTTTCGGCCTGATCCCGGTGGTGTCCGGGGACTTCTGGCACCACTTCCCGGACTGGTTCGTGACGATCTTCCATTCCGGCATCAGCTCCGCCGCGATCATGTCGGTCGCCCTCAACCTGTTCTTCAACGTGTTCCTGCCGGGCGTGCCCGACGAGCCGTCGGGCCTGGCGGCGGCCCCGCCGCAGCAGGTGCAGGAGGCCGAGGCGGAGGTGCTGGCCAGCGGCGGCGCCCTCGGTCCGGACTCCTACGAGCCGGAGATCACGGTGGGGGGCACCAGGGCGCGGAACCCATCCGAGCACTGACCAAGCGAATCGCGCAGCGGGGCCGGCCGAAGAGGGCGGCCCCGCTCGCCGTTGCTAACGCGGGACGGGCCGCGGCGCGTCGTCGAAGGTCTCCAGCACCCACGACCGGACGCGGTGCAGGTGCTCACCGGCGAGGACCACGACCCGCTCCACGGCGCCCTCGGCGAATGCCTCGGCCAGCGCCTCGTGGTCGGCGTGCAGGTGATGCACCCGGGACAATCGCAGCCGCCGCATCGGACGCGCGGTGCCCGAGGAGTTCGCGGCGTCGCGGATCAGCAGGCACAGCCGGGGCATGCCGCAGGCGATCACCAACGCCTCGTGGAAGGCGCGTCCCTCGGCGTCCCAGCCGCCGACGTCACCCACCTCGAGGGCCGTGCGCTGCCGCTCCAGGCTGGCCCGCAGCGACACCCGCTCGGGCTCCCCGGCCAGCGGCACCGCGATGGTCAACGCGGCCTGTTCCAACGCCGAGCGGATGGTGTACAGCTCGACGAACTCGTCCCGACTGGGCGCGTGGACGAGGTAGCCGCCGCGGTGGTCGTGGCGGATCAAGCCCTCACCGAGCAGCGTCTTCAACGCCTCGCGCACCGGCGTCCGGCTCACGCCGAACGCCTGGGCTATCCCGTCCAGGGGCAACTGGGCACCCGGGCGCACCCGCCCCGAGGCGAGCACCCGGCGCAGCTCGGCGAGCAGGGCCTCCTGGCTGGTGCCGGACGGCCGCAACTGCGCGACGAACTCGGGCGCCGGACGCCCGCGCTGGACCATGTCACCCGCCCCGGCTCAGCAGTCGTCCGGCCGGCTCGGCCAGGTCGAAGCCGTCGAACACCGTCCTCCCGGCCAGCATCGTCCGCCGGACGCTGCCCGACAGCACCCGCCCGGTGTAGGCGGTCAGCTTGTTGCGGTGCGCCAGCCGGCTGCCGTCGATGGCGATCCGGCGTCCGGGTTCGTACCAGATCAGGTCGGCGGCGGCGCCCACCTCGATCGCACCCTTGCCGCGCAGGCCCGCCACCCGGGCCGGCCCGGCCGACGTCCACGCGCTCACCCGGGGCAGCCCGATGCCGCGCTCGGCGGCGGC
>JAANMX010001716.1_pt1 | contig 23986 bp, 22 predicted proteins | sample 7279681 | NCBI WGS metagenome assembly JAANMX01 (sample SAMN14094542, study PRJNA606508) | bioreactor metagenome | isolation source: A lab-scale SPAN reactor treating ammonium-rich wastewater day 351 | place: Ireland: Galway | collected 2018-01-01
CTCGAATCGCGGGGCGATTATCTCTACGCTCGAGTTACGGCTGAGAAGATCGATCCGCGAAGCGCAACAGAATATCTCCAGCGGATAGCCGCCGCTTGTTCAAAGGAAAATATCGGCAAGGTGCTGATCGACCGCAGGATCCCGATGATGATGTCGGACGCGGACAATTATCTACTGATCCTGGATATGACGCGATTCCTCGGACACAAGAAGATCGCATTCGTAAATCCTTTTGACGAGATCAACGCGAAAATGGACCTAAGCGAGGTGATGAGTCGCAACCGCAACGCCCCATACCGCGTGTTCAAGACCGAAGAGGCTGCTGTGCGTTGGCTCGAAGACGACGATTCGATCGACCACGACCCTCACTCAAGCGACGCCTAGTATGCCGGTCCGCCGGTATTTCCGGCAGGCGAGTAGTTACAAACGACAAATACGAGCCACTTGTCGGTAAGGTGGCGGTTGATCCCGCAGCCGATGAGCGTTGTCTCCCGCCACATTATCTGCGAATAGTGCGTGCAGACGCTGTCTGGCAGGCACTCGCCGGTCTTGGCGTCGTAGTTCGGCTTTTCGTCGAGCCAATCAGGAACGACCGACGCGATCGGCTCGGCTGCGTTATTAGAAACGAATAGATTCTCGCCGACCGACGGGTCATCTCGGTGGCGGAATTTACCCGCGTTCGCCCACGACTGTGCCATGCTTGCGAGGCCGCAATCCCATTTGAGAGGCGGCAGGTTCAACGCCTTCCGAGCTTTATTGTGATCGGCAAGGATCGCCGCCTGCTCGGTACTTGTCAGCTCACTCTCAACCGAACAATCGCGAGTCCGCATTGCTGCTTTTGGCTCTCGCTCTTTGACAACCTTCACACGCTTCGCCTTTCCGCGGCTCTGTCCCAAGGCGGTCGCGCTGATCAGCATCATCGCCGCAATGATCACGGCAAAGCACGCAGCGTACCGTTGAAATGAAGTTGATGTCATTTCTCAGTCTCCGGAGCAACCACAGTGGGTGTGTGTTTCGCTCATTCTAGCACACCAATGACTCGCAAAGACCTTGACGTTGCCGAAAATGCGATAACGGTGATATTGTCTCGGTTTAGGTGGCAACGATGGGACTACTGGACCAAGCAGACAATGCGGGCGATGCTCCGCCATTGGATCCGAACGACAAGAGCCGTTTGTTCCAGACGCTGGGCCGCGAATCTTCGAGCTCGCGCGGCTATCTGAAGGTCTTTCTGCCGATCGCAGGTCTGGTCGTGCTCGCAGGCATCGCCTTCTTCTATCTGACGATACCGGGCGTTGGCGATACCTTTCATCCGCAGACGGAACTCGACCTTGCCGTTCGTTACCATTTGCTCGAAGTTCAAAAACGGACAGCGACCGACATTACATTCTACAAATGTGATGGATTTGCCTGGGCAAAAGCGGACGTCGAAAAGAGGCCGGACATCCCTGACCCGGTGCTTCAACTCGGTTCGTATGCAGTAAAGGCCGTCCCGAACGGAACGAACCATTGGGAGCTCACCTCCAAGCCGATACAGAATGGCGAGAAGCCCACGCCGTGCTCCGGGCTTTGAGAGGCTGCTGCGGCGTGAACAAAGTGCAGACAAGACAAAGGGCCGATCCCTCGAACTGAGAAACCGACCCGAAATCCTGCGTTAGCCTGCAGACCTACGACAATGTGTTCTTCGTGCCGAAGATCATCCTGACGATCACGAGAAGTACGATCGCCCCAACAATGGACATTATCCATCCGGCTGTATAGTTCTCGCCGGCCCACAGTGCCCTTGCGATGAAGCCGCCGATAACGGCGCCGACGATGCCGAGGATCGCCGTAAGTATCCAGCCGACAATGCCGGCCGGAAAGACTTCCTTGCCCGGCATAATAAGCCTCGCGATAACGCCGACGATAAGACCACCAATAATTTGTCCGATCATAAATTTGCCTCCGTTAAGATTCGCGTATCCATTTCCACACTTCGGGTAGCGTTGCACGTTTGCCGTACATCAGCATCCCGACCCGATAAACCCTTGCACATAACCAAACCATACCACAGATCGCAAGTACATTGACAGATATTGATAGCGCGATCTGCCAAAACGGCGGCGTCTCGGCGAGGATGCGCACCGGCATCGTGATCGGTGCCCAGAATGGTGCGATCGACACCCAGAAGGAGAGCGGCGAACTCGGATCGCGAATTACGGCAAAGCTGAAATAGAATCCGATGAGCATTACCATTATCGGCGGAAATGCGAACTGCCCGCCTTCCTGCACGGTCGTTACCATCGAACCGATAAGAGCGAAGATCGACGCGAAGAGGAAATACCCAAGCAGGAAGAAGAGCAGAAAATAGACGACCATCAACGGCGTGATGTGGGGCGCACCGGCAAGGAATGGCGCGATGTCCGTCTGCAGCATCAGGAAGCCTACGAGAAGAGCGAGCGAGGTGACCCAAATGCCAAGTTGCGTCAGGCCCGCGAGCCCTACGCCCACAAGCTTGCCGAGCATCAGTTCGAATGGCTTCGCACTCGAAAAGAGGATCTCTGCGATGCGGGTTTCCTTCTCCTCTACGACAGCACCGAGAATGACCTGGCCATAGATCGTAAGCGAAATGTAGATCATCAGCCCGATCACGAACGACGCGGCAAGCAACGCATCGGAATTCTTCTCGCGTCCGTGCTCATCGATCGCCTTTGTATCGATCTCGACCTTCTGATTGATCTGCCGAAGCGTGCTTTCGCTGATGTTCGCCGCGGTCAAACGCTCGGCGCGCACCGCATCATTTACGGCATCGTCGATGGCTCCCGTTGCAATAAAATCACCGGCCTTTCGCGACAGGAATTCAAACTTTCCGTCCGGCTGCTGCGGCACCAAAAGATACGCGTCGATCTCCTTTTCCGCAGCAAGAGAGTTCAGCTCCGAGCGGATCTGCTCATCGGTCTTGCCGTTCGTATCAAAGGGCACAAAAACAAAACCCTCGGAGAGGCCCTTGAGCGAATCGGCCGAATCCTTCGGGCCGACCGTCGGTTCGAACGACTGGTTCTTGAAAGCCTCAGCCTGCTTTTCGGCGAGCTTCTCGGGCGAAAGATTTGCTCGGATCCGCGGCCCGATCTTGCCAGCCTGGTCAACGATGACGATACGCGTCGGTTCGCCTTTGAGCGAAAAGATCAGAGCCGGAACAAAAGCAAAACCCGCACCGAGAACCGGAAATAGAAGTGTGCCGATAAGGAACGACCATCTGAGGACGACCTTTCGATATTCGTGTTTGACGACCGCGAGGAACTTTCTCATTTTGCACCTCCGATCTGCTCGATAAAGATGTCGTTCAACGTCGGCTCGACATACTCGAACTTCGTAACCTTTACGCCGGCCGCGACAAGCCGCTGCAAAAGCTCTTGCGGGTCGGCGTCAGGTCTAAGATTCAGTATCTTTTCGTCTGCCTTTTCAAAGACACTTTCGATGCCGGGGAAATCATCGAGTACCTGCGAACCGCCATCGATCCGGATCGCGAGACGGTCGCGGCCGAAGCTCTCTTTCACCTCCCGTAGACTGCCGGCGACGACCTTTCGGCCCTTGTTGACAAGCAAGATATCATGGCAAAGCCGCTCGGCCGTTTCCATCAAATGCGTCGAGAATATTACGGTCTTGCTGCTCTGGCGAAACTCCGAGAGTACGTTGATCATAAACTCCACATTGACAGGGTCGAGGCCCGAAAACGGTTCGTCCAGAATTAGCAGATCAGGGTCATGCAGAACCGTCGCAATGAACTGAACCTTTTGCTGCATGCCCTTTGACAGATCGGTCGTCTTCTTATTCTTCCATTCGGAAAGCTGCATTCGGTCGAGCCAACGATCGATCCGCCTGTCAGCCTCTTTCTGCGGCAAGTTCTTTAGAGCAGCAAAGTACCGAAGCTGATCGACGATCTTCGTCTTCTTATAAAGGCCGCGCTCTTCCGGCAGGTAACCGATATGATCTTGGGTAAGGCCGTTGATGCGTCTGCCGAAGAGTTCGATCGAACCCGAATCCGGAACCGTGATCCCGACGATCATGCGGATGGTCGTCGTCTTGCCAGCACCGTTCGGCCCAAGAAAGCCGAAAATTCTCCCTGCCCGGACGCTGAATGAAAGGTCGTCGACGGCGCGAAAATCCCCGAAGGATTTCGTAATTCCATCAACGCGCAAAGTAACCTCTTCTTCGTTCATACTTTATTTTTACTACGGCAATTGTCGCAGTTAGTTCCTAAAAACTATAATAACCTCGATTGCTGAACGGCCTCATTGGCCCACCAGCCCGCGTGATAAAGATGCAGATATTTGTACTTAAGAACGGTGCCGAATGCGTCGAGCAAGGTTTCAGCCGCAAGGAACTCCCGGACTTACTGGCCGACCCGACGAATGTCATTTGGGTCGATCTACACGGTGAAACCCCGGATCAGATCGAGGAAGCAAAGGAGGTGCTCGAGAATGTATTCAAGTTCCACTACCTAACGATCGAGGATTGCATCGAAACACGAAATCAGCCGAAGGTTGAAGCCTTCCCCGACTATCTCTATTTTATCGTTCACGGAATTCGACCCGGAGAAACGGGACCAACGAACTTCACCACAAAAGAACTCGACGGCTACCTTGGGCCGAATTACGTGGTCACCTTTCATACCGAACGCTTCCGAAGCATCAAAACCGTCAAGCAGAAGGTCCTTAGCAGTCCATTTACTTTCAGACGCGGGGCCGCATACATCCTGCACAACATTCTCGATGAACTCGTCGATCTCTATATGCCGGTCGTCGATGCGTATGATCAGACGATCCACGACCTGAGCGAACGCGTCCTGGAAATGAAAAAAGGCCAGAACGAGATGCTGCTCGACATAATGAGCTTACGACGAAGCGTAGTTCGGCTTCGACGAATCTCCGTGCGACAGCTTGAGGCGTTATATAGGCTTTCGCATGGCGAGTTTCCACAGATACCGGATCAGATACTTCCCTTTTATCGCGATGTTCACGACCACTTGGTCCGGATCACAGATCTCGCGGAGAATTATCGCGACCTCGTTTCGAGTCTTTTTGAGATCCACTTCTCGGTGATCTCGACGCGCACGAACGAGGTGATGAAAACGCTTGCCGTTATCTCGGCAATAATTCTGCCATTGAGTCTCATTGCAGGCATCTACGGAATGAACTTCGACTTTATGCCGGAACTGAAAACGCGATACGGATATTTCGCGACTTTGGGCGGAATGGCACTGCTCGCGTTGGGACTGGTCGCGTATTTTTGGAAGATCGGTTGGATATTTGTAAAGGACTACGAGCCGCCGACAGATCTATCGTCCGCACCCGATCATAAGGGTGAGAACGACACTTAAGGCACTATTGAAGGATCACGGCGATATAAGAAAAGATCGCGAGACAGAGTCCCGCATAGACGCCTGCCACCAAATCGTCGGCGCAAATACCGAGTCCGCCCTTCAAGTACTGAAGGTCATTGACCGGATAGGGCTTCCAGATATCAAATAGCCGGAAGAGAAGAAAGCCGGCAAGCAGCATTGGCCAAGAGAGCGTGAATGGCACGAATGCGAAGGTAACGAGCTGGCCCATCACTTCGTCAACAACGGCTTCGGATGCATCTTCATCTCCCAGAAGGTCGATCGCCCGTGTGCTCGCAGCGATCCCCAGAAGGCAAAAGCCGAACAAAAGCACTACATTCGCAATGAACAAGATCCCGTCCGCTGATGCCGCCGAAAGACCGTGGCCGCGCAAATGTACCGCGAACTGCGGTTCGAAGACGGCGAGTGCAACGTAGATCGCAACACCGACCGCTGAACCGTAAGTCCCCGACGGGCCCGGAAAGTAGCCCACGCCGAACGTCGTCAACGCGAGCGAGAGGCGATCCTTCAAGCCCTTTGCCGGCCGCTTTTCTACAGGACGTTTCATTAGAATTCGATACCTTGCTGGGCGTAAATGCCGATGTGAAAAGGATGTTTGATCTCACGCATCTCGGTTACAAGCTCGGCAGCATCGATGATCTTTTCGAGTATATTATCGACGTTCCTGCCTGTCAGAATAAGATGAAGGTGCGGCTGAGCCGCTCGCACTTCGCTGATCGTTTCGAGGACCTTATCAATATCGAGGAACTCGTAGCTCAGCACATAAAGCAGTTCATCGAATACGAGCAGGTCGTAATCGCCGCTTCGCATTTTCTCAACGCACAATGCCCACGTCTCTTCGCTCGTCTTTATGTCCTGCGACTTATCCTTCGTATCCCAGGTAAATCCGTCGCCCATCGTGTGTACCTCGATGCCGAGTTTGTCGAAGGATTCGTGTTCGCCGTATCTGTCGTGCTTCGACTTCATGAATTGGACCATACAGCAGTTCAGACCGCGTCCCGCCGCTCGAACCATCGTCCCGATCGCGGCGGTCGTCTTACCCTTGCCGTCGCCGGTGTTCAGCATTAAAAGGCCCTTGGTCTTTTCGCGGTAGTCCTCACGCCGCCACTTATATCGCTTTTCTTTCTTCTCAGCCATTTCTATAAATATTCCGCGAGTATCGCACCGGCCCACTCAGCGCCGGTTTGCGGAACGCAAAATACATTCGCACCAATATCATCGGGTGCAAAGCCCTCGATCACCGAAAGCCTTCTTTGCACTTCGTCGATCCTATAGAAGATATATGGACCCCGTTCCGCAATGAATGCGATCAGATCGTTCGGAGAATATCCGAAGCGTTCGGTCTGGGCGAGCGCCATTTCCATCAAAAAGATCGGCTTGTTCTCCTGTGCAAATAATCGCTCCGCACCTCGGAGGAACATCATCTCTGCTCCTTCAATATCAACCTTTACAAACGAAACCTCATCAGCCATTTTACTCGACAAGTAGCGATCAAGCGTTGTCATCTCGCACTCAAAACTTGCCGATGAATGGCCTTCGTAGGTCGCAAACGATGCGTGCCCCGAGGTTAGCCCTTCGAACAGATTGATGGTGAGTACATCATCGCGGTCTCCGAGGGCCAAATTGTTGATCGAGACGCGGGCGGCACCCGACAGCAACTCAGTATTACGCTTCAACTGGGCGAAGGTCTTAGGGACAGGCTCGAACGAATGGACCTCACCATCGCTGCCGGCGAGAACCGCCATCATCGTCGTGTACCAACCAAAATTGGCTCCGACATCAAGGCAGATGTCGGCATTGCGGATCAATCGCCTTGCGATCATCGAGATCGCGGGCTCGTATTCACCCAAGAAAAAGAGCATCTCTTCCATTCCCGTCGTCAGATCGGCAATGAAGCGGCGGCCATCCTTTGATCGCGCATATATCGCTGTCGGCTTTTCTTTCAAAAGCCCGAGAGAGGTCTGGAAAAGACGATACTTCCCTTTTGCGATCGGCGTGTTGTACGTGGAAAGGCGAACGGCTTTAAGGAAAGCATCGCGGAAGAAATGCTCACTCGACGGATCGGGTCGCGCATTCTCTGCTGTCATTAGGCACATCTCCTTTGTGTTTCCATTTCCTTGTTGGTAGCCATTGCACAAGATTTGAAACTTCGCTACAGGTTGTATTGAACGGCAGCGAAGATCACCTAAGCCGCGGTCCCCTTCAGTTTTAGAAATCTCGAAATAATGACCTTCTCGTCGGCCGTTATGAACCTTGTTATGAAAAGCATTGCCCCATACGCAAGAGTACAAACTAACGTGCCAACGATAAAGGTCACCCAACTGGGCGGAACGAATCTAAACAGAGCGTATTCCATCAATATCAATACAACGGCGGACGGCAAGACCCTCAAAAATACTCCAAGCCAACCGTTGCCCCTGAGGTCCGGAAGGAAACGTTTTTCTGAATAAAGGATCATTGGCAACATCATCGCGACACCTAACATCCGCGAGAGAGCGACGCCTTCAGCCCGCCAACGATCGGCCAAAAGAAGCATTAGCACGATCGCTGTCGCTGACGAAAGGACCGTAACCCATGCATTGAGACTCGGCTTATTGAAAGTCTCGTTCAGTTGCCACGTCGCAAGAGTAAGTACCATCATGCCGAATGTTGCCGCGTGAAGAAAGAATAGCCAGCTTGCCTTTATCGCAAATTCTTGGTCGATCCAAAGCGTCAGAAAGACGCGCCCACCGAAAAAGATCGTTACAAGGAACGGCACCGTCAAGACGATGACCACTTTGGTTGATTTTTCATAAAGTATCGTCAAGCGTCCCTCGTCTCCGAGCAACTCATTCATCACAGGAAACGCCGCAGCAAGAACGCTGACGACAAACCCGTGAAAATAAATGGCAAGCGTCATCGGAACGAAGTAGAATGAGGCAACCTCGCCGCCAAATTTGCGCATAACAAGTGCACGCTCAAAAAGAAGGAGGATACCGCCGCAGGCCTGGTAAACAAAAAGGCTCGCCCCATAGCTCAACACAGGGCGCATCATATCGGTCGAGGCCTTCAGTTTCACCCCGATATCCGGCGCAAGACGTGCCGATGCGATATAGGAAAGGCCGGCAGTAATTGCCACCACCACCAGCGTCCAGAGGAGCAGAGCGTCAACGCCGAACCCCATCGCAGCGAGCCCGACATTGCCGCCATTGATAAGCAGCGAACTCAGATTTGTAATGACCGACAGTGCCCCAAAGCCCTGTTCACCTTGCAAGATGCTCTGAAAGACTTGCCCAATGAGCGTAACAGGGATGCTGATGCCGCCGACGATCAGCGCAAACGTTGCTGCTTCCCGATACTGCGGAGAGATCTGCAGAACGTCGCCAACGACCCATTTTGCAGAGACGCCGACAACGATCGCACCGAAGAGCCCGATCGAGCAATTAAGCCAGAACGCCGAGGTTATGACAGAGTTGATCTTCTCAACATTTCCCGAGCTACGAAACTCTGCAACGAATTTTGCGACCGAGCGGGAGAGGTTAAAGGCAAAGGAGTACCCAACGAAACCAAGAATAACGATATAGACGCCGTAGGACTCAACGCCAAGATGTTTTAGGACAAATGGAGTTGCGAAAAGACCTAGGAGTATTGGTGCCAACCAGCCGGCAACACTGTATAGCGAGTTTAAGAACAGCTTTCCCGACCTAGTTCTCATATCCTGTTGAGGGAGCCGTTAGTCGAGGTTGGTCACATCCAGAACTTCCCTTATTGCCTTAACGAGCGTTTGCTCAGCGTCGTCCCAATCACCTTCGATCTGCAAACCAGCGGCATTTCGGTGTCCGCCGCCGCCAAATTTTTCGGCGATCTTTGCGACATTCAGATCGCCCTTTGAGCGAAGGCTGACGCGGTAGCTGTTCGCGCCGATCTCACGCATATAGATAACAGCCTCAACCTCACGCGCCGTCAGCGGGATATTCACGAAGCCATTGTTATCGCCGTCTATCGCGTCGGATTCAGCACGCATTGCAAGCGTCTGCCGCATAAAAGCGATCTTGCCCGTTTCGTCTCGTTTTACCGTGTCGAGAACGCGACGCATCAATTCGATGCGCGACCACGGATAGTTGTTATAGACCGCACTGGAAATCAATGCGGGTCTGGCACCAGCTTTTACAAGTTCGGAGGCCACCTTTAAGGTACGATCAGTAGTATTTGAATAATGAAATGAACCCGTATCGGTTACGAGCGCCATATAGACGCATTCGGCGATCTCCTTCGTAATGCGTCCGCCGATCGCCTTGCATAGATTGTAGATCATCTCACCGACCGCAGAAGCTGTCGGATCGATCCAGTTGATGGTCCCGAACGGATCGCCCGTCGAATGATGATCGATATTGACCGTAACAGCCGCATCGAGTCCGCGGATACCGGGCCTCTCAAGATCGGAGCACTCGATCACAAAGACAGCATCGTAACTTCCATTGAGATACTCAACATCGCGAATCAGGTCTACGCCCGGAAGGGCGTGGTACGCAGGCGGAACTTCGCCGCGGACAATAACGTCCGCCGTCTTGCCCAGGCTCTTCAGCAGCCAGCAAAGCCCAAGCGAGGAACCGAGGCCATCGCCATCCGGTTTTATGTGCGTTGTGATGGCAAACGCCTTTTTCTTTTCAATTAATTCAACTACTTGACTTAACACTGATAAAGCGGGACGGACAACGTTCTACGAAGGAGGCTGGCATAAATCGCCGGTCAATCGTCCGTCTCTCCTTCTTCTGGAATGTCGAGACCTGTGAGGATCTCGCTCACGCGGGCGGCATTTTCCTCTGCCGAGTCGCGTACAAAATGCAGTTGCGGCACGTGTCTCACATTGAGGCTGCGGGCAATCCGCCGATGTACGAAAGATGAGGCATGCCGCAATGCAGCAAGGGCCGCCTTCTTCTCGTTCTCATCACCATCAATGATGACGTAAACCTTTGCGTCACCCTTATCGGCAGACACATCTACGTCCGTCACTGTTACGTTTTCAAGCCGCGGGTCCTCGAGTTCAAATCCGACGATCTCCGCTATCTCTTCCCGAAGCGTCTCACCAAATCTCTCCGGTCGCCGCATCTTCCTACCTACAACTCCGTGGCCGCGATCTTCTCGATCGTATAAGCCTCGATCTCATCCTCAACCTTGATATCGTTGAAGTTCACGAGGCTGATACCGCATTCGAAACCATTCTTAACCTCGTTCACGTCTTCCTTGAACCTCTTGAGGGACGCGATATCACCGTCCCAGATCACAACACCGTCTCGGATCAATCGTGCCTTTGCCTGACGACGGACAACACCGTCGATCACGCGGCATCCGGCAATTGTGCCAAGACGCGATACCTTGAACGTTTCCTGAACAACGGCCTTACCGAGAATGACCTCTTTCTCGATAGCGTCGAGCATTCCGATCATCGCGGCCCTGATCTCTTCTTCTACCTTATAAATGATCGAATGGAGTCGGATATCGACGTCCTCGTGTTTTGCAACATCCGAGGCTCGTGATTCGGGCCGGACGTTGAAACCAATGATGACAACGGCGGTCGAAGCATTGTCTGCCTGAGTGGCCGAAGCAAGAAGCACGTCGGATTCCGCGATGGCTCCAACGCCTGCGCGAATAACGCGAACCTTCACCTTCTCGGTCGAGAGTTTTTCGAGCGTCGCACGCAAGACTTCGACAGAGCCTTGGACGTCGGCCTTCAGAATGACAAGAAGTTCCTTGATCTCTGCCTGGCCGAGAGATTCGATACCGCGGCTCGAACTCTTCACCATCGCGGCCTGCCGAGCGTGCATTTGACGCTGACCGGCTATCGCCTGTGCCCGATCGATATCGGCAACAACCTGGAATGTATCACCTGCCTGGGGCACGCCTTGAAGGCCAAGGACCTCGACCGGCGTCGCCGGCGGGGCCTCGGTGACGTTTTCTCCGCGATCCGAGAACATTGCCCGAACCTTGCCGGAAAACTGCCCGACGATGAACGGATCGCCAACCCGCAGCGTTCCCTGCTGGACAAGTGCTGTTGCGACGGCACCTCGGCCTTTGTCGAGCTTAGCTTCAAGAACAACGCCTGAAGCACGTCGAGTTGGGCTTGCCTTCAGGTCGAGAATATCTGCCTGAAGCAGCACGGTCTCAAGAAGCGTATCCAGATTCTGATGCTTCTTTGCGGAGACCGGGATCATCTCTATATCGCCGCCCCAATCAGATGGCTGAAGGCCTAATCCCGCAAGCCCTTGCTTGACCTTGTCAGGATTCGCATCGGGTTTGTCGATCTTGTTGATCGCGACGATGATCGGCACGCCGGCAGCTTTCGAGTGCTCGACGGCTTCGACCGTCTGCGGCATGACGCCGTCATCTGCAGCAACGACAAGGATCACGATGTCGGTCGCCTTCGCACCTCGCGCACGCATCATTGTGAAGGCTTCGTGACCCGGAGTGTCGAGAAACACAACGCGCCGATCTTCACCGGGTTTATCCGGATTCGGAACAAAGACGCTGTATGCACCAATGTGCTGCGTGATACCGCCTGCTTCGCCCTCCGCAACATTTCCTGAGCGGATCGCATCGAGCAGCGATGTCTTGCCATGGTCAACGTGTCCCATCACGGTGATGACCGGAGCACGCGGCAATTCGATGTCATCCGCATCGGCAGCGATCAGCTCCTCGAACTCCTGCTCGATCACCATCTCTTCGAAAGGAACGAAGGTCAGGTCAAAGCCGTATTCGAGTGCCATTTCGATCGCCATCTTCTCGCCGATCGCCTGATTGAGCGTCGCGAAGACCCCGCGTTTGATCAGAAGCTGAACGATATCCCTCGGCGTAATTCCGAGTGCCTCAGCAAATTCGCGTACCGTTGCGCCGTCAACCAATCGTATCGATCGAAGCTCGCCGGTTGGTGTACCGACCTGATCGAGAATACGCTCTTCGATCGAGCGCTTTTGCGGCACATCAATATCGCGTTCTGCGTTTTTGGCATTTCGATCATTCGTCTTCCGACCACCTGAACGTCCGGGCCTTCGCCGGTTATCGGCAGGCGGTGTATAGACCAATTTCGGGTCGGCGGTCTCGCCGCTTGTACCGCGAAACTGCCTTTCGCCTGAAAGGCGGCCCGTACGCGTCGGGCCTTCGGTTACAACGCGTTCGCCTGGCTTGATACCTTTCTGGATAGCACCGGGCGTCAAAGTAAGTCGCTTTACGGTCGTTCCAGACGGTTTTACCGGCTTTTCAACGACCTCTACCGGGGCCTCAACGTTCTCTTCAGCCGAAGCTTCTTCAACGACCGGTTCAGCGACTGTTTCGGCATCCGCCTTGGGGGCCTCAGTCTCAGCCTTTAGCCTCGAGGCCTTTACGATACGTTTTTTCGCAGCCGGTTTCTCTTCTTCGACCGGCTCTTCTGCCTTCTCGGCCGCCTTTGCTTTAGCCGCAAGGGTCTTCACCTTGACGGCTGTTGCCTTCTTCGCAGGTGCCTTCGCCTTCTCCGCGGCTGGAGCCTCTGCTACCGGTTCGACATCAGTTTTGGGAGCTTCAACAGCTTCGCCCTCGTGAGCGTCTTCCTCGACGGGGCCACTGGCCTTTTTGACCGTAGCCTTTATGACCTTGATCTGGCGCTTTGGAGCGGGTTCGGCCTTCGGAAAGTACTTCGCCTTGACCTTTTCGGCAAACTCTACGCTGACCGAGTTTGATGCAACACTCACATCAGCGCCGAGCCGGCGCAGGTCTTCCATTACGCGCTTGGTGTCTTGTTTCACCTCACGCGCAAGATCGTAAATTCGAACGGATTTTCGAACCGCCATAAATTACCTAAAAGAACTCGACCCAACTTGACCGCGGGTCCCATCAATTCGCCCAAAGAGCGAAAGCTAAAGGCTGCTACGCTCCATTGCCACCTTCCGCAGCTTCGTCCGGCCCCTCAGAACCAACCGCCTCTCCGTCCGAACTAGCTTCAGTACCAACTGTCTCAGCGGCTACTTCTTCCACGACGCCTTCGCTAGCTTCGGCCTCTTCCAATGCCTCGGTCTCAGCTTCGCCTTCCGCTGCACCACCTTCGGTCATCCCCTCGACCTCTTGATTTCGCGCGTCGACGATCTGCTTGGCGGAGGCAAGAATGGCCTCGGCCTCATCCAAACTGATATCAAGGAACTCGACGAGGTCATCGACCGATGTGGAAGCCAATGTCTCAACATCGGTGATCCCGTTCTCCGCAAGAAGTTCTGCCTGGCCGGAGTTAACACCCTCTAGTGCAGAGACCGGAACTGCCTCGCCCGATGCCATCATACGGCCCATTTCAAGAGCGACCGCCTTCTTGATGACGTCCTCGCTCACGATCTTGATATCCCAACCCACGAGACGGGCAGCCAGCCGAACGTTCTGGCCCTTCTTACCGATAGCGAGACTTAGCTGGTCCTCGCCGACGATAACGTCCATCTTACGTTCGTTGATATCCGTGATACGGACTTGCGACACCTTCGCAGGTGAGAGAGCGTTTGCCGCAAAAACGGAAGGTTCATCCGACCACTCGATGATATCGATCTTTTCACCACGCAGTTCCTTGATGATGTTCTGAACGCGAGAGCCTTTCATACCAACACAGGCTCCGACCGGATCGACATCCTTTTCGTTCGAAGTGACAGCGATCTTCGCTCGATCGCCCGGTTCGCGAACTGCGGATTTGATCACGACCGTCTCGTCATAGATCTCCGGAACCTCCATTTCGAAAAGCTTCTTGAGCAACTCGGCAGAAGCACGGGAGGCCCGTATTTGCTGGCCGCGAGGCTCCTTTGATACCTCGATAATGACAGCACGGATGCGTTCGCCTTGATTCCAGCTCTCTCCGCGCGAAAGTTCCTTGCGTTCGATAATGGCCTCAAGGTTATTGCCGAGGTCCATAATGAGATCGCCGCGTTCGAAACGCTTTACAACCCCGTTGATCAGCGTCCCGATACGATCGACATATTCGTCGTAGACCTTCTCGCGGATCGCCTCGCGAACTTTCTGCACGAGGATCTGCTTTGCGGTCTGAGCCGCGATACGGCCCATTTCCTCCTGCGGAAGTGGGATAAGCAGAGCATCACCGACCTCAATCTCGTCGCCTGCCAGTTCCTGCGCCTCTGCCAAAGAAAGTTCTGCGGAAGGGTTCTCAACCTCTTCGACAACGGTCTTTTGAACGGCGATCTCGATCTGGCTTTCTTCGTTGTTCCATTCGACCTGGATGCTGTCACCGAACTTGTCATGAGCTTTGAATTGCTTCCTGGCAGCTGCCTTTACAGCCTCCTTCATCGCCTCGATCACAAGATCGCGGTCAATGCCTTGTTCGTTGCACAGTACTTCTATGCTTTGTCCGATTGATGATGTCATACAAAGTTCACGCTAATAAAACTTACGCGCTCCCTGCGATTGCTGCTTATTTTTTCTTGGCTTTTCCGCCCTTCAATTCTTTACCGAGATCGATCTTCAGGTTCGCTTTCTTGACCTGCGAATAATCGAACTCCACAATTCCCTTACTCCGATCCTCGAACGATATCGTGGATCCATTCACGCCGCGAATGTGTCCGACAAAATTCTTCTGGCCGTCTTGCTCGTCAATCAACGCGACCTTTGCAAGCTCTCCGGTGAATCGATCGAAATCGGCAATGCTGTAAAGCTGCCTCTCGATCCCCGGCGAGGATATCTCCAGCGTATATGTCCCGGGAACGATATCGCGGGCATCCAGGACGGCCTCGATCTTGTGCGAGAAATTTGTGCAGTCGTCTAAGGTTACGCCCTCCGGCTTATCGATAAAGATCCTGAGCACAGAGTCACGCTTTGACCCTAAGATCTCGACATGGACAAGTTCGACCCTATTGTCCTCGGCAATTCCTTTTGCGATAGCCGAAATCTCTTCAACAAGCGATTCCAATTTCTCTTTCAACACCAGCCTTTACAATCTTCCGCTAAAAAAACAAAAAGTGGGCTCAAACGACCCACTTGATACGTCCGGAAATTTACGCATCGCGGCAAACGATAATATTACATTAGTTTGCAGACAGTTTGCAAGCGAATTTAGGTTTCAGTACAAATTCCGCTATCTTGCCCATTTCACAGCCATCGAGCTCGATGTCCACACAAAAAAGCGGTTCCAACCGGAGAAAGGGGGCTCTAGGCCTTCTTGACGGCCTCCAGGGCCTTTGAGACGGCAGAGAATTTTGACGAAAGCTCAGCTAGACGTGTTTCGCTTTGCTCGGCAATAAACTCCTCCAAAAGCACGGCGAACTCGCGTGTCTCAGCCAAAAGGCGCTTCGCCTCCTTCTCGACCTGGCCGGTAGAATTCTTGCCGGCAGCGGTCTTTTTGGCTTCGGCGACGCCCCAGTGCGTGATCCGCAGGACGTTCACACGCGATTCGGTCACCCATCCTTCCTTTTTCATTTGAGAGACGATGCTGTCAATGCTAGGAAAGTATCCTGCTTTCTTCGTAAGGTCAACGAAATCAACATCGACGTTCTCACGTCCCTTGGTGACCTCGTAAAGCTTTTGCAGCATCTTGTGATAAGGATCCATAGCGATCTTTTAAGTCTAAAGCTGTTGAAATGTGTATTTTGCAGCCCCGAGAACTCCGGCGTCATCACCCAACAAGGCGCGAACTATTTTAACACGACTTCCCCGGTCCGGCAGCGAGTTTTCGATGAGAGCAGCCGTAACGGGCTCAAAAAACTGAGCCCAACCGTTCGCGACGCCGCCGCCAACCACAAAAATATCCGGGGAAAGCAGATTATTTATGATCGCGAGTCCAAACCCGAGGGAACTGCCCATTTGAGCAAAGATGGCTTTCGCCTCCGGATCACCGGCTTCCGCTAGATCAAAGACGGCCTCCGACGTTGTGACCTGTAACCCGCGCTCTTTCGCTTGCCGGACGATGGCCGTTGCCGAGCAATATTGTTCGAGACAGCCTCTTCGTCCACAGCCGCACGCCTCGCCTCCACTAACGATCGTTATATGGCCGATCTCGCCCGCTCCGCCGGCGACTCCGACGTAAAGCCTGCTATCTACTATTAGCCCGCCGCCGACACCTGTACCCAGCGTGATCCCTACCGCGTTACGCGTGCCCTTAGAAGCTCCAAGCCAATATTCGCCAAGCGTCGCGGCAGATGCATCGTTTACCGGCACCACTTCAAGGTTCAAGCGTCGCCCTAGCTCTTCCTTGATGTTCGTCCCGGCAAGTTGCGGGATGTTGGGTAAACTTCCGAGCACTCCGCCATCATCAAGCTCGGTTGTAGGTATCGCAGCGCCGAAGGCTGCGAACTCGACATCTCCGGCCTCTTCACGACAAGCCTTTGCAAGGCGAGCGATCTCATCGTAGACCTCGCCCGAAGTTCGTCGACCAGTCGATGAATGCTGACGAGCGAGTATGTCACCACTCTCTGTGACCGCAACCACTCTTACGTTCGTCCCGCCGAGATCCAGGGCAAGGGCGGCTCTTTCAGTCATTCGGAGATCAGGGCTTCTTGGGCCGGTCGGCTACGGGCACATTTTTATAAACATCGTCGTATTTCGCATAGCCATCCTTAATCACTGTGTCCATGAGATTGCCCTTATCCACAGAGATCACGTCAAGAAGGATCGCCGGAACCTCTTTCTTGATCGCGTCATTCATAAAAGGCTTGGTCTCGGTCAAAGGCTCTTTTTTTGCAAGTTTTACTGCAGCTTCAAGGGCCGTCGTTGCAAGCGGAATTATCGGCTTGTAAACCGTCATCGATTGCTTGCCTTCCGCGATATTCTGCAGTGCGGCAAGACCGGCATCCTGCCCGGTCACGATCACCTTTCCGGCCAAATTGCGGTTCGAGAGTGCCTCGATCACACCGCCCGCCATGCCGTCGTTCGAAACGACGAATGCCTGGATGTTGTCGCTGTTCGAAGTAAGGGCATTCTCCGCGAATTTCAATGCCTCGTCCGGTGCCCAGTTGTTGATGAATTGATCAGCAACGATCTTGATATCGCCTTTGTCGATGGCAGGCTGCAGCACAGCCAGCTCGGACTTCTTCATTATGTGGGCATTATTATCGGTATTCGCACCATAGACCATCACATAATTCCCCTTTGGCGCGTGCTCAAGCGCATATTCGGCGATCTTCTGCCCAATGACCGGAACTTGATGCGAAATGTAGGCATCGATCTTGTCGGAGTTAATAAGTCTGTCATAGCTAATGACCGGGACTCCCTGAGCCTTAGCCTTATCGACCATCATTGCCGCCTGTGTTGCGTCGTGCGGGGCAATGACAAGGGCGTTGACACCCTGGGTCAAAAGATTATCAACATCATTCGCCTGCTTTTCGGCACTTGTGTCCGCAACTGTGATGATGCAGTTTACGTTCATCTTCTCGCAGGCAGCCTTGAATGCATCGTGATCCCGCTGCCAACGTTCCTCGCGGAGCGTATCCATAGCGAAACCTATCTTTAGTCGATTGTCCTGGACTCCGCTCCCGCACGAAACAGAAAGACCCGCAAAGACCGCGAGAATCACAAATACTGTTTTCTTCATCCGATATTGAAACCTCAGAAAAGTCTGATCTTTTGTTTGATGAGGCAATTAGAGCAAATTGTGCGGATTTGGGCAACAAAGCATGGTAGAATAGGTTGTTTTGGCCGCTCGCGAACCTGCCGATACGCCCTTTCCCCGCGGTCGCGGAAAATTTTCTTTTTTCTTGTTTGAATGATCGCGGATATGTGGTATAAATGATTATCAAATCTCAGCTTAGAAGTTTTTTGTTGAGCACCATGCACGCGGTTTTCTAACTTTCGGCGTTTACGGGGGTTTTCATTGACATCCCCTCGTACTTCGTGTAAAAGATTGAATGGCTTGATTTTTTTTGAACTTTACTGACTTGGGCGATACAAAGAGGAGAAATATGAACAGCAAACTGTGGATTCGTAGAGCACTCTCAACGTGCTCGATGGTCGCAATATTCGCGACTTACTCAATGGTTGCTTTGGCGGCGACGCCAAAAGCTTCCGGGGAGCTTTTGGTGTCTGGATCGGATGACGCCGTTGTGACGGTAGATGGACAGTCGGCTCTTTCGGGCCGCACGATCTTCTCGGGCAGCACGATCGTTACGTCCGAAAATGCCTCGGCAATTCTAAGCTGTGCGGCGGCTGGGAGCATTAAACTCGCCCCGAACTCTACTGCCGTTGTTACCTTTGATGGTTCAACCCTTACCGCAAATTTGAACTCCGGCTCGCTGACCGTTGTCAGCTCTGCTCAACCGGTCGCGGTCACGACCCCTTACGGTGTCGTCAGCATCAATGCGGGAGAGACCGCTGCCGCAAGTCAGGACTCCAATACGACCAAGAAAAAAGGCGGTTCCGCCTGGATCGTATGGGGTGTAATTTTCGGAGCGGCCGCAGTCGCCCTTATCGGCACGGCCGTTCTGGGCAGCGACTCTAACTTTGGCAGCGGCGGCACGGTCGTCCCCGGTCCTCCGACAACGAGTTCTGGAACATAGGAGGATCTTATCAATGATCGGCAAAAATAATTTTAAGAAACTAACTACAGCATTTACTCTCGCAGCCGTTTGGTGCGTTTATTCCATGGTCGCCTATGCAATGCCTGCGGGCACTGCCGCTGAGATCACCGTCTCAGGACAGGTTACGGTTAATGGACAAACGGCAGTATCAAATTCGACCATCGTCTCGGGCAGCACGATCGTGACTGGCCCGGCATCTAGTGCGACGATCAATCTTGGCAAAACGGGCCGCATCGAACTGCAGGCCGACACAACGCTTACCCTTACCTTCAGCGACGGCACGATCGTCGGCACGGTTTCGGCTGGTAAAGTACGCGTTGCGGATGCAGCCGGTGTTTCGACCACGATGGCGACAAAGAACGCGACTTTCATCGCAGATTCCAGCCAGGCTAATAACTTCGCACTCGAGGTTGAATGCTCACACGTTCACATTGACACGACTTCAGGTATGGTTACCATGCGCGAAGGCACGGTTGACAAGCAGGTTGCTGCCGGCTCGTCCGCTGTTGCAGGCAATCTCGAACAGGCTGGCTGCAAGCCCTGCCTGCGTCCCGGCTCGGCTCCGCCGACCGCGATCGCTGGATGGCCGTGGCTCCTCGTTGTAGCCGGCGGCGTTGCCGGTGCAGCGATTTTCTTTGGTTCGCGCAATGGTGACACAGAGATCGGCGGCGGCACCGTGATCGTCAGCCCGACCGCTTAGTCGCATCAAGCGAGTTTGCTTCTTCCGAATGCGGGTCATGTCCAGTCGACGTGACCCGCAAACTTTTGCCCTAAATTTGATTATTGATTTTGAGTTTTTATATTCTTAAGCCTTATATTTTCCCTTCATATGCAGATCGCAGTAATTGGTACCGGATACGTTGGACTTGTTTCAGGAGCGTGCTTTGCCGAGTTCGGCATCGACGTTACTTGTGTTGATGTTGACGCCGCAAAGATCGACGGCCTCAATAACGGCATCATCCCGATCTATGAACCGGGCCTCGATATCCTTGTAAAAGAAAACGTTGCAGCAGGCCGGCTTCATTTCACGACCGACATCAAGGCGGCCGTTGAACGTTCCCTAGTAGTTTTCCTGGCCGTTGGTACTCCTCCACAAGCGGACGGCACGCCCGACATGAGCTATTACCGCGCGGCCGCAAAGAGCGTCGCCGAAGCTCTGAACGGTTACAAGGTCCTTGTTACCAAGTCCACGGTCCCGGTCGGGACCGGCGAATGGCTTCGAAAGTTCGTGATCGAAAACTCGGCTGAAGGGACTGAGTTCGGCGTCGCGTCGAATCCCGAGTTCCTACGCGAAGGAGCCGCGATCGAAGACTTTATGCGGCCGGACCGCGTTGTCATCGGGAGCAATCAGGAACGCGCTATTGAGGTGATGAAGGAGCTTTATCGCCCGCTTTTCCTTATCGAGACCCCGATCGTCGTGACCTCGCTGGAAGCGGCGGAATTGACCAAGTACGCCGCAAACGCCTTCCTGGCGACGAAGATCACGTTCATAAATGAGATCGCAAACCTTTGTGATGCAATCGGCTGCGACGTTCATGATGTCGCTCGCGGGATGGGAATGGACAACCGGATCGGCCGCAAATTCCTGCATCCCGGACCGGGATACGGCGGTTCGTGCTTCCCGAAAGACACGCGAGCACTCACTACGGTCGCTGACGACTTTGGAGTTGAAACGCGTATCGTCGACGCCGTTATCGAAGCGAATGAGCGTCAGCGGGATGCGATGCTCGCAAAGATAGAGAAACTCGTCGGTGAACTTAACGGCAAGCGGATCGCAGTTCTCGGCCTTTCTTTCAAGCCAGAGACGGACGATATGCGTGAATCACCTGCGACAGATATCATCAAGAAAATGGTCGAGAAGGGGGCTTCGGTTCAGGCATTTGATCCGGTGGCGATGGACGAGGCAAAGCATGTCCTGCCGGAGATCGAATACACTGCGGATGAATACTCTGCGATCGATGGTGCTGACGCACTCGTCATCATTACCGAGTGGAATCAATTCCGTGCGCTGAACCTGCAAAAGGTAAAGTCAATGCTCCGGTCGCCAAAGATCGCAGATCTTCGCAATATCTATGAGCCGGCTGCGATGCGGGCCGCAGGGTTCGAATACGTTGGCGTCGGCCGCTAGCGGCGTCCTCGCAATAAAATATCTATGCCAATCGATTCCCCGACAGTTTTGGTCACGGGCGGAGCCGGATTCATCGGCTCCAACCTGGCTGACCGCTTGATCCAGGAAGGAGCCTGCGTACGCATCCTCGATAATTTTTCAACAGGATTTCGCGAGAATTTGGAAGAGATCTCGGGCAGCTTCGAGTTTATTGAAGGCGATGTTGCCGACGCGACCGTTGTCGCCTCTGCGGTCAAAGATGTAGAGATCGTCTTCCACGAAGCAGCTCTTCCGAGTGTACCGCGTTCGGTCGAAGACCCGGTCTCGACGCATCAGGCATGTGTCGAAGGTACATTTAATCTGCTGCTTGCAGCAAAGGACGCGGGCGTGCGGCGATTTGTTTACGCAGCTTCGAGTTCGGCGTATGGCGACCAACCAACGCTCCCGAAATCTGAGACGATGGCTCCCGCTCCGATGTCCCCTTACGCAGTGGCAAAGCTTACCGGCGAGTACTACGCGTCGGCCTTCTATCGCGTTTATGGGCTCGAAACGGTGTCTTTAAGGTACTTCAACGTCTTCGGGCCGAGGCAGAACCCGTCTTCGCCTTATTCGGGCGTTATATCGCGTTTCATTGACGCCCTGATGACCAACACACGTCCCGTTATCTATGGTGACGGCGAACAATCGCGTGACTTCACGTTTATCGACAACGTCGTCGACGCGAACTTAAAGGCCGCAAGTTCCGCGACCGCTCCCGGCCTTGTGATGAATGCGGCCAACGGCGAACGAATCTCGCTCAATTCTCTTTTATCTACGCTGAAGGAGATAACCGGGAAAGACATCGACGCCGAGTATTTAGATCCACGTACGGGCGACGTGAAGCACTCACAGGCCGACAATTCGCTCGCTGTCCAAACACTTGGCTATAAGAACCTCGTCGGCCTCGAAGAGGGCCTTCGCAAAACGCTTGCCTGGTGGCAAAATAGCCGCTTCGCTCGATAGGACACTCATCCTTTTGGTGATCTGCGACGCTGGCCGATCTATTCCTACTGAAAAAGTTCTAAACAAAAAACGGGCGGGACCTAAAGAAGGTACCCGCCCTAGTTTCGGCTCGCTAACCGAGGAGATCTGTCCGCTTTGCTTAGAAGCTAAAGCGGACCTGGAGCTCGATTCGGCGGTTTGCTGATCCACCAGAACCGCCGAATCTACCGAATCCGCCCGACGTGCTGGTCGATTGGCCGAATCGGCTTGAGCTGAGACTTGAAACCGGGTTTCCAAGATTCACGGTATTCAAGAGATTTGAAAAATTGACCGAGAGGTTAAGGTTGTACGGCTTGCGTCCGCTGCCCATACCACCGAAGAATCCGCCGCGGCGCATCATCATTCCACCGCCTGCACCGGAATCTTGTGCATTCTCGTTGGTCTTTCCGAATCCGAAATTCTTCCCTACGCGTAGGTTGACCGAGAAGCTTCCCGGGCCCTCGCCGAAGTTACGCGGAATGATCGCATTCGGGTCCTTGCCCGAAACATCGCAGAAAGCATAGTGCAATCCCAGCTCTGCACAGCGGGCAGCCAAGGCTCCGTAAGTCGGACGCTCCGTTAGGTATCCATCGCCGTTAGAGTCAAAGCCGGTCGTGATATTGAACGGGCTTCCCGACGATGCGAAGATGAACGGATTGAGCGATACTCCCCACGGAAGCCCGATGTTTCCGCCGATCACGAAGCGATGTCGAACGTCGTCGCCCGCTCGTCCCCATTCACCCGCAAAACTATAGCTGTACGCCGGAGCACTGCCTGCACCGTCCGTGTCGCTTTTCTCGAAGCTGAGCGAATAGTTTCCAAAGAACGAGAACTTTCTCGAGTAATTGTTCCTAAACCCAATGCGGATCTGATTCGACGATGATCTGCCGGTTGCCTCGTATTGCTGGATGTTTCCAAGCGTCGGGTCAGGCCTCGGGGCAAGCGAGCAGTCAAGCTCGGTCGGGCAGATCGGAGCATTGATGTTCCGCGAACGAAGCTGATTGTAAGACTTCGAGATAATGTAGAACGCCGAGATCGTCGTCTTGAAAGGCAACTGCCGTTCGACGCCGACCGTCGCCTGCGCGGTATAGGGCGTCTTAAGATCAGGAGCAATGAGCCGTGTCGTGCTAGAACCCGGAAGAACCGCTAGGATCTGCGAGGGCGTAAGAACGTTCGACACCGAGCCGTCTGGATTAAAGATCGGCTGTGCAAGCAATGCGATGGCTGCGGCTTGACGCCCCGGATCGGTTTCGTTCGCACTTACGAGAAGGTTCAACTGCGTGATCCCGTCATATCGATGCGCCTGCAGCGTGTAGTTCTCGCTGAAGCGGTTATAGAAGATGCCCGCGCCGCCGCGAAACACGGTCTTCGCCTGCTTCGAACCGCCAGCACCCGGCGACCAAGCAAACCCGAATCTCGGAGCAAAGTTATAGTCGCTCGAGATGTTCGTCTGATTTTCGTATCGAAGGCCAAAGCTAAGTAGAAGCTGGGGCGAGACACGCCAGTCGTCCGAAACGAAAAGTCCAAGGTCCTGTTGCGAAACGCTTGCGAGCGGATCGCCGGTTGTCATCGTGAACTGCGTCGGATCGTACTGTGTACCGACCGCACCCAGGAGTTTTGCACGGTACTGTTCTATAGGCGAGACAAACCCGTCCCCGTTCAGGTCATACGGGCTAGCCCCGACGAATCCCAGGAAGCTAAAGGTCCCGCCATAGTTGTTCTCTGACCGATTGTCGATCTTTGTACCGCGGAGCCTGACACCGAACTTGACCGAGTGCTCCATATTCTTGCCCAGAGCGGTCGTCGTATTGTTCGAGATCTCGTATCTCTGGCTTTCATTGTAGCTATCGCCGATCTGTGCTCCGCCGCCCGTAAAGGCAGACGAGACATTGATCGTCGGGATCGAGTTATCACCCTTCTGGCCGCTCTTGTCGAACGAATAGCTGAATCGCGTTTCATTCACGGTCTTCGCATTCA
>JAANMX010001717.1_pt1 | contig 23964 bp, 23 predicted proteins | sample 7279681 | NCBI WGS metagenome assembly JAANMX01 (sample SAMN14094542, study PRJNA606508) | bioreactor metagenome | isolation source: A lab-scale SPAN reactor treating ammonium-rich wastewater day 351 | place: Ireland: Galway | collected 2018-01-01
TCCTCTTCGACCTCGACAACACCCTGCTCGCCGGCGACTCCGACTTCGCCTGGGCGCAATTCCTGATCGGCAAGGGCGTGCTCGACCGCGAGGTACAGGAAGCGAAGAACGTCCAGTTCTTCGAGCAGTACAAGGCCGGCACGCTCGACATCTTCGAGTTCCTCGACTTCCAGCTCGCCCCGCTCGCCCGCCACCCGCGCGCCCAGCTCGACGCCTGGCACCGCGAGTTCATGGACCTGTCGGTGCGGCCCATGATCACGGCCAAGTCACGCACGCTTGTGCAGCAGCACCTCGACGGCGGCGCGCTGGTCGCCGTGGTCACCGCCACCAACGCCTTCGTCACCGGCCCGATCGTGCGCGAGTTCGGCATCCCCCACCTGGTCGCCACCATCCCGGCCCAGGAAGGCGGCGCCTTCACCGGCAAGCCGCGCGGCATGCCGGCGTTCAAGGCCGGCAAGATCGAGCGCGTGGACAACTGGCTGGAGTCGCTCGGTCTGCACCTGGGCAGCTTCGAACGGAGCTGGTTCTACAGCGACTCGCACAACGACCTGCCGCTGATGGGCCGCGTCACCGATCCGGTCGCGGTCGATCCCGACGACACCCTGCGCGCCCACGCCCAGGGCAAGGGCTGGCCGGTGATCTCGCTGCGCTGAACCGACACCCGACGCGCCCGCCCCGGCTTGGCCGAAGCGGCTCGGCAAGCGAGCGTGCGGGGCGATCGGTTATCATTGCCGCCTTATGCAGAAACCCTTCCTTTCCCGATGATCCGCAAGCTGCTGCGCAAGGTCTTCAAGCGCCCGGCGACCGCTGCACGCCACGAACCCGCCCTCATTCCCGTCGAACGCCATGGCGTGCGCCGCGAGCAGCTCTCGCCCGCAGCACGCAAGGTCTGTGCGGTCCTGCAGGAAAAAGGCTTCAAGGCCTTCGTCGTCGGCGGCGCGGTGCGCGACCTGCTGATCGGCCAGTCGCCCAAGGATTACGACGTCGCCACCAGTGCCACGCCCGAAGAGGTGCGCGCCGCCTTCCGGCGCTCGCGCATCATCGGTCGCCGCTTCAAGATCGTGCACGTGATGAGCGGGCCGGAGACCATCGAGGTCTCCACCTTCCGCGCCAGCCAGGACGCCGAAAGCGCCGAGACCGACGAGCACGGCCGCGTGCTGCGCGACAACGTGTTCGGCAACCAGGAAGAAGACGCCACCCGGCGCGACTTCACGGTCAATGCGCTGTATTACGACCCCGGCACCGAGACCATCGTCGACTACCACCACGGTGTCGCCGACATCCAGCAGAAGACGCTGCGCGTGATCGGTGACCCACGCACCCGCTATCGCGAAGACCCGGTGCGCATGCTGCGCGCGGTGCGCCTGGGCGCCAAGCTCGGGCTGAGCCTCGACCCCGCGGCGCGCACGCCGATCCGCGAGATGGCGACGCTGCTCGAGAACGTGCCGGCTGCGCGCCTGTTCGACGAGATGCTCAAGCTGCTGTTCTCCGGTCATGCGATGAAGTGCCTGCAGCAGCTGCGTGAAGAGGGCCTGCACCACGGCCTGCTGCCGCTCCTCGACGTGATCCTCGAGCAGCCGATGGGCGAGCGCTTCGTCACCCTCGCGCTGGAGAACACCGACGAGCGCGTGCGCCAGGACAAGTCGGTGTCGCCCGGCTTCCTGTTCTCCACGCTGCTGTGGCACGAAGTGCTCAAGACCTGGGACAAGAAGAGGGCCGCCGGCGACCCCAGCCAGCCGGCGCTGTTCGAGGCCATGGACGAGGTGCTCGACGCGCAGGCCGGCAAGCTCGCGATCACGCGCCGCATCGCCGGCGACATCAAGGACATCTGGGCGCTGCAGCCGCGCTTCGACAAGCGCACCGGCAAGGCGCCCTACCGCGTGATCGAGCAGCCGCGCTACCGCGCCGGCTGGGACTTCCTGCGCCTGCGCGCGCAGGCGGGCGAGATCCCGATGGAGATCGTCGACTGGTGGGACGACTTCGCCCACGCCGGCCATGACGAGCGCGAGGCACTGATCCGCCAGGCCCCGGCCGACGCCACCCCGGCGGCGAAGAAGCGCCGCCGCAAGCGCCGCAAGCCGGCAGGGGCGTCGGCGGATGCATCGGCTGAGTTCGCCGACGCTGCGCCGGCATCCGACAACGCCTGAGCCCGCGCCCCTTGTCCGCCTCAGTGCCCACCTCGGTACCCACCTCAGCGCCCGGCACCGTGCGCGCCTTCGTCGCCTTCGGCGCCAACCTCGGCGACCCGGTCGCGGCCTTCGCGCTCGCGCTGGAGCGCCTCGACGCCCTGCCCGACACCCATGTGGTGGCGCGGTCCGCGCTGTATCGCACGGCGCCGATCGGTGTCGGCGCGCAGCCCGACTACATCAACGCCGTCATCGCGCTCGACACCACGCTCGATGCTCGTGCGCTCCTGGGCGCCCTGCTCGCCATCGAGCACGAGGGCGGTCGCACGCGCGACTTCCACATGGCGCCGCGCACGATGGACCTCGACCTGCTGCTCCACGGCGACAGCGTCATCGACGAGCCCGGCCTGCAGGTGCCGCACCCGCGCATGCACTTGCGCGCCTTCACCCTGCACCCGCTGGCCGAGATCGCGCCCGACGCACTGATCCCGGGTATCGGCACGGTCACCGCGCTGCTGCCGACGGTCGCGGATCAGGCGATCACCCGGATCCCGTCGGCCGCGCCCGGCGATTGCCGCGCCTGACCCGTCGTCCGCCACGACACCGCCACACCAACGCACCAACGCACCAACGCACCACACTCGCCATGCCCGCCTGGCTCCAGTCCGCCACCAGCACCTTCACCGCCAATCCGGTCTGGCTGCAGACCGCACTGCTGCTCACCGCCTCGAACGTGTTCATGACTTTCGCCTGGTATGGGCACCTCAAGAACATGCAGGGCACGGCGTGGTACGTGGCCGCGCTGGTGAGCTGGGGAATCGCGCTGTTCGAGTACCTGCTGCAGGTGCCCGCCAACCGCATCGGCGCCACCGCGCTGAGCCTCGCCCAGTTGAAGATCATGCAGGAGGTGATCACCCTGCTGGTGTTCGTGCCCTTCGTCGTGCTCTACATGAAGCAGCCGATCAAGCTTGACTATCTGTGGGCCGCCTTGTGTATGCTCGGCGCGGTCTATTTCATCTTCCGCAGCTAGCGCGGAGCAGCGAACCAGGGGCAGCCACGCATGCTGGACAAGGCAAACTACATCGTCGTGGAGGGCCCGATCGGCGCGGGCAAGACCTCGCTCGCCAGACGCCTGGCCGAGCGCCTGCAAGCAGAGACCCTGTTCGAGCAGGCGGAATTCAACCCCTTCCTCACCCGCTTCTACCAGCATCCCGAGCGCTGGGCGATGGCGACCCAGGTGTCCTTCCTGTTCCAGCGCATCGACCAGCTCGCGGGACTGGGCACGGTGGGCGAAGGCCGCCGGGTGGTGGCCGATTTCCTGTTCGACAAGGACCGCCTGTTCGCCGAGCAGAACCTGTCCGAGGACGAGCTCGCGCTCTACCGCCGCATCCACGACAGCGTGCATCCGGTCGCCGCCCCCAGGCCCGACCTGGTGATCTACCTCCAGGCCCGGCCCGACACGCTGATGGAGCGCATCCGCAAGCGCGGACTCGACGCCGAGCGCCGCATCACCGAGCTCTACCTGCAGCAGGTCGCCGACCGCTACACGCGCTACTTCTACCAGTACGACGCCGCCCCGCTCTTCATCGTCGACGCCGGACAGCTCAACCCGGTCGACCGCGACGAGGATTTCGAGCTGCTGCTCGAGCGCCTGCGCGACATGCGCAGCTACCGCGAGTTCTTCGGTTACGCCGGGTAACCCTGTCACCGCGCCGCAACTAATCTGGGGGGAAACAGGCTTGTGCAACGCACCAGTTTGGTGAACACTGCGCCCTCCTTCAAGGAGCGATGAATGAGCTATCTCCAGGATCAGAAGCCCGTCACACTCTTCGAACTCGGCAAGATGCGCGCCGAGGGCCGCAAGATCGCCATGCTGGCGGCCTACGACGCCAGCTTTGCTGCGCTGCTCGGCCGCGCCGGGGTCGACTCCATTCTCATCGGCGATTCGCTCGGCAACGTGCTGCAAGGCCAGAAATCGACGTTGCCGGTCACGCTCGAGCACATGGCCTACCACACCGAGTGCGTGGCCCGCGCTAACGCCCGTCCGTTCATCATCACCGACATGCCCTTCGGCGCCTACCACGAGAGCCGCGAACAGGCGATGCGCAACGCCGCGCGCCTGATGGCAGCCGGGGCGCAGATGGTCAAGCTCGAAGGCGGCGAGTTCATGGCCGAGACCGTGCGCTTCCTGGTCGAGCGCGGCGTGCCGGTGTGCGCGCACATCGGCCTCACGCCCCAGGCCGTGCATCAGCTCGGCGGCTATCGCGTGCAGGGCCGCAGCGAAGAAGGCGCGGCACGGCTCAAGGCCGATGCGCACGCTTTGGAACAGGCCGGCGCCGCGCTGATGGTCATGGAGATGGTGCCCGCCGCGCTCGCCGCCGAGATCACCGCCAGCCTGAAGAACATGGCCACCATCGGCATCGGCGCCGGCCCCGGCTGCGATGGCCAGGTGCTGGTGCTGCACGACCTGCTCGGCGTCTTCCCCGGCAAGACCGCGCGCTTCGTGCGCAACTTCATGGACGGCGCAGCGAGCATCGAGGAGGCCGTGGCGCGCTATGCCGCCGCGGTCAAGGACGGCAGCTTCCCCGCCGCCGAACACTGCTACTGATCCAGCCACCCAACCGGTCCGCTCTTTCGCCTCTTCGCCCCGGACGATTTCCGCCACCATGCAGATCCACGACTCCATCGACAGCCTGCGCGCCGCGCGCGCCCGGGCCGGCAAGGTCGCCTTCGTGCCCACCATGGGCAATCTCCACGAAGGCCATATCGCGCTCATGCGCCAGGCCGGCGAGCGCGCCGACTGCGTGATCGCCAGCATCTTCGTCAACCGCCTGCAGTTTGGCGCCGGCGAGGACTTCGACCGCTATCCGCGCACCTTCGCCGCCGACTGCGAGAAGCTGCAGGCGGCCGGCGTGGCGCATGTGTTCGCGCCCGACGAGACCGTGATGTACCCGCAGCCGCAGCGCTACCACGTCGAGCCGGCGCCGGCCCAGGTGTCGATCCTCGAGGGCGAGTTCCGCCCGGGGCATTTCCGCGGCGTGGCCACGGTGGTGATGAAGCTGCTCAACATCGTCCAGCCCGACATTGCCCTGTTCGGCAAGAAGGACTACCAGCAGTTGATGGTGCTGTCGAACATGGTGCGCGAGATGTCCATGCCGATCGAAGTACTGCCGGGCGAGACCGTGCGCGCCGACGACGGCCTGGCGCTGTCCTCGCGCAACGGCTACCTGAGCGCCGACGAGCGCGCGCGCGCGCCCCTGCTCTACCGTCTGCTCAACCGCATCCGCGACGCAGTGCGCGCCGGCGACCACGACCTGCTCAAGCTCGAGACCGACGCCATGGCCGAGCTCGCTGCCGCAGGCTGGGCGCCCGACTACATCGCCGTGCGCCGCCGCGCCGACCTGCAGCCACCGGTGCACACGGACGATCCGCTGGTGGTGCTGGCCGCCGCCAAGCTCGGCCGCACCCGCCTGATCGACAATCTCGAAATCTGAGGCGGGGGGTGGATCAGGGTACGCCCGGCCTTGCGTCGGCGCACGCTTCTGGTTAAAAACCAAAGACTCGACAAGAAAAAGTCGCCCGCGCTCCGCGGCGCGCATCTCAACAACGAAGGGGGAGTAAGACCATGATGACGACCGTGAAGCAGATCCTCGACCAGAAAGGCGGCACCTTCCACGCAGTGCGCCCTACCGATTCGGTCTTCGACGCGCTTTCCCTGATGGCCCAGTTCGACATCGGCTGTGTCCTGGTCACCGAAAGCGACAAACTGGTGGGCATCTTCACCGAGCGCGACTATGCACGGAAGGTCGTGCTGAAGGGCCTCGTGTCGCGTGACGTCAAGGTTGGTGACCTGATGACGCCCAACCCCTACACCGTGGGCCTGTCGGGCACTGCCGACGATGTCATGGCCACCATGACCGCCAAGCGCTTCCGCCACATTCCTGTGGTCGAGGATGGCAAGGTGCTCGGCATCGTCACCATCGGCGACATGGTCAAGTTGATCGTCATCCAGCAGGAAAAGACGATCAAGCAGCTCGAGAGCTACATCGCGGGCGACCTCGCCGCCGAGTAAGTGTGCGCTCGCCCTTGAGTCAGTCACGGAGCCGGCACGGGCCATCGGGCCCGCCAGGCATCATGGAGGCGACCGGGTTGGCGTCGTAGGGGCGGCCTGCCGGTTCGCCCCTACCGCATCCCCCGCGGCGCTCAGCGCCCATCCTGCTCCAGCGCCTTGCCCACGATCTCGGCGACATCCGGCGAAAGCCCGTCGGCGCCGAGCACGCGCTCGAGCTGCGGGCGAATGCTGGCCTGCAGCGCCGGCGTGAAGCGGCGCCAGTTCTCCAGCGCGCGCGCCATGCGTGCCGCCACCTGCGGATTGCGTGCATCGAGCGCGATCACCTGCTCGGCCCAGAACGCATGGCCGCTGCCGTCGGCCGCGTGGAACTCGCCCGGGTTGGCGCGCAGGAAGGTGCCGAGCAGCGCGTAGACCTTGTTCGGGTTCGACAGGCTGAAGGCGGGGTCGCTCAGCAGCACCCGCACGCGCGCGAGCGCCGGCTCAGCCGCCGCATCCCAAGACCAGGCGCCGGCCTGCAGCGCGAACCACTTGTCCAGTACCAGCGCGTCGTCGCGATAACGCGCATGGAAGGCCTGCAGCGCAGCGGTGCGCGCCGGGCTGGCGCTCTGCACCAGGGCGGCGAGCGCGCCGAAGCGTTCGGTCATGTTGGTCGCGGCGGCAAAGCGCGCCTCGGCACGCTGCAGGCCCTCGGCGACGCCGGCGGCAGCCAGGTACCGCAGCGCGAGGTTGGCGAGCGCACGCCGGCCGGCGTCGGCCGGGTGGTAGCGGTATTCGCCGGGCACCTGCATTGCGTCGAACACGCGCAGCCAGTCTTCCGCAAGCGTCGTACCGATCGCCTGCATCAGGCGGATGAGCGCCGCGCGCAGTGCCACCGGATCGGCCGGCGACATGCGCTCGAGCAGATAGGCCTCACCCGGCAGCGCGAGGGCCTGGGCGCGGAACGCGGGGTCGAGCGCACCGTCGTCGAGCAGCGCGCGGAAGGCGGCGACGAAGGCATCCGGCACCACGACGGCGGGATCGGCGGCGAGCATCAGCGCGACGCGCTCGGCGTAGCGCTGCGCGGCGTCCCAGCGGTTGAAGGGATCGGCATCGTGCGCCATGCGGAAGGCCAGGCGGGCATCGTCCTCGTCGAGTTCGAGGATCACCGGCGCCGAGAAGCCGCGCAGCAGCGAGGGCACCGGCTCGGCGGCGAGGCCGACGAAGCGGAAGGTCTGCGCGTCCTCGACCAGCCTGAGCACGCGGGTGGTAGCGCCCGGTTGCGCCTCGCCCTCGAGCTGCAGCGCGAGGTCGCGCCCATCGGGGCCGATCAGCCCCACCGCCACCGGGATCACCAGCGGCAGCTTGGCGTGCTGGCCCGGCGTGGCCGGCGTGTGCTGGGCCAGCGTCAGCGTGTAGCAGCCGGCCGCCGCATCCCATTCGCCCTGAGCGCGCACGCGCGGCGTGCCGGCCTGCGCGTACCAGCGCATGAACTGATCGAGATCGAAGCCGTTGTTGGCTTCCGACATCACCTCGACGAACTCGTCGCAGGTCACCGCCTGGCCGTCGTGGTAGCTGAAGTACAGGTCCATGCCATTGCGGAAACCCTCGTGCCCGAGCAGGGTATGCAGCATGCGGATGACCTCGGCGCCCTTCTCGTACACCGTGGCGGTGTAGAAGTTGTTGATCTCCTGGTAGCTGTCGGGGCGGATCGGGTGCGCCATCGGACCGGCATCTTCCGGGAACTGCGCGGCGCGCAGCACGCGCACGTCGTCGATGCGCTTGACCGCGCGCGCCGACGCCGCGCCCTCGGGCCCGGCCGCGCGCGCCAGCATGTCGGCGGAGAACTGCTGGTCGCGGAAGACGGTGAGGCCTTCCTTGAGGGTGAGCTGGAACCAGTCGCGGCAGGTGACGCGGTTGCCGGTCCAGTTGTGGAAGTACTCGTGCGCAACCACGCTCTCGACGTTCTCGTAGTCGAGGTCGGTGGCGGTGTCGGGCTTGGCGAGGATGAACTTGGTGTTGAAGATGTTCAGCCCCTTGTTCTCCATCGCGCCCATGTTGAAGTCGGCCACGGCGACGATCATGAAACGGTCGAGGTCGAGTTCGAGCCCGAAGGTCCGCTCGTCCCAGCGCATCGAATGCACCAGCGAATCCATCGCGTGTTCGACGCGGTCGAGGTTGCCCTGCTCCACCCACACCTGCAGCAGCACCTCGCGACCCGACATCGTGGTGACGGTGCGCTCGAGCGCGACCAGCTTCGCCGCAACCAGCGCGAACAGGTACGAGGGCTTGGGGAACGGGTCTTCCCACTTGGCGTAGTGGCGGCCTGCGGGCAGCACGCCCTGGTCGACCAGGTTGCCGTTGGACAGCAGCACCGGGCAGGCCTCGCGGTCGGCATCCAGGGTGACGGTGTAGCGCGCCATGACGTCAGGGCGATCCGGGAAGCAGGTGATGCGGCGAAAGCCCTCGGCCTCGCACTGGGTGAAGAAGCCGCCATTGGACAGGTACAGACCCGACAGCGTGGTGTTGGCGCGCGGGTCGATGCGGGTGACGACCTCGACCAGCACGGCGTCGCCGCTGGCATCGATCTCGAGCACGCCATCGGCCTCGCGCATCGCCACGGGTGAGCCATCCACGGTCAGCGCCACGCGTTCGAGCGCTTCGCTCCACAGCCGGATCGGGCCCTCGCCCGCGGCGGGGTTGCGCACGCAGCGCATGCGATTGGTGACGAGCGTGGCCTCGGCATCGAGGCGGAAGTACAGGTCCACGGTGTCCACCGTCCACGGTAGCGGCCGGTAGTCGGCGCGCTGGATCGTCGGGGCGTGTTCAGTTCTCATTGTTCTCTCCATCATTGCCTGGGCGGCACGACGCCGGCCCGGCAGGGGGCGTTACCGGCCCGCAAGTGTACCGCCTTGCGCTGCGCAAGGTACGCCGCGCGCGGTGCCGCGCTCAGGCTTCGGCGCGATCAGCCACCAGCACGTCCGCCGCGGACTGCGCGAGGATGTGCTTGGTGACGCTGCCGAGCAGCATCTCGCTGATCATCCCCATGCCGCGCTTGCCGATCGCGATCAGGTCACAGTCCTGCGCCTGTTCGTGCTCGAGCACCTGGGTGGTGGCCTCGCCATGAACCACGATGCGGCGCACACGGTTCTCGTCCACCCCAGCCTGGACGACGAGCTCGTTCATCTTCGCGGCGGCCGCGCGGCGCGCGTTGATGCGCAGGCCCGAGAGCGCGCTTTCCTCGACACCGGCATAGCGCAGCTTGCCCTCGAAAGGCACCTCGAAGGCATGCAGCAGCACGTATTCCGCCTGCGGCGCCACGCGCTGCGCCAGCCGCAGCGCGTCGAGCCCGCGCGCTGAGAAATCGATCGGCACCAGCACGCGCCGGTAGGGCTCGTGCGCCATCTGCTTGACCACCAGCAGCGGACGTGTGGTCTTGCGCAGCACGCGCTCGGTGGTCGAGCCGACCAGCAGTTCGCGCATGAATCCGGCACCGCGCGCGCCCATGACCAGCAGATCGGCGTCGATCGCATCGGCATGGCTGCCGATCTCGGCAAGCACGTTGCCGACCACCAGATGCAGTTCGGGCTGCACGCCCTGGCGCGCAGTGAGTTCGGCTGCGAGCGCGGCCACCTCGTCGCGCATCTCGTCGAGCAGTTTCTGCTGCAGGTCCACCGAACCGGCGTCGATCAGGTGGCGCAGCGCATCCAGGGCGCCGACATTGACGACATGCTGCAGCGACAGCCGCGCGCCGAGTTCGGCGGCGACGAGCGCGGCGCGCACCACGGCGTGACGGGCAAGCGGTGACAGATCGGTGGCAGCGAGAATGGTGCGGATGGGGGTCATCGTCAGGGCTCCTTGGCTGACCTTGCCAGTGCAGAAGGCGCAGCGGCATCGCGCCGATGCACGTCCTCGAAGGCGATCTCCGCGGCGAAGCTGCGCGCGGCGTAATCGGCGGCATCGTTGAAGGGGTTGAGCACCCGCTCGACGCCAGCCGCACCGAGCGCTTCGGCATGCAGGTCGTCGCGTACCACGCCCGCAACCCGTCCCTTGAAGCCCGCTTCCTTGAGCGCACTCAGGAACGCACGGTTGGATTCCCATTGCGGGAAGGTGGTGATCGCCCAGCGTGCATGGGGAAGCGGCAGCGACTCGAGAAAGCTCGGGTCCTCGCCGTCACCGTAGCGCACGGGCTGGCGCAGCTTGTGCAGATCGCGGATGGTCTCGGGGTCGAAGTCCACGCCCAGCACCTCGATGCCCGCGTTGCGCAGTTGCTGCATCAGCCGCGCCCCGTAGCGTCCGAGGCCGAAGATGATGATGTCGGGCTGCCCGGCCGGGCGCCCCTGGTGTTCCACCGCAAGCTCGCGAAACGGTCGCTTGCGCTCGAACACGCCCAGCAGCGGCGCCAGGCGCTCGTACAGCGGCTGCGAGAACAGGATCATGTAGGTCGAGATCATGATCGTCACCACGCCGACCAGCGTGGTGAGACCGAGCGCCTCGACCCCGACGTGGCCGAGGGTGATGCCCATGGCGACGAACACGATCGAGAATTCGCTGATCTGCGCCACGGTCAGCCCGGCGAGGAAGCCGGTGCGCTTGCGATATCCCATGTAACCCATGATCGCCATCACGATCAGCGGGTTGCCGACGAGCACGAACACCGACAGCACCGCCGCCGGCCAGATCTCGTCGCCGAGGGTGGAAAAGTCGAGCTTCGCGCCGAGGTCGATGAAGAAGAACAGCAGCATGAAGTCGCGGATGCCGGTGAGGCGCGCGTTCATCGCCTCGCGGTAGGTCGTCGAGGCGAGCGAGAAGCCCGCCATGAACGCGCCCGCCTCCTTGCTGAAGCCGGCCCACTCGCCGAGCGCGGCGAGCCCGGTGCCCCAGGCGATGGCGAAGATCAGCAGCAACTCCTGCGAACGCGCCATGGCGCCGACCAGGCGCGGCAGCACCGAGCGCATCAGCACGTACATCAGCGCCGCTGCGGCCAGCAGGCGCAGCACGAGCGAGCCGGCGACCTCCATGGGCGCGGCCTCGCCCGCACCACGCAGCGCGCTCATCGCCATCATCGCCAGCACCACGGCGACGTCCTGCACGATCAGGAAGCCCACCGCGATGCGGCCGTGCAGCGAATCCAGCTCGCGCTTGTCGGACAGCAGCTTGACCACGATGATCGTGCTCGAGAAGGTCAGCGCCACCGCGACGTAGAGCGCCTCCATCATGCTCTTGCCCATCAGCAGGATGAGCAGGAAGCCGAACACGATGGTGAAGCCGAGCTGCCCCAGGCCGGTCGCCAGCGCCACCGGGCCGATATGGCGGATGTGATGCAGGTCGAGCTTTAGGCCGACGACGAAGAGCAGCACCGTGACGCCGATCTCGGCCAGCAGCGCGACCTGGTCGTGCGCCCGGACGATGCCGAACACCGCCGGACCGACCAGGATGCCGACGACGATGTAGGCGATCAGCACCGGCTGGCGCAGGCGCACCGCAATCGCCCCGGCCACTGCGGAGATGATCAGCAGCAGCGCGAACTCGGCATACGGTCCGTGGGCCAGCATGTCGGCCATCGCCTCCTCCTGATCAGCGGGTGAACGGACGTCGGGCGAAGTCCGCGGTCAGCCGGCGCAGCCAGATTCACGGCCGACTGCGGATCGGTGCAATGTTTGACCCAATGTTAAGGCATTACACCGAGGCCGGGCTGCCTGGCGCCCGCGGACCGGTGGCCGGTTCAGCGCTGCGGTGGCGAGGGCAGCAGAACGATGCAGGTCCCCACCAGGCGATCGTGCAGGAACTGGCGGTCACGGTCGACGAGCGCCCACAGCAGGCCGAAGCCCCCCAGCAGCACCGAAGGCCAGGCGAGCGCATAGCGCAGCCAGCAGCGCCCCAGGCTTGCCGTCCGCCCTTCGGATGCGTCTACGATCTTCAGCCGCCAGGTCTGCATCGCCAGGGTCTGCCCCCCGCGCCGCCAGTACCAGACAAAGTAAATGCCCAGCACCACGAACACATGGAGCCACAACAGCCCACCGGACGGCGTGACGCTGGCGACGGCGCCGAGGATCAGGTACGGCACCAGGAAGGTCAGCGCCAGCACACCGAGCAACAGCATGGATTCGTAAAGCATCGAGGCCAGCCGGCGGCGCAGGCCGGCGAGTTCGGCCGCCGGCCGCAGCGCGCCGGCTTCAGCCGGCGAAGACGAAGACTTGGAATCGGCCTGCGCATGCCGAGCTGTGCCGGCCTTGCTCGTGCTGCGGGTCATGAGATTTTCCGGAAAAGAGGCGTGCGACGCGCACGACGGGAAGCAGCCTTGACCAAAACATCGGCCGCCGGTAACGTTCCGGGTTTATTCAAACCCCTAAAGACGAGCGAGTTCGCGATGGTGCTGTCCGGAGCCGAAATTGTAATCAGGTGCCTTCAGGAAGAAAAGGTCGAGTATGTCTTCGGTTACCCCGGCGGCGCGGTCCTCTTTCTTTACGACGCGCTGTTCCAGCAGGACCAGGTTCGCCACGTGCTGGTGCGCCACGAACAGGCTGCGGTGCACGCCGCCGACGGCTTCGCGCGCAGCACCGAGAAGGTCGGCGTCGCGCTGGTGACCTCCGGTCCGGGCGCCACCAACGCCGTCACCGGCATCGCCACCGCCTACTGTGACTCGATCCCGATGGTGATCATCTCCGGCCAGGTGCCCACCGCCGCCATCGGCCAGGACGCCTTCCAGGAAGTGGACACCGTCGGCATCACCCGTCCCTGCGTGAAGCACAACTTCCTCGTCAAGGACGTGCGCGACATCGCCGTGACGATGAAGAAGGCCTTCTACCTCGCCCGTACCGGCCGCCCCGGTCCGGTGCTGGTCGACATCCCGAAGGACGTGTCGATGCATCGCTGCGAGTTCGAGTATCCGAGAGAAATCTCGATGCGCTCGTACAACCCGGTGGTCAAGGGCCACTCGGGCCAGATCAAGAAGGCGGTGCAACTGCTGCTCGAGGCCAAGCGCCCGATGATCTACACCGGCGGCGGCGTCGTGCTGTCGAACGCGGCCGCGCAGATCACCAAGCTCACGCGCCTGCTCGGCTACCCGATCACCAACACCCTGATGGGCCTGGGCGGCTACCCTTTCAGCGACCGCCAGTACCTGGGCATGCCCGGCATGCACGGCACCTTCGAAGCCAACATGGCGATGCACTACAGCGACGTGCTGCTCGCCGTCGGCGCCCGCTTCGACGACCGCGTGATCGGCAACCCGGCGCACTTCGCCGAAGAGCCGCGCAAGATCATCCACATCGACATCGACCCGTCCTCGATTTCCAAGCGCGTGAAGGTGGACGTCCCCATCGTCGGCGACGTCAAGGAAGTGCTCGACGAGATGATCCGCCAGCTCGAGGCCGGCGAGGCGCGCCCCAACCCGGCAGCGCTCGCCGCATGGTGGAAGCAGGTCGAGGAATGGCGCAGCCGCAAGTGCATGGTGTTCAAGAACTCGGACGAGATCATCAAGCCGCAGTTCGTCGTGCAGAAGCTGTGGGAAGTGACCGGCGGCGACGCCATCATCACCTCCGACGTCGGCCAGCACCAGATGTGGGCGGCGCAGTACTACGGCTTCGACAAGCCGCGGCGCTGGCTCAACTCCGGCGGCCTGGGCACCATGGGCGTGGGCATGCCCTACGCCATGGGCGCCAAGCTCGCCAACCCCGACATGCAGGTGGCGTGCGTGACCGGCGAAGCCTCGATCCAGATGAACATCCAGGAGCTGTCGACCTGCAAGCAGTTCCGCCTGCCGATCAAGATCTGCAACCTCAACAACCGCTACCTGGGCATGGTGCGGCAGTGGCAGGAGATCTTCCACGGCGGGCGCTACTCCGAGTCCTACATGGATTCGCTGCCCGACTTCGCCAAGCTGGCCGAGTCCTACGGTCACGTCGGCATCCGCATCGACAAGCCTGCCGACGTCGAAGGGGCGCTGCGCGAGGCCTTCACCACCCACAAGAACGAGCTCGTGTTCCTCGACTTCCAGGTCGACCAGACCGAGAACGTCTATCCGATGGTGCAGGGCGGCAAGGGTCTCACCGAGATGATCCTGTCGGCCGAAGACCTCTGATCGCCTCCTACCGAATCCGGAACACAACACCATGCGTCACGTCATTTCCCTCCTGATCGAAAACGAATCCGGCGCGCTGTCGCGCGTGTCCGGCCTGTTCTCGGCCCGCGGCTACAACATCGAATCGCTGACCGTGGCGCCGACCGAAGACTTCTCGATGTCGCGGATGACCATCGTCACCTCCGGCTCGGATGACATCATCGAGCAGATCACCAAGCAGTTGAACAAGCTGATCGAAGTGGTGAAGGTGGTGGACATCTCCGAGGCCGCACACATCGAACGCGAACTGATGCTGGTCAAGGTCCGCGCCACCGGCAAGGACCGCGAGGAGATCAAGCGCACCGCCGACATCTTCCGCGCCCGCATCATCGACGTCACCGACGCGTCCTACGTCGTCGAGCTGACCGGCAACCAGGGCAAGCTGGACGCCTTCATCGGCGCCATCGACCCCGCCCTGATCCTCGAAACCGTGCGCTCCGGCGTCTGCGGCGTCGGCCGCGGCGACCGCGTGCTCAAGGTCTGACCCCCCAGGGCCTGAACCCCACCCTCCCCCGCTCCACATCCCGATCCAAAGGAAAGACATGAAGGTTTATTACGACAAGGACGCCGACCTCTCGCTGATCAAGGGCAAGCAGGTCACCATCGTCGGCTACGGCTCCCAGGGCCACGCTCACGCCCAGAACCTGCGCGACTCCGGCGTGAACGTCACCGTCGGCCTGCGCAAGGAAGGCAGCTCGTGGGCCAAGGCCGAAGCCGCCGGCCTGACCGTCAAGGAAATCGGCGAAGCCGTGAAGGCCGCCGACCTCGTCATGATCCTGTTGCCGGACGAGACCGCACCGCAGGTCTACCGCGACGACATCGAGCCGAACATCAAGAAAGGCGCCGTGCTCGCCTTCGCCCACGGCTTCAACGTGCACTACAACCAGATCGTGCCGCGCGCCGACCTCGACGTGATCATGGTCGCGCCCAAGGGCCCGGGCCACACCGTGCGCTCCGAGTACCTGCGCGGGGGCGGCGTGCCCACGCTGATCGCGATCTACCAGGACCGCTCGGGCAAGGCCAAGGACATCGCCCTGTCGTACTCGGCGGCCAACGGCGGCACCAAGGGCGGCGTGATCGAGACCAACTTCCGCGAAGAGACCGAGACCGACCTCTTCGGCGAGCAGGCCGTGCTGTGCGGCGGCGCCGTCGAGCTGGTCAAGATGGGCTTCGAGACCCTGGTCGAAGCCGGCTACGCACCCGAGATGGCCTACTTCGAGTGCCTGCACGAGCTCAAGCTGATCGTCGACCTGATGTACGAGGGTGGCATCGCCAACATGAACTACTCGATCTCGAACAACGCCGAGTATGGCGAGTACGTGACCGGCCCCGAAGTCATCAACGAGCAGTCGCGCGCCGCCATGCGCAATGCGTTGAAGCGCATCCAGACCGGCGAGTACGCCAAGATGTTCATCCTCGAGGGCAAGACCAACTACCCGAGCATGACCGCCTACCGCCGCCTGAACGCCGATCACCAGATCGAGAAGGTCGGTGCCACGCTGCGCGACATGATGCCGTGGATCAAGGCCAAGGCCCTGGTCGACAAGTCGAAGAACTGATCGACCGCGGCTTCTGCCCGAAAGCCGGCCCCGCATCTGCGGCGCCGGCTTTTTTTTGCGCCTCGCATGGCAGCAATCGGCGCGCACCCGGGAATCCGCCGCCCCCCGCGTGCGCTAGAATGGGCGCTCAGGAACCCATGGAGGCGAACCCCAACGTGCCCCACAACGATCACACCCCGCCGCCCCTGATGGACAAGCGGCGCCGCGGCATCTACATCCTTCCGAACCTGTTCACGACGGCGGCGCTGTTCGCCGGCTTCTACGCCATCGTGCAGGCGATGAACGACCGCTTCGAGTACGCAGCGGTGGCGATCTTCGTCGCCATGGTGCTGGACGGCCTGGACGGCCGCATCGCCCGCCTGACCAACACACAGAGCGATTTTGGCGCCGAGTACGACTCGCTTTCCGACATGGTCTCCTTCGGCGCAGCACCGGCGCTGGTCATGTACGAATGGGCGCTGCAGGATCTGGGCAAGCTCGGCTGGATCGCCGCCTTCATCTACTGCGCGGGCGCCGCGCTCCGCCTCGCACGCTTCAACACCAACATCGACGTGGTGGACAAGCGCTACTTCCAGGGCCTGCCCAGCCCGGCCGCCGCGGCGCTGGTCGCGGGCATGGTGTGGGTCGGCATCGACAACGGTTTCGCCGGCGACGAGCTGCGCTGGTACGCCGCCGTGCTGACGATCTTCGCCGGCGTGTCCATGGTCAGCAACGTGCTGTTCTGGAGCGGCAAGAGCATCAACCTCAGGAAGAGCGTGCCCTTCATCGTGCTGATCGCGCTGGTGCTGGCCTTCGCGCTCATCTCCAGCTATCCGCCGGGCATCCTGTTCGGCCTCTTCCTTGTCTATGCGACGTCCGGTTACCTGGTCGCCGCATTGCGCTGGCGCAAACGCAAGCTGAACCGGCAGGACCAGCCCGTCGTCGCCCCTTCCGCTCAGGAAGATGAAACCCCTGCCGCGCCCGAAGAGGGCACCTCATCCGACCCCGGGAGCAAGCCATGAAAGACAAGCTGATCATTTTCGACACCACCCTGCGCGACGGCGAGCAGAGCCCGGGCGCATCGATGACGCGCGACGAGAAGCTGCGCATCGCGCGCCAGCTCGAGCGCATGCGGGTGGACGTGATCGAGGCCGGCTTCGCCGCCGCCTCCAACGGCGACTACGACGCCGTGCGCGCCATCGCCGAGGCGATCAAGGAATCGACCGTGTGCTCGCTGGCGCGCGCCAACGAGAAGGACATCCGGCGCTCGGGCGACGCGATCGCCCCTGCCGCCCGCGGCCGCATCCACACCTTCATCGCCACCAGCCCGATCCACATGGAGAAGAAGCTGCGCATGACGCCCGACCAGGTCGTCGAGCAGGCGGTCAAGGCGATCGGCTGGGCGCGCGAATACACTGACGACGTCGAGTTCTCCGCCGAGGACGCCGGCCGCTCCGAGATCGACTTCCTGGTGCGCATCTTCGAGGCGGTGATCAAGGCCGGGGCGAAGACCATCAACGTGCCCGACACCGTCGGCTACAACGTCCCCGAGCAGTTTGCCGCCACCGTACGCACGCTGATCGAGCGCGTACCCAATGCCGACAAGGTGGTGTGGTCGGTGCACTGCCACAACGACCTCGGTCTCGCAGTCGCCAACTCGCTCGCCGCGGTGCGCGCCGGCGCACGCCAGGTCGAATGCACGATCAACGGCCTGGGCGAGCGCGCCGGCAACGCCTCGCTCGAGGAGATCGTCATGGCGGTGCGCACCCGCGCCGACATCTTCCCGGTCGAGACCGGCGTCGACACCACCCAGATCGTGCCCGCCTCCAAGCTGGTATCGCAGATCACCGGCTACCCGGTGCAGCCGAACAAGGCCATCGTCGGCGCCAACGCCTTCGCGCACGAATCCGGCATCCACCAGGACGGCGTGCTCAAGCATCGCGAGACCTACGAGATCATGCGCGCCGAGGATGTGGGCTGGGGCGCCAACAAGCTGGTACTCGGCAAGCTCTCCGGCCGCAACGCCTTCCGTGCCCGCCTGCAGGAACTGGGCATCGAGATCGAGAGCGAGGAGCACCTCAACCAGGCCTTTGCCCGCTTCAAGGAGCTCGCCGACAAGAAGCAGGAGATCTTCGACGAAGACCTTACCGCGCTGATGCGCGACGAGTCGGTGACGCCGGCGCCCGAGCTGTACCGCCTGGTGTCGACCCGCTTTCACTCGGAGACGGGCGAGACCCCGATGGCCGAGATCACGCTGTCGATCGGCGGCACGGAATCGCACACCCGCGCCGAAGGCTCCGGGCCGGTCGATGCCGCCTTCAAGGCGATCGAGTCGGTCGCGGCCAGCGGCAGCGAACTGCTGCTGTACTCGGTGAACGCGATCACCACCGGCACCGACGCTCAGGGCGAGGTCACCGTACGCCTGTCGCGCGACGGCCGGGTCATGGATGGACAGGGCGCGGACACCGACATCATCGTCGCCTCGGCCAAGGCCTACCTCAACGCCCTCAACAAGCTTCAAGCCAGCGCGGAAAGGCTCAATCCGCAGGTCTGACGTGTGCAGCAGACGCGAGCGGGCCCGACAATCGCGCCCGCTCGTTCCACTTGGCGTGCGCGCTCAGTCCGCGCTCTGGCGCGAAGGTGCCGTTACACGGGCATGAAGCATGGTGCTGGCGAACAGGGTGACCGACAGCGCCACTTCGATCAGTGCGAACACACCCATCAGCCCCGGATCGCTCGCACGCACCACGCCCTCGGTGAGGTATAGCAGCGACAGCATCGACAGCCACTGCGAGGTGTAGCGCCGACCGCGCAGCACACCGAACACCGCCGGCAGCAGGGGCAAGGCCTTGAGCATCAGCCACGATCCGCCCGGACGCAAAGGCGCCAGCCACCCTTCCCAGACCACGCACAGGGCAATCAGCGACAGCAGGACGACGCTGGAAATGCGCGCCAGCAGTTGCGCGCTCATCGTGACACCGCCAGCTTCAATGCCACCTCGGCCAGCCGCCTGCCTTGGGCCTGGGCGAGTTCGATCTCGTCCTCAGTCAGCCGCGCCTCACCGTCCGGGCCGGAAACGTGGCTCACGCCGTAGGGCGTGCCCCCGGAGCGGGTCCGCCCCAGTGCACTCTCGCTGAATGGCAGGCCGAGCAGCAGCATGCCGTGATGGAACAACGGAATCGTCATGCTCAGCAGCGTGCTTTCCTGCCCGCCATGCTGGCTGGCCGATGAAGTGAACAAACTTGCCGGCTTGCCCTCGAGCACGCCATTCACCCAGGCTCCGGCGAGGCCATCGAGGAAATATTTCATCGGCGCCGCCATGTTGCCAAATCGCGTCGGACTGCCCAGCGCCAGGCCAATGCACTGCTCGAGGTCCTGCAACTCCACATAGGGCGGGCCGTCGACGGGGATCTCATCCTCGACGGCCTCGCACACCGTGGACACCCGTGGCACCGTGCGCACGCGCGCAACCGCACCCGGCACCTGATGGATGCCGGCAGCAATCTGCTCCGCAAGTGCGCGCACCGAACCGCGATGGCTGTAGTAGAGGACGAGGATTTCTTGCATGGCGTGGACATTCCGGTTGCGGGGCGCGAATTATACCCGCCGGATCCCTGCTCACCGGTTCGAGCCCCGGCCGACCGCAGCGGCCCCGGCCCGCAGGCGCCTCAGATCGGATACGGATCGATCTCGTACTGAAAGAGTTCCACCGCCGGCGTCTGCATGTCCAGGCCCAATGCACGCGCCTGCGCCACGTAGACGCCGCTGCCGTCGCGCACGAACACGAAGCGGCGCGAGGCATACGTGCCCGCCGGCGTCAGCATGGCGGGGTGGCGCCGCACCGGCTCCATCACCGGGAGCGCAAGCGCCGGCGCCATCTGCTGCGCTGCCCTGCCCCGAAACCCCACGCGCACAGACTGGAAGGAAACGCCTACCAGTTGCAGGCCAAGCTCGATCTGCCCCGGCATCTCGCTGCGCACCCAGCGCACGATGCACACCGACCACGGCTGCTGCGGATCGCGGCGCAAGGCGAGCGCAACGCCCGCCTCCACGTTTGCCTGGGCACCCGCCACGCTCATGATCGCAAGCCCGCCCGGGCTCTCGTTGAGCACCACCCATTCGTGCAACTGCCCAGGCTCGGCGCGGACGTGCTGACCGCGATGCTGCCCCTTCTCCTGACCCAAGGCCCAGACCATCGCGAGCCCGATGCAGACCTGAACCACATACTGATTCTGGCGCCGCGGCTGCTCCCGCACCGGCGTGACCATCCACTGCGTACGCAATCGCCTGAGCAAGGCGAGCGTCTCCAGCGCTGAAAGCCCCGTCGGAAACCCACCCTCATCCGCCGCCAGCGGCTCGACATCGCACTGCATGCCCGCCAGTTCGGCCGCTGTCATGTGCGCGGTGATCCACTCGACACACTCACCCAGCTTCTGCGCCATCGGCCGCGGATTGACGGACCATGACCGCCCGCCGCGCAGCAGCTCGTCCGGCACCGGGCGCCTCGCCACGGCCTGCGGCGCAAGGTCCGCCGACGTGTCGATCCACCATGATGCGGCGCCCTCATCGGGCCGCGCGGCGTCGAAGCCGGCCACACCGAGGACCCGGGCATCGAGAAACTCGACCGCCCAGGCAAGCTCACGACCGGTCAAGCCTTCCGGCTGCGAGGTCGCGATCGCGACGATGCGCAGATACGCGCAGCGCACGGGATCATCCACTGCTGCCGCCAACACATCCGCGTCCCGCGCCAGCCCATGCGCCAGACGCCAGAACCCGGCCGGTACCGGCGCCGCGACGAGATTGGAGAGCATGTAAAGCTCGGTGAGCAGTTCGAGGCCGCTCAGGGAATGTGCGTCACCGTCGGCGCCCCGCCGCCCCCCGGGGCCTGCCCGCTCCGCAAACCACCCCGCGACGTCGAGCAGCGCCCCGAACAAACGATCGCTCGTTTCATACACCTCGGGTGGAACCGGCAACTGAACGGCCAGCACCTGTGCGCGCAAGCGCTCCGCCATGTCTGCCACGCGCGCGGCAGCCGCCTCGAGCACCACGGCGCTGACCGGCGCGGGCGGTTCCCGCCGTGTTCCCAGAAGGCGCCGCGAGAACTCCGCCAGATCGTCGGATACCGACGCATCCGGCTCGCCCTCGAGCCAGGACACAAGGTTTCGCTCTTCTTCGGTGATCGGGGAGGATGCTTCCATGGGGCAGGCAGTCGATGTGGGCGCCCCGCATTCTATCGCCTTCGACGCCCGCCTCGGGCACTTCCCCGGCGTGCTCACCCGATCTCGGCGCACTTGGCCGACTGCTGGCGTACATCGCGCACGACAGCCGGAAAAGCGTGAAACTGTCCGCCGTGCCTTGCTCAGGGAAGCGACTTAGCCTATACTCCGCCGTTTTTCGCATCTACCGATCAGGAAAATCAGATGGTCGTCATTCGCCTTGCCCGTGGTGGCGCCAAAAAGCGCCCGTTCTTCAACATGGTTGTCGCCGATTCCCGCAATCGCCGTGACGGCCGCTTCATCGAGCGCGTCGGTTATTACAACCCGATCGCCTCCGGCGCCGAAAAGAGCCTGGTGGTCAACACCGAGCGCCTGGCCTACTGGGAGCAGAATGGCGCCCAGTTGTCGCCGACGGTTGCCCGTCTGGTCAAGCAAGCCGCCAAGGCTGCTGCCTGATCGACGTCGGTCTGCGGCGGAACGACGCATGATCGTACTGGGGCGCATCGTCGCCCCTTTTGGCATTCAGGGCTGGGTCAAGATTCACCCCTTCGGTGACGACCCTGCCTCGTGGCGCAAGCTGTCGCACTGGTGGCTGAGCCGCGACGACGATGCGCCCGACGCGCAGTGGAAGCAATACACGCTCACGGCCTGCCGCCCACACGGCAAAGGCCTGGTCGCCGCGCTTGCCGAGGTCGCCGACCGCAACGCAGCCGAAGCCATTGACGGCTTCTTCATCGCTGCGCCGCGCGAAGCCCTCCCCCAGCCGGAAGAAGGCGAGTACTACTGGGGCGACTTGGTCGGCCTGGCAGTGATCAACGAAGCCGATGAAGCACTCGGCACGGTCAGCGGCCTGTTGTCGACCGGTGCGCACGACGTGCTGCAAGTACAGAGCGGTGAAGGCAAGGGCGCAGTCGAACGACTGATCCCGTTCGTCGCTGCCTATGTGCTCGATGTCGACCTGGCCGCCCGGCGAATCCGGGTGAGCTGGCAGAAAGACTGGTGATACTGGGCTGTGGACAGCCGGTGAATCCGCAGCCAACGGACGGAAACGAGACCTCGCCGCAGATCGCGGGCGGATTGCGTCGTTACGACGTGATCACCCTGTTCCCGGAGATGTTCTCGGCGTTGTCCGGTAGTGGCATCACGCGGCGGGCGATCGATCGTGGACTCTACGCGCTCGGTTTCCACAACCCGCGGGACTTCACGAGCGATCCACATCGCACGGTCGATGATCGTCCCTACGGCGGCGGTCCCGGCATGGTGATGCTGGCCGAGCCGCTGATGCAGTCGATCGCCGCGGCCCGCGCAGCGCAGCAAGCGGCGACCGGGCGCAGCGGTCGCGTGATCTACCTGTCGCCCCAGGGGCGCAGGCTGGATCAGGCGGTGGTGATGGAACTGGCGGCCGAACCGGGCCTGGTGCTGCTGTGCGGCCGCTACGAAGGCGTGGATCAGCGCCTGATCGACCGCGAGGTCGATGAAGAACTCTCGCTCGGCGACTTCGTGCTGTCGGGCGGGGAGTTGCCGGCGATGGTGCTGCTCGATGCGATCGTGCGCCAGTTGCCCGGCGCACTGAATACGGCCGGCTCGGCGCAGGAAGACTCCTTCGCCGACGGCCTGCTGGACTGTCCGCACTACACGCGGCCAGAGGTTTATGAGAACGAACGCGTGCCTGAGGTGCTGCTGTCGGGCAACCATGCGGCGATTCGCCGCTGGCGGCTGAAGCAGTCCCTCGGCCGCACATGGCAGCGCCGGCCCGACCTGCTGGCCGCGCGCGCGCTGAGCAAGACCGAATTGAAACTGCTTGACGAGTTCAGGCAGGAGCAAGCCGGGACGGATGACGCACTGCACACGCAGGGCGCCTGAAACCCCGATCACAAACGGCAGGCATCAGGTTTCGACCTGCTCTGCTGCCAGGCCGACGCATCAAGGCGAAGGCCGATAACATCGATGGAGTTTTAGCAATGAACCTGCTTCAGCAACTCGAACAAGAAGAGATGGCCCGCGTCTCGGAAGGCAAGACCATCCCTGAATTCGGTCCCGGCGACACCGTGATCGTCCAGGTGAAGGTCAAGGAAGGCACGCGCGAGCGTCTCCAGGCCTACGAAGGCGTGGTCATCGCCAAGCGCAACCGTGGCCTCAACTCCTCGTTCATCGTCCGCAAGATCTCGTCGGGCGAAGGCGTCGAGCGTACGTTCCAGACCTACTCGCCGCTGGTGGCCGGCGTCGAAGTGAAGCGCCGCGGTGACGTCCGTCGCGCCAAGCTCTACTACCTGCGCCAGCGTTCGGGCAAGTCGGCACGTATCAAGGAAAAGCTGGACTACAAGGCCGCCGCTGCCAAGCGCGCTGCCCTGCAGCAAGGCTGATCGCCGCCAGGCGACACAGCGAGGAAACGGGCCTTCGGGCCCGTTTTTTTGTTGACGATGCCACTTGCGCCGAAGCCTCTCGCACCGCGGGAGCAACTGCCTGTGGGAGCGCGCTTGCCCGCGAATGTCGCAAGATCAGCACCACTCTCACGACCAAGGCCGCTCCCACGGAGCCGGGTGTCGCGATGCCCTTGTGGGAGCGGGCTTGCGCGAATATCGCGCTCAGCGCCGTTCGACGTAGCGCAGCAACCAGGCCGCAGCAGCGAGGAAGATCAGGCTCGGAGTCAACGCGGCCATGAACGGCGGCCAGGCGTTGATCATGCCGAGGTTGGAGAACAGGCCGTTGAGCAGGTGGAAACCCACCCCCAGCATGACGCCCATGAAGATGCGCGCACTCGCCCCGCCCATGCGGTCGTGGATGAAACCGAAGGGCATCGCCAGGGCCATCATGACCAGCGCCGCAAAGGGATACACCACCTTCTTCCACAACGCGATCTCGAAGCGGTCGGCGTTCTGGTTGTTCTCGCGCAGGTGGTTGATGTAGGTCCACA